>Ga0208162_1001701_pt1 | contig 11266 bp, 15 predicted proteins | sample CB_VirMetaG_4_FD_184539 | JGI IMG/M metagenome (GOLD analysis project Ga0208162, IMG submission 184539) | Freshwater to marine saline gradient viral communities from Chesapeake Bay - CB_1508_1M Viral MetaG (SPAdes) (version 4) | ecosystem: Environmental > Aquatic > Marine > Coastal | place: USA... | reverse complement strand
TTTTGGTTCTTCAAACATGCTCTGACGAATTTTAACGTCGCTTAAATGGCCTCGTTTCATTTTGTAGTACTGTCGGTCCACCTCGGTCGCGATAGCGCTTATATGACGCTTTAATCGCTCCATATAGTACTTCTCTGCTTCATTATAGGAACGCTTGAACATGTCCTCGTACAAATAGCAAGATTCGAGTAGCGTCTCAGTGAAGCTCTCAGGAAGGTTCATGCGCTTTATCTCAGAGCACTCCAGCACCTCCTTCATAGGCAAGTACATAAGCGTCTTGTTCATGTAAATCAAGCGGGCGATGCTCATGCGAATGGGTCTTCTCCTTCAAACAACGCTTCGAGGTTGACGCCAGGCTCCTGCATGTACTGTTGCACCTCCTCGGTGAGGTCTGCGCTAATAGGAATGACAGAGTACTGCGTGTCGAGTCCTTCACCCGTCCTCGTAATCTTGAGGTCGTAGTTATTCGGATGACCAAAATCTTTGTCACTAGCGATGCTGAAGATGGCGTCAATGACACTGCGCTGAGTCACGTCCCATACCTGCACCGTCTGCGCCTCGTAATTCCACACTGCGCAGGCAATGAACTTGCGCGGCTTGCTGTCGTCTTGATACTTCGCTTGCGGCTTCTTGGCGTCGTGAGGCCAGCGTACAGGGCGGCCCTCCGCAGTCCATTGGACGTAGCCTTGGATAGGTGCCTGGCTCAAGATGCGCACCTTGTTTGACTTGCCTTTGGCGGGCTTGAAGTAGCGGCTCTCGCTCGATGCCGTCTCCATAAATGACTCTGAGATAAAGCTCATCGTTTTTGGTTTAGGGTTTCGTTTAACAACATTCTGATGTAGGCGCTGGCGCTGATGCCTAGGCCTGAAATTCTCTCCTGTAACTTGTCTCGCGTCTCTTCGTCCAAGCGGACGCCGATGCGAACTGGGTATTGCTCCATGTAGTTCATGTGATTTTCAAATGATGGATTGCTTTAAATCCTTGCTCTTCGATGCCAGGCACGTACTTGTGCCACACCTTCAGGTTGCGGAACCACCACCGTGTGACGTGATGGCGATCAGGATGCTGAAAGTCTTGAAAGAGTTCGTAGCCATCCTCGCGCATCTTGTGGCGCTTATAGTTGCAACCGTTGTCAGGCATGACAGGGTGACCAAACTCGATACCTTCGGGCACAGTGCGCCCATCGTGTGGGTGCGTCCAGTCGTAGGTGTCATGCATGGCGCGAGGTGTTACGGATTACGTCACGCTTGAAGTCTGCCCACAGCTTGGCGAACTTCTCCTCGTAGCTGTCGAGGGTCGCATTCACATTGCGTGTGGTGGTGTGCTCCATCCATTCGTTGTAGTCCTTGGCGGGCTTCTCAGGATAGACGGTGTGGCTAATGCCGTTAGGTTTTAACATGTCGTTTGTTTTGGTTGAACATGACAATCTTACGACATCTCGTCGAACAACGTCGAACAACGTCGAACAAAATTATAAACATGCGGATGTGAAAAGAGACCCTCGTTAGGGCCTCTTCACCAAAACACTGAAATGAAACCTGAATATGCTACAAACTTTTGTCCCAAAAGCTCAAGCATAAAGGTACGACACTGATACCACAAAGCACAACGGCTTGCCAGCTCATTCCGTTTGCTATAATGTCGTTGCATGCAGTTATGGCGATAACGCCACCGATGGTGCGCTTGGCGCTCCAGCGCTTCAGGTCGCCCTTTGTCTTGAAGACCTCGGTCAGGTCGAAGCGCTCCAAGATTTTCAGTACGCTGTCAATGGAGGAAAATGAGGGCGCTGTTTTTCTCCCAGTCATTGTCAACGTGGATGTATGTGTCATAGATGCCGATGCGGTCGAAGCCTACCTCAAGGAGCGCGGTCACAATCAGGAACCTGTCGCGTGAGGTAGAGCATGCGATGTCTGCCGCGCACCCTTTCATGTGGCTGCTGTTAGGCGTACCTCCGACGCGGTGGTTCCATGCCTCTGTGCGTAGCCCGCTGGTGATAACAAACGGAATGCCTGCCACGCTACGAGCTTCATCGAGCATGTCGAGGAACTCCTCGTCCATGTAGTTGCCTGACCCTGGATCGTCGGGTGAATCAAACTCTGAGTAGTTAAACCACTTCATTCCTTGCGCTTTTTGCGAGCAGTCAAGGCACGCTCTATGTTAAACCATACGAGGGTGCACCCTGCTATGATGGCGAGGCCATCACCTACGAGGTTTACTGCCACGCTACCCACGTATGTCACGTTGAGCGCGTTGAGGATATGGCATTTGAAGTCAGACATCGAAATCGTCAGGTGGAAACCATCCGTTTTCAATCATATACTGATGGTCGCGGAGGGTCGAGGTGGAAGGAATGATGTAGCCAAATGGAAACGCTTTGTTGTGCAAGACAAACGACTGCAAGGCGGTGCGCTCTGTCTCAGGTATCTCAGGAAAGAGGGTGACAAGCTTCTCCAGCGTCGCCAATGGGTGAACAGGAATAACGTACTCGGTGTCTACGTGGAGAGCGCATTGCATGCCGTCAGGATGCTTCACCACGCCAAACACGGTGCTGTCCTTGTGGTAATCTTCCTGGATGGCAAGCGGCACGGTGATGTTGTACAGCTCACGCGAAATGCCGTAGGCGCGCGCCTCGCTGGTCATGTGCGGCAATGGCAATATGATGATGTAGCCGTGCATCAGTAAATATCGTAATAGTCGTTGATGTTGTCTTCAATTCCTGTGCGGTTGCTTGCCTCGTCAGATGAATAAATTACAAGTTCCTGAATTTTGCCTATGTAATAAGACCCAAATCGGCTACCAATGCGTAAAGTTGTGCTGCTTAAGGTAATGGTGTCAGACGCGGTGTCGTTTGCTATTTGTGTGCCATTTACACAAATTTGTTGAAGCGTAGACGACGAAGAAACGAACAATAAATTTTGTACATCTTCAAACGAGTTTGCGCCGCTTCCATAACTATAAAGCAAACGGTTGTTGGAAGGGTTGCCAACGTCATAAATGATGTTGTTGTTTGTTCCTTGAGTGGCCCAAATGGTAAAAATATCCGTAGCTGAATTATTGGAAAGCAGCACATTTGTATCACCTGCCGAATCTTGATTTGCCACTGCCACGGTTGTATTTTCTGCGTCGGCTGTAAAAATTGTGCCTGTCAAAACTGAGGATTGTAAAAAATCGCCGCTTCCATCAAACTGCACGGCTGGTTTTCCATTCTCTGTGACCACCCCTGTGGATGCGTCGTAGATTTTCGGCTGATTACCCGTCGTCGTCTGCGTCGCGTCGTTCCCGTTTCCGCTTTGGTCGTACCACGTCTTCACAAAACCGTCCGTACCAAAACAGAACGTGGTTAGTGCTTTGGTGTCAAGGTCGCCATATGAATCAAACCCAATGTCTTGTTCATCGTTGTTGCTTGCTCTGCGCACCCTGATGGCATCGCCTGAATAATCCTTGTCAAGCCTACGCAATGAATACGCCGCCGTTGCGCCTGAATTGTCGTCCAATAGACCTCTGAAAAAAACTTCGTCGTAGCTAATCAAAAACGTGAAGTTGTTTTGAGAGCCGTTGAACTTGGTCAGGTATTCGTTGATGGCTTGCCAGCACTCCGCAATGGTTGGCCCTGCGCTTGACGTTGCTGTTGGTTGCAGGCCCGCTGGCGATGTCCAGCCGCTCGTGCTTGTATGGTCAGCGAGTCCGTCGCTCTTAACGTAGATGACGCGCTCTATGACGTCGTTTGAATCTGCTGGTTGGTTGCCTTGAAAGTCGACGTACTTACCATTGCCATTCAGTGTGACAGTGTAATAGGCCTCCAGCGTCTTACCCGCTCCGATGACGGTGCCTGACGTCCAAGCATTAAAGATTTCCTCCGCCTCCGCGTTGTAGCCCTGCATGACGTTGCCAGGCTTCGTGGCCTGATTCTGCACTACGTCGTCAAGGAACGGATTGCGCGTGCCTCCTTGCTCGTCGCTGGTGATAAACTCGAAGTTGCGCCCTATGTTGCGGAGCGTCAGATCTAGAAGTGACTCGCCTGCATTCCAGCTCCACGTCAGCGCGGTGTAGTAGCGCCCTGTGTCGTCGTCGTAATACCTGAGGTAAGGAACTGGCAACGTTCCGTCTTGGATGTACACGGTGCCGCGCTCGACGTATGCCGACTTCTTGTTAAGCGCCAGTACCTCCTCCACAAGTAGCTTGTTAATTTGTCGCTCTGAGGATGAGGAGTTGTTGACCCAGGCATCCGATGAGCCATAAGCACTAGCAGATACCTTCACGTCGATGCGCCCTGTCTCTGGTGCTAAACTTCCTATGTGTGTATATCCGAGGTCAATCTCCGCCTTGCCTGTCGTCGTCTCTGCTACGATGTCAAAGTCTGTCAGGAAACGAAGCTCGTCGTCGCTCGCACATGAGAAGGCCGCAAAGTTTTGCCAGGTGACGGTGGTGGCTGCCGTCAGAGTTGCATCGTATTGAAAGTTTCTGTCGTAAATCAGAATCTCAGGCGTTATGCTTAGCCCGGTCTTAGCTGTCGTAGGTAGTGGAATGTCAAAAACCCAAGACGACCACTTGCTTCCTGTCACACCTGCATCGTACAAGTATTGTTCTTCCTCGATGTGATAATAGAAATACGTGGAACTGGAGCTTGCTTCTCCATCCAGCACAGTCACAACGGCCAAGTCGTTTTGGACATTGACGCCTAGCGTCTGCATCAGCCACGTGACGACAGCGCCACTAGAGTCCACAAGGATTTGGTTGCCGTACCACTCCGCGTCAGCGCCGTCGTCCCATTTGATTTCGCATCGCAGGACGACTCGACCTACGCGTTCGTTGTTGTTGAGTCCTGATGTTCCTGTGTATTGAATGTAGGCTTTGCCACCAACGCGAATAAATTCTGTATCGCTTGCCGTGTCCTGACCTTCAAAATCAGAGTAGAAATTGGACAGCAATGTGCCGTCTTCAAAGTTGATTGCCTTGAAGATGTAAGGGCTATCCTTGGTCCTTCGTTCAATTTTGCAAAGACGCACGCTAGGGCTGTATCCAATCGTCCAGTCAGGCAACTTCTGCTTCGTCGCAGTTTGGTAGTCGTATTGATTCGCGATTGTTGTTTGAGCCGTGCTACCGTTGTAAAGCAAAATATTGCCATCTATATCCGTGTCCTTGAATGCGATGGGCAAGAGCCACCAACCACCAGCATGAGCAAAAAGCTGCCACTGGAAGGTGTTGCACAGGCTGACAAGTACGTCGTATGCGCTGACGTAAGTTGCTCCGCTATCTTCATACTTGATCCAGTTCGCAGGATTGATACGTGCTCTTTTGATGCCGTCAAAGTCGGTGTCAGCAGGATGGGTGGTATATGTGTAGTCATCAGTGGATACGACATCTTCTGCCCAAGCAAGGCGGATGTATGTCGCGAGCTTGTCGTCGCTGTAAGAGTAGGTAACTGTTTTCTCCTGAATCTCCAGCAAGATGTCGTGAACAGTTTGGTAACTGGTGTATGCCGTTCCTGCGTTGTTGTAGTCGACAGTCTTCAGCAAGCTCAATCCGTCCGTAGCTTTGATGCGAAGCTCACGAATGTGGCTTTCCTCGGTGATGCGCAAATGCTCAGGCAAGATGACACCAACCCAATTCGCCAAACCTGAGTCAACGCGCAAAAGAAACTCACCATCATCTGCGTCTGTGATGTCAGAGATAAAGGTGTTCAGCGCAGTAAACTCGTCGCTTTGAAACAGCATGTTGATCGTGCAGGTCGAGTGTATGATGCCTGGCACGAGGTACATGTCATTTTCGCCTCCGTACTCCAACACGAAGCCTGAGGCATCTAGGCTGAAGGTGGTGTCTAGATTTGTGCCTGCAACATCGTGAATGATGCTAATGGTGTACGACGTTCCATTCTGACCCTTGCATGTGCCTTGCGCGTAGATGTAACTCATGAGTAGCGGTTGCGATTGCGGCTCGTGCGAGCGTTGGACAAGTAGATGTCGTCGCCACTGATGCGACCAAACACCTCGACGCGCTGTCCGCCCATCATATCTTGCAGCTTCGACAGTGGCGCGATGACCTCAGGGTCGATGCGAGCGTTAGGGTTGTCACCGACGATTGCGGTGGTGGCTCCGTACGCAAGGCCACCTTCTGCGAGAGCTGGCATCTCCTGCAAGTTGGTGGCGTAATTCGAGAGCAAAGCGCCTGCCGCAATGAAGGCAACACCTGCGGCTGCTGCTAGATATGGGTTCTTAAACAACGTCTTTTGAAACGTGATCATTGCCGTCGCTTGTGCGACCATCGCCTTACCAATCGACTTCATTAAATTGCCGAGCTGCATGAGAGCGCCAGCCATCAGGTTGACACCTTGTAAACCTCCTGACAGCATTTTGCCGATGCCTTCGCCAAGGGCGACGAGTGAATCGCTTACAGAATTTTGGATTGCCGATTGAATGGCGTTGCCTGTTTCTTGAGCAACGTCTCCTACTTCCTGTAATTTGACTTTGACGCTTTCGAGCATGTCAAGCAGGCCACCGATTTGTGGCGTTGACATTTGGTTGAGCTGAACCAAAAGCCAGAAGGTTTTATTGCCTGCTTGCTCGATGGCTTTCGTCTCCTCGACAATGGCCCTTGTGGTTTCAACTGTCACCTGCTCCACCTTCTCCTGCTCCTTGCTCATATCGCGCACTGTCGTCACCAAACCCGCGATACGCTCGTCAAGGTATTTCACCTGGTCGGCATACTTCTGCGTGTTGCCTCTCGCTATCTGCTTATCAAACTTGTCACCCAAAGCGCCTGCCGCCTGCGCAGCCATCTCTGCACGCTGGGCCGCCTTCATCTCATTCCTCTCGCGCTCCAACTCACGGATCTGCTCCTTGATGTGGTTAATCTGCGCCTGCTTGTCCATGCCAACAAGCGTGTCGATAAACTCCTTGTTTGTTTTGGCTGCGTCCTGCGTCCTCTGACGGAATAACACGATGGCTGTACCAAGCGCAGCAACAGCCGCAGCCACGAGGTAAATTGGGTTGGACAGCAACGTGGTGTTTAACAGTTTGAACGATTCACGGACGCCTTTAATACCAGAAATGAGGTTTGGTAACGCGATGATCAACGGCCCAATAGCACCAACCAGAAAACCCATTTCTAAAATCAAACCCTTGGTATTTGGGCTAAGTGCCGCGAAGCTCTGCGACAACTTGATGATGAGCTGAAGCAGATTGTTGACTGCTGGCAGAAGCAACTCACCGATGGAAGCGCCTGCCAGTTTAAGGTTGTCCAGCGCGGTGCTAAACTGACCCGCTGCCGTTTGACTCAAGCGCTCCATGGCGCCTGCCGCAAATCCGCCCTCCTCGGCAAATGATTTGAGTACTGTGTTGAATTGCTCCACGCTGACAGCGCCAGCACCAAGGCTGTCCGCTGGTAGACCTGTGGCGTCAGCCAACGCCTTAAAAATCGGAATGCCTCGCTCTGCTAGCTGGTTCAGGTTCTCCAACTCTACCTTACCCTTGGCATTGACCTTGGCAAAGATGGCGGCTATCTCTTCAATTGTTACGCCTGACGTGGCTGCGATGTCACCAAGAAAACGAAGCTGGTTGTTAACCTCTCCAATTTCTGTGCCCGATGCGATGAGCTGGCGAGCCGCGTTGGCCACGTTCTCAATTTGGAAGGGCGTAGATGCAGTAAATTCATTCAACTGCTTCATCATAGCAGCCGCCTGATCCACGCCTCCTGTGAGGCTTACAAATGACGCCTCTAGCTTCTCAAGGTCTGCCGCGCTCTTGACGGCTAAAGCACCGAGGCCAGCCAAGGGCACAGTGATGGCGCGCGTCATGTTCTGACCTAGCTGTGTCAGGTTGCCAGTCATTGAACGCATCTCGCGCTGGACCCTGCCAAGCTGTTTGTTGAGGTCTTTAGTGTTCGCGCCTATGCGAACTATGAGGTCACCGAGTTTTGCCATTGCGTGCTAGTGCTCTTAAGATAGCCAATCCATCGCCCTTCGGCTTCTTTGACTGTTCGGTTTTTTCCCATGGAAAGACGGCCAAATCCATTGGTTGAATCTTACTGCCTTTCTTGGTGTGAACGTTTAATAACAATGCCGTCTGCCAACGTGTGCGCTCCCAGGCGCCACGGTCTACGTGTTCCTGAAACTCATAACGTCCGCGGACGGCATTGCCAAATTCGGAGAAGGTAAGGTCATAGAGACGGTCGGGATCTAGACCAAGGAGGCCTAGTCCCAGCCGTTCTATTTCGTACCATTCAAGAGCGCGTGACTCTCCGTCTCCACCTGTGTTTTTTTTTCTTGCTGGCCGCCCATGGCTTCCTCCACGACAGCAACAAGACCAGGTAGATCCGTGATTTCAATCATGCCCAAGAATTCGTCAACATCCATCTTGAACTGCATGCCTTGCTTTAGACAGCCCTCTTGGACAAAGTAGTACAAGAGTTCGGGCATCTTGGTGACGTCATCGGCATCGATGCCTGTCACCTTGCACCCTGTGGCCTTTTCAAAGTTCTTCCAGGCACGCATCGAAGCGCGCACTGGAAAGGTCTTGCCTTCTAAAGTAATTGTCATGCAGCTAAGTTAATTATGCTGGAATTGCCTCGCGAGTAATCGTGTCGTGAACTTCAACGGTGCAAGTGAAGGTACCATTGTCCTCGGTGCCTCCGCTCAACTCCAAGCTGGTGATGTATCCAGAGACATCGAAGCGCTCGTCGCCTGCGTTCTCCGTTCCGTCAGGAGCGTGAGTGAACAGCAGGAAGATCTTCGTGTCAGCCAACTGATAAGCGATAAGCTCGTTGTATCCGTTGGTGGCATCAGAAGCGTAGAGCGCGGTGAAGTTGATGGTGGCGCTTTTCAAGCCTGGCAACATCGCGCGGTAGCCGTTGTTGTTCTTCGTGGTGGTGTCACGCAAGTCGGTGGTGACGCTGATTGAACAATCCGTGAGGTTGTCAATCAAGACTTCGCTGTCGTTAGTATCGGACAGGAAGATGCGGAGGTCAGAGCCATTGATGACTCCAGTAGTTTCTGCCATGGTTATTTGTTGGAGGGTTTGATGCGGTCTGCAATGATGAGGTTGATCAGGGTGTCGACATAGCCAAACACCTTGTTATCACTTTCGGTTGGCGTGAGATTCACGATAACCTTTACGAGGGCGAGAACGGCCAGCGTCAATTCGCCCCAGTTTTCAATCAAAAATTCTGTCATGAGTTGCGGTTTATGCGGATGGTGTAATCTTGAACTGAGGCAAACAAGCTGCGGTCTTCTGTGACCTGCGTTATCTCGTTTGTGTACTGTATGGAATTTACGACAACAGAGCCTTCCGTTTGCGTGACGGTGGTGCCAACGCGCTCTAAGGCATCGCGTACCTTGTCAGCACAGTCGTTGGCTTCCGAGTAGGAGCGTGCCACGCTGAGGATTTCAATGTTAGCTTCGTCGATAGGCGTGCCGTTCTTTGTCTGCGTCGGTGAGTTGCTCAGGATGCTATAGACGATGTAAGGCGTCTGAGCGCCCTCTATCGCCATCTCTGGATAGATGCGTCCGCTGACAATCGTATTGACGTCAGAGTCATTGACAAGCAAGTAGCGTATGGCAAGACCTACTTTCATTTCATGTACTTTCCAAAGCGGTTCTGTAACAATCTCAAATGAAGGTTGCGCATGCGCGCATCTGTGGCCTTCTTACTCCGTCCAAATGCACCAACGTTGCTGGTCGTTGTTTGCTTACCAAAGAAGTGTCCTGTCTCTACAATGTGCGAAAACCATCCGTCTGCGTTCTTGCGGGTCTTACGACGGCCCATCGTATTTGTCATTGGCCCAGCCAAAACGCGGGTCTCGTTCTTGCGTGGTTGCCATACTCCAATGCTTCTCCGCAGTTGACCTTTCTTGACGACCATGCGCACCTTACCAGCTTGGTTGCCTGGGTTGCGTCCTGATCCGCGCCCTGTTTTTTCGTAGACCTTGATGTCGCCAGTAAAGTCTTTAACATTAGCCTTGGCGGACATAGCAAAGACGTTACCTACGCGCTGGTTGATTTCCACCAATGCGTTGTGGTCATTCTCGTTCCACTTGGCCAGCTTCTCCAACTTGGCCATAATCTTAGGCAAGCCCTCCACCGTTACCTGTGTCATTCTGAAACGACTCTACGTGAAACAAAGTGAAGCTCACTGTTGCGACCTACCTCTTGAATAGCCAAAATCTCGTAGCTGTCAGAGCCGTACCTGATAGTGTACTTGGGCGTGATGGCTCGCGTGGTAGTGGAGCTACGGACGCGCCACACAAGGTTGTTGACGCTACTCTCCTGCTCCATCACCATACTGCTCGACGCGCTCTTGTGATCCATCGCGGCCCACACAGTGGCGTACAAGGTGTCGCCACCCGTCTTCTCTCCATAGCTGTTGATAGAGTTGGAAGGCGCGTAGAAAGAGATGCGTCTATCAAGGAATCCGATGTTCATGGCCGCATGTCAATGACTCGCATAGGATTTAGCAAGGACTCTACGGCCATAGGTATTTGAGCCGTAATGGTGCCCGTGACTACTGCCCTGCGGTTTTCGTACCAGTGAGCTACGAGCATACGGATGGCGTGCTCAATGTTAGCCTCTGCTCTTCCACCACACGAGGCTGTGATACGGATGGGCAGGGCGTTATATTCTTCGAGGTCAGGCACGTCGCGGAAATAAATCATGGTGCTGTCTTGCGCCATTCTTCCGATATACCACTTCGAGGTGTCCAGGGTTTGCTGTGTGCCTGAGGTGTCGTCATAGACGACTTGGCTGACGCTAACGACAGGGCCAAATGCCAATGCCGCTGGGCGCCAATGCGACAGGTAGAAGGTGGCGTTTGCTGCCGTACCTATGTGCCTGTTGGTGTAATCACTCACGTGCGCTACAGCCGTATCGAGGAGAGCCGTGATGGTCGTGTCCTCGTCGTCGTGATCTACGCGCAAAAACTCCTTCATGTCTGCAAGCGACACGATGGTAGTGCTAGTCGGATATGCTGGACGTATAACGTTCATGAGTGAGAGAAAAAAGGAAGCCCAGCCCTATTGCCAGGCTTCCATCGTTTAGTTGTTAGGCTGCGTCAATGATTGAAGCCAAAGCTCCTGACTGGCGCACGGCCTTGTCGTAGAACTTGTTCACGTGCAAAGCAATCTGTGCAGTGCCTGCGTTGCTGTATGGGTCAACAAGCAGGTCGATACCACCAAAGAAGGCGAGGATCATACCAGCGCTGAAGTCACCAAACAACAAGCGGCCTTCGCTTGTAAATGCCGCGTTAGTCAAGTAAGGAGTGGCGTAGGCAGGAAATCC
>Ga0208162_1001700_pt1 | contig 11271 bp, 8 predicted proteins | sample CB_VirMetaG_4_FD_184539 | JGI IMG/M metagenome (GOLD analysis project Ga0208162, IMG submission 184539) | Freshwater to marine saline gradient viral communities from Chesapeake Bay - CB_1508_1M Viral MetaG (SPAdes) (version 4) | ecosystem: Environmental > Aquatic > Marine > Coastal | place: USA... | reverse complement strand
TTGGCGGTATTACTCCTGACTATACAATATTTCAAAGACCAGATTTAGCAGAGTATTTAAGTGAAGATGGAGTATTGCCAAGTGATATGCAAAACTTACAACCAAGAGGAATATCTGCTGGAGAAATAGATCCTTCATTCTTTTATGGTGGTATGGATCATATCTCTGGAGTTGGTCCTACATTTAATGGCACACAAAAGATACCTTGGATTTCTTTATCACCACAAGAAAAGAAATCAATACAAACAGATTTATTACAAGCAGGTTATTTATCACCAGACGCATTTTTCTTAGAAGCAGGTGACTGGGGAGACAATACACAGACAGCAATGTTTAATGCAATGTCAGACGCAAACTTAGAGTTTAAAGATATTGGAACTTATTTAGGAGATGAAAAAGAACGATATAGAAATAAACCACCATTGCAACAAAGTTATTATGTTGAACCTAGTCCACAATTTGTTAAGTCACAAATAGACGCAGCATTAAAAGCTAGTGGTATTAAACGTAAATTATCTGAAGCAGAGATGATGGCATTGTCTGAATATTATATACAGGCAGATTTAGACCAAGAACAAGCAGACGCAGAATATGCACGTAATGTTGACATGGCAAAAAGAATGTTTCCAGAAGCACCTACAAGAATACAAGCACCTGCAACAGCAGCACAGTTATTACAAGAAAGAGTACAAGCACAGTATGAACCAGAGCTAGCTGCACAAGCTAGAGCTACACAAGAAAAGAATGATTTAAGCTATCTCTTTAGTTCTTTAAACACTTTTGAAGATATGATCGGAGGGTAATGGATCCTGACGATATAGTACAACTAGACACACCTACAAATGTAGCTGGTGCAGAAGTGATAGATGAAATAGAAGGTATAACTAATAACAATGGCTAAAAAAGATTGGATAGCAACAGTTAAAGATTTTTTATTAGAACAATTATCTGGTATTAATAATAATGTACTTTATGTTGAAGATGTTGGTGGAGTTAAATATGAATTTGTTTTAGAATTTCCTGATGACATACCAACAAAAACAGGTATATCTGGTTCAGAAATAGTTGATATAAATAAAACTTTAGATAACACAATAGTTAATGTGCAAAGGGTCTTTCCAGATGGTGAAGTTATTATAGATTATTCATTCAACGCTAAAGGCAAAGGTGGAGATGTACAAGCATTAGAAAACTTTAATAAAATATTAAAAGAAGGTAAAGGTATGAAAGGTGTTTTATTAGAGTACTATGATACATTTCCAGTAGAAACTACCTTGCCAACTACATTAGAAAATGATATTACAATACCAAATACTCCAGAAGGTATAGACACACCTACAAGTGTAGTAGATGAAGTAGATAAACTAACGCCATTAGCAGATGATGTAAAAGAAGTTACAAATGATTTTACTTTTAACAAATTTGCAGAAAAACAAAGAACAGCAGATAGTGTTATCTTTAGGGAACTAGAAGACGGAACTATAGAACTTTTAACTATTCAAAGAAAACGAGGACCACATAGATCATTGTATGCTTTACCTGGTGGCATAGTAGAAAGCACCGTATTAGATGATGAGAAAATATTACAAGCAGTCATTGATCCTGGAAAAACTTTTATGCGTGAAAACACTATACACGAATATTTTATTCCTTATGATACAAAACAGGTAGTAGATGTAGGTAAAAGTGCAAACGAAATATTTGCACGTGAAGGTTTACGTGAAGCAATAGAAGAAGTAGGTATAGATAGAACTGTTATTAAAAATGCTTCTACGTTACCAGTTAAATATGAAAGATTTGATTGGGACGCAAGAGCTGCAAAAGGCGTAGATGTTGGTGGAATAGTTATGTTAGTAGATAATGATTGGGTACCAACAGCTAAAGATGACGCAAAATCTTATGAATGGATTAAATTAGATGACGTTGTTGACGGTAGTAAAGAACTAGCTTTTGGACACGCAGAATTTGTAGAGGATGGATTTAGCAAGTTTTATAACAACTCTATATTTGAGAAAAGTAATATATATACAACATATAAAAATAAATCAAAATATGGCATAGATATTATTAATCAATTACAAAATATTAAAAAACAAAATTCAGCTAGAAATGTTGAAATAATTAAACAAGCAAATGTAGTAAGGGAACAATTAGGACAACCATTAATTAATACAAACACAACAAGTTTTATTGATAAAGAAAATAGAGAAATGATTAACAGTATTAGATCTATTGGATATAGGGATATAGGTCGTAATGGATTTACAGCAGCACAAAGAATGTCACCAGACATAATATTCTATGACATTATGTATCAAGCATTAAATAGAGATGTGCAAACAAATTTTATTGTAGAAGAAGATCTTGTTGAAGTTGGTAGAGAAATAGCAGGGATAGGACAAGAACCAGAACAATCATTAAATAGATTGGTTAAGTTAAAACCAGAAGCACAAGCAAGAGTTATAAATGAAATAAGAGAAAATACTTTAAAAAGATATGGTAGCAATTTAAAAATGATGGTTAATGATGGTATGAAAATATCACCAGTTGTTAATAGTTTGTACGAAAATGCAAGGTCAATAATATACAGCGAAGATTTTGAAACAGTATTAAAGGAAATATTAAAAGAAGAAGTAGAAATAAAAGTGTTTAATCAAAATGATGAAACTGGTAAAGTAGTTTATGATATTGTTGGATACAATATGTCCGAAGCAGCAGACTATGCAACACTAGATCCAACAAATAGTTTAATACAAGAAAAAGGATTAAAAGAAGCTGTTGATGATAACTTAAATTATTTATCTTATAACTACGAAGAAATTGCACAACCATTAAATAATTTAAGAGAAAGAAATAATTTGTTTTATAAAAATACATTTCCAGAAGAAGTGTATATGGATCCTATTCAATGGTGGAAAAGTTCAGGACAAAATTTTCCTGAAGCTGCTTTAGATATTAAAAAATTAAAAAGAGGACCTGGCAACACATTAATAGGTATGACGTATCACGGAAGTCAGGGATTAAATACTACTGGTATGGAAGTAATAAAAATATTAAAAGATGAAATACCTAAGTTAAATGTTTCTAAAACTACGCAAGAAGCGGTACAACAATTTGATAATGCTTGGAACCGTTACTTAAATAAAATTGCTACAGAAAATAATCTTGATTGGTTAGATCCAACTAAAAATAGAGGTAACAATTTACGTGGTTCTGTTATGTACACAACTAACAATCCAGGTTTAGCTGCTTCTTATGCTTTAGGTGGTAACGCTGGAGATTTAGTTACTTCAGGTAGAAATAGGATCAATGAAGCAATACACACATTAATAAACAATAAAGACATATTTGATGTTAATAATATAAAAAAACTTAATAGAATAAATAGTAAATTAAATAAATACGGTTTACAGATAGTACCAAATTGGCAAGATATGGGTGAAGTTGCAATGAGAACTTTAACTAATGAACCACCATTTTTAGTAAGTCCAATAATAATGCAAAACAATTTTAAAGTTCCTGTTGATAAAATGCTTCATACTGATATGCCAATTACTAGACAGCTTAATAATCCTTCAATAAGAAAAGCAGTAAATGCTGCTTTAAAAAATACAGGACCAGAAGTGCTGCTTAATAAAGATGAATTTTTAAATAATGCTTTAGACTTATTAATAGGAATAGCAAGAAATGATAAAGATGGATACACTGGTATAAATAACTTAGAGTTTGCAACTTCTGAAGATCAAGCAAAAGTTCTTGAAGCATTAGTAGAAGCTAGAGATAATCCTAATAGTCCTAATAGAAAATATATTAAAGAATACTTTATTAATAATATGGGTTATACAACAGATTTAAAAACAAATCGAATTAAAAACATTATAGATACTGGAGAAGGTTCTTGGAATGATATAGTATTGACATTTATACATAATTCAGGATTTGGTCAGCAAATTAATTCTAATAAATTACAACAAGCAATTGGTTATTTGACAGCGTCAGACGCAACATACTACGATCCAACTCCAAGAAGTTTTGAAAATTTTAACATAACTGCTGGAGAAGTATTATTTGATATGGAATTTAATAATTTTACTAAAGACAAAGAAGTAGTTAAATTAAACGATTTAATAGATTTTATTAAACAAGCTGATGTAAGTATTGTTGGTGGTAATTATGCTGCAACAAATGATTTAATGTACCTAAAAAAAATAATTGAATATTTTGATAATAATCCTGAACTGTCTAGTAAATTTTGGAAAGCATATTCTTCAATGAGTGATTGGAAAACAATGCAAAAAAAGGCAGTTACTTCTGCTGATGGTACTGTTATGTATTTTGTAGACGTAAATGTGAATGTATTACGTGACGCAGCAAAAACAGCAGATAATACTATATTTATGTATTCTAGCAAAATAGATCCAAAGAATAATTTAAGAGAATTAAGAGAAGAATTTAGACCTTTGGTTGATGGTAAATATGAATATAAATTTCGTAAAGAAGTTAATGAAGCAGTATTAGCAAATTCAGGTGTAGCAGTGGGAAAAGATAAAGAACTTACATTATTTTTAGAGCAAGTTACAGGTCTTGATTACTATAGAAGCAATATAAATTCCATAGGAGATAACGCTGTATTAGCTGATTATATAGGAATGAAGTCATTAGCTGAAGGTGGTATTGAAGTAACTATGGGTACTGGTGGTGGTAGAGCAGGTTCTAACTTCCATGATAATTTTTATATTGTAGATCCAGGAAATAAATTTGGAGTTTCAGAACCAAAGTTATCACAATTTATTACAAATGCTGTAGAGTTTGATATTGAAACATTAAAAGTAATAGAAGACGTAACTCTTAAAGGAACTTCCTTTGCCGATTTAGATGATAATCAAATAAGAAAAATAGCAGAGTTTATTCCTTTAGAACAAGTAATAAACAGTACAGAAATTACTACTGCACAAAAAGAACGATGGAGTAATATATATAACTCTCTTAATATTACAGATAATAGATTTACAAGTGTAGCTGGTATAAATCCTAAACCATTAGATGGTATATTTTTAAATCTTAATCAAGAATTGCAAGAGATGATTACTTATCAAGCATTGCATGGAGATTTAAAAGCACCAATAATACAAAATCATATAGCAAAGTTATATGGGGAAGTTGCTACACAAGTTGATCCACAAGATGTTATACCAGTTATGAAGTCAACAGGTTTGTTAAGAATGTTAGGTAATGGATTAGATTTATATGACGCTGCTGTATTTGCACCAGTATTAATTGATATGATTATGTCAAGAACAACTGGAGTAGGTAGCACAACTGAAACTATTGGTGGTTCTATAGCTGATGTTGCAATGGACGTTTACGATCCATTAAAAGAAGATACTGTATTTGAAGCTACTTGGGGTTCACCAGAAGATCCAAGAACATTAGCAGGTGGTATTAGTAATAGCATAGATATAATAAAAGATCCTATTGTTGAAGTAGCTAAAGAAAATCCATTATTGTCTGGCATGTTTAACTCTATTAAAGAAGGTGCAATATCTGCACTTACTACAGTTAAAAATGGATTAGGATTAAACGAATGGATATATAATGTTAAAAGAGACATGTATGTTTCATCAGCGTTAAAAGAAATGGGCTATGATGGTAAAGGTAACAATATACCAAGCGGATTAGTTAAGAAATTAGAAGGAGAGTATGAAAGCTACTTACCTAATAATGAAGATAAATACGGCAGACCGTTAGATGTGGGGGATACTTCTAATATGCCTGATTATACCAAAGGGGTATTTAGAAGATAATATGTTTGAAATAAGTAATTTATATATACCAAGTAATGAACCACAAATAGAAGGTGGTGGTAAATATCCACAAGTTAAATATACAGGTAATGATATTGCTGTAGTAAACGTACAAGATATAAAAGACGCAATGGTTGCATTTAGAGATGATGACATTGCAGACTTAAATGGTAGAACTGAAGCAGCTTGGTTTGATGGTACTACTGATCAAATAGATGATTTACTTACAATATTTGGAGTAGAGAGCGCTAGCAATATAGATAGATATGGAGAAGCTAAAGATATTGCTAACGTTCCTTACAATGCTAATGCAGAATACAACGTACCAGGTAGAGGTGAAAGTTACGGTGTTATTCAAATAGATATAGGTGCAAACTATCCATACGTACTTATGGCTATGGACGAAAACTATATGAAAGAATTGCAACTGTTAGGACAAGAAAGTGTTGAAGCAAGAAATACAAGAGCTAAAGAAATACTTGAAGAACCTGGTGTTAAAGATAAAGCAATAGCTTTTCTTAAAGATACAGATAATATAATGAAACATTTACTTATAGCTTCTACTGTATATAACGATAATGGTTTAAATGGTTGGAAAGCATACAGTAATTACAATGATCCAAATGGAGATACGGGGTTTAAAGAACTATATGATATGGTACAAGAACAAAATGATAAAAGAACTTGGAAGTCTTGGAATAAAAAACTTATGCAAGAGAATGAAAAGAATACTGCTGATATGTTATATATATTAGAATTAGCAGATAAAATGCCTGTTAATATAGAAGATAGAGCTAATGCACTAATAAGTGCTTATACTGAATTTAAAAAGATTACACCAGATATGACAGAGTTTGTAGATAAAAAGATAGATAAGTTAAAACCTTTCGCAGGTATATATGGCAAGTAATCTTATTACATCATTACCAGTAGATACACAAGTCTGGAAAGAAATAAATGAAGCAGGTCAAATTAGTTATTACTTGGTTTATCAATTACCAAAAGAAGCAGCAAGTATATCATCAGGATTAGAAAATTTTACATTTAGATATAAAGTTAATGATTTAAATGAAATATCTATACCTGGTCAAAAAGTTGTACCAGACGTTACTGTAACCAAAGACGGAGATATATATAATGTTGATGGTAAAACAGATATAGACGCAGAAGATTATGCTAATAGTTTTTATTTTGGTACACATACACAGTTAGCTGCAATACATGGAAACGTTGAAGAAGGTTCACAAGGCTATGAATATTTTATTGAAGCATTAAATGAAGAAGCTAAAACTAAACCATGGATATTTTCTAAAGACGCACAAGGTAGATACGATTATTTAGCTGTAGTATTAGAAGCAGCTAAAGAAGGTAGAACTGCAAGAGAAAGTGATTTTCAAAAGACTACATGGTGGAAAACACACAATGAAACAGAACGTCAACAAATAAAAGATCAAGCAACTGATCCTAAGACTTGGGAAAAAAATCAAAGAACTATTAGAGATAGTATCATGACACAAATGATTGCAGCAGGAATACAAAGTTATCCTACTGCTGTCATAGATAAATTAGTACAGAAGTATGGTACAGGAGAATATACAGACGCTGATGTAAGTAATGTAATTTTAAAGTTAGCTAATCCAAGACTTAGATATGAATTAGATACAGAAATACAAGGTGCTTTAGCTGGTCAAACATTAAGTGTTATTGAAAGTACAAAACAAATTAAAGATACAATAGACGCAGCTATGGGACCTGGTGCTTCTAATTACTATAATTTAGAAGACATTGCTAACGAACGTCAAGCTAATCCACAATGGTACAACGAAGTATTTTTAACAGGACTAGCAGAACAATTCCAAAGTAAATATACACAGTATGCAGGAACTAACGTAAAGAGATATGAAGACGCTGCACCAGAGTATAGGTATGAATGGGAAGCAATCACTGGACAGAAAGCAAATGAAACTAGCGCAGTATGGAAAAAGTTTATGGCTACTAATGATGTTAAAGAAAGAGAAGATATAGCATTTGAAGAAGCAGCTAGATTAGGAACACAGACTTATAGAGACAGAGTAAAAGCAGATTTAACTAAAGCATTTGGTCAAGCAGGTCAAAGAGCAACAGGCGGAGGTAGGTATCAGTAATGGCTAGAATAAGTATTTTTGATAGACTTGCACGACAGTTGTATGGTGAACCAACTATTGAAGGTGGAGAACCAATAGTTCCACAAAAAACTACACCTGGTCCTACTGCTGTAGCTGCTGGACCTACTACACCATTATATGTAGATGATAGACCAGTTGAAGAAGTAGTACCGCCAGCAGTTGTGCAACCACCAGTTGTTTCACCAGTAGTAGTAGAACCGCCAGTAGTAGTAGAACCGCCAGTAGTAGTAGAACCGCCTGAAGAAACATTTGTTAGTAATCAGGTAACTATTTATTGGACAGACGGTTCTGTTTCTACAGCACAAGCAAATAAAAGACCAGGTGAAAGTCAAAGCGAATTAGATAGAAAACTTGCGGAAGGTTGGAGTAGAACAAAACCTACTACAACAACTACTGGTCCGCCAGCACCTACATTTCCAGGTACTACACAAGATGGTGATCCAGTTGAAAAATTTAATAGTAGAACATTTGCAGAAGAAAGTTATCCATGGTTAAAAGGCGAATTACTTGAAACATTCTTAGCTGTTTATGATACTAATGGTGGTGACGCAGTAGAAGCATTAGAGAATTTAAGAAAAACAGAATTATATAAAACAGAGTTTCCTGGAATATTTAGAGAAGATGGAAAGACACTACGATTTGAAGGTGCGCAACCAGAACTTCAATATGTAAAGATGAAAGAAGATTTCTATGGACAGCTTGAACAGTACAATCTAAACCCAGAATATTTTAAAGATAAGATAACACAGCTATTTGAAAATGATGTTGATCCTGATAAATTTGGTAGAAGATTAAACGTAGCTTACAATACATTATTCCCACAGTTTGAAGCAGTTAAAACATATTACGTAGAAAACTATCCAGGTGTATTTCCTACTACAGAAGATATAACAGATGAAGCTATCTTTGCTAGCTTTATTGATGAGAATGTATCAGCAGATATTATTTCACAGCGTGTAGAAATATCTCAAATAGGTGGTGCATTTAAAGAACAAGACTTTGCTATATCTAAAGAACAAGCACAAAGATTATTAAGTGCTGGTGTTACAGGTACAGGCGCACAACAATTAGCTGCAAGAGCTGAAACACAATTAGGTAGATTGCAACGTATATCAAGTAGGTTTACAGGTAGAGAAGATATATTTGGATTATCAGAGTTTATTGAGAGTGAAGTATTTGGTGAAGGTGTATCACAAAGATTAAGACAAAGACTTGAAGCAGAGCAAGCTACAGCATTCACACGTGAAGGTGGTGCAGCAGTAACACAAGCTGGTGTAACAGGACTTATAGAAGCATAATGCCTTTTGATAAATTTGATCACAATAGAAAACCTTATTTAGAACGTCAACTTAAAAAACGTGAACGTAAAATGAAGTATTATAAATTTTACGTATATATAGAAAAAATTAAAAAACTCATAAAATCTGTGCTATAATAATTACATCTGGCGTAGGAAGTATCCGCCATGTAAATAATAGATCACCAAATTCTAGGTAGCGATCCTGCGTTCTACCTACGTAATAAATTCGCAGAGGTGTTGTATGCGTAAGTTGCAGCGCCAATTCAGCATATAAGTTTTAATACTGTAACCACACCCATTATGTACCCCACCTTAATGGCGTATTGTGATATGTGGGAGATATAGGAGAAATAAATGACAGAACAATTTAACGACAGCGAAGGAATTAAAAGTCTTAGAGACAAACTTAACGCTGTTGAGAAAGAAAATAAAGAACTAAAGAGTGTCGTAAAGACATCTCTGTTTAAGGAAGTAGGACTTGATCCTTCATCTGGAACTGGCAAAATGGCTTTTGATCTTTATGATGGAAAACCAGATAGTTCAGAACTAGGTACATGGTTAAAAGAAAACTACAACATAGACACAACAGTTCAAGCTAATGATGATTTAGCTGCACAAAAAATTGCAGATAGTGATGAAAAGTTAACTAACATCATGAACCAATCAGTAGCTTCACAACCTGCTAATACACAGGACGTGTATAACAGAATTATGCAGGAAGGTTCTGTACAAGATAGAATTAAAGCAAAAGTAGCTTTACAACAACAGCAAAAAAACTAACAGAGAGAAATCTCGGAGAGGAATAACTAAAAATGGCAGCAATAGCAGGTGCTAACCCAATAGTAGCTAGTGACGTTAATAACTTTACTGGCGAGTTGTTCAAAATTACTCCGCATAGAACTCCGTTACTTGCTGCTGCTGGAGGTTTAAATGGTGGAATTGTAACTAACACAACTTTTTTCCAATTCCAAAAACAAGACAATGCTACCGTTTCATCTGTAACACCAGATGACGAAGGCGGTCAACCAAACTACTCTGGAAGAAGCAGAGCAGCACAACAAGGTGTGCTTCAAATCTTCCACGAAGCAGTACAAATCTCCTTCACAGCACAAGCAGCTAGTGGAGAAATCGTGCCGTTTAATTTAAGTGGCAACTATAAAAATTCAGATCCAGCATTAGCGCTGGAAGGAAACAACCCAATAACAGATGAACTTGCTTATCAAATGGAATTGTTACTTGAAACAGTAGCAAAGAAAGTTGAATGGGCAGCATTTAACGCTTCTTACAACGATGGTGTTGTAGGTAACCGTCAGATGAGAGGTCTTAAAGAACATCAAGATCTAGCTGGTGGAACATCAGTTGATCACGTTAGTGCTGGTGCAGCACAAAAACTTAACTGGGAAATTATTGCAGACGCAATGAAAGCGTTATATGACGCTGGTGCGCCAATGAGACAACCAGTACTTTTCGTGTCACCAACAATGTTATTGGATCTCAACAAAGAGCTTATTAATGCAACAGTTGGATCAGTTAATTACGGTATTTTACCAAGAGACAGAAGTGTCGGTGGTGTCAACATTGATACAATCGTAACTCCTTTTGGTCAAATCGGATTAGCTTTATCTGACTATCTACCAGCAGGTAGCACAGCAGGAAAACAAGCATTCATTGTTGACTTATCATTCGTTAAACCAGTATTCTTGAACATTCCAGGATATGGTACAATGTTTGTAAGAGACATTGATCAAGACGATTACGCAAGAATTGCTAAGGCAGTTTATATGGAAATGGCTTTTGACTTCGGTCCACAGCAATTCCATTGCCAAATCGATAACGTAATCGGTTAATTAATTTAATCATTAGGACCGTTTATTTGTATAAGCGGTCCTTTTGATATGCTAAGATAGGAACATCATGGTTTACGGTAGAACAAAAAGCGAAATAGTAACTATCTCATCAGGTGGTACAGCAAGTACATCAGCAGAAGTAGATAACATGCTTC
>Ga0208162_1001698_pt1 | contig 11280 bp, 13 predicted proteins | sample CB_VirMetaG_4_FD_184539 | JGI IMG/M metagenome (GOLD analysis project Ga0208162, IMG submission 184539) | Freshwater to marine saline gradient viral communities from Chesapeake Bay - CB_1508_1M Viral MetaG (SPAdes) (version 4) | ecosystem: Environmental > Aquatic > Marine > Coastal | place: USA... | reverse complement strand
TCCAAAAACTAATCGACATTTCATATGATTTCAAATTGTATCGTAAATTCGAAGATAAAGGAGTCTCGCTTCGTTCATTCTGTACAAACAACAATGCAGCTTATGTTGCCCTTGAAGAAACATATGGAGATTATTCGTACAACGGACATGCTAAAAAAGGAGAAGATTATAGAAATGATATGACCAACTTTGGTATCTTGATGGAAATTCAAGGTATTGAAGAACCATTCAAATGGTCAAGAGAGCTAGTTTCTAAAGTACAAAAACATTCTATAGTTCCTGGTGAAGGGTATAGTGGAAGAAAAGCTCAAGGACGTCACCAAGCCAAATACAAAGCAGGTCTGTATTATACCCCTGATAGTAAAAAATGGAAATCTAAAACCTCAGAAGGGGATTGGGTTAAAGCTCACTACATCAATGAAGATGGTTTGGAGGAAGTAAAACAACATTTCCAAGGGTATTTTGAATACATTACAGATTTCATCGAGGATATGAAAAAGGTATTCCCTACACTTGAAAACGATTGGGGTATCTACATTCCCGAGGTAAAATACCTATCCCCAGAACCACTTGTAGACTATAACAACCTAGCACTTGAACAATTTAATAATGTGCACTTTGTAGGAGATGCTCTATCAGCTCGTGGTATTACAGTTTCAGGAGCACAAGGAATTTATGTAGCAGAAAGTTTGTTATCCTGAAGAATTTTTCGTATATTCACACAAAATAAAATCAAATGGCTAAAAGACAAAAAGCTTACGAGTACAAGACAATCAATTCAAGAGGTGCGTATATGTCCTTGTTTAGAGAATTGGGTAATGAAAGTTGGAAGCTCCATTCATGGGATGGTCCTGCAGTTAAAATCCATGATAAGAATCATATTGACTCAACATTCTCAAAAAATGAATACTATTTGTACGGACGTTTTTTGGATAAGGAACAATGGCAAGAGCTTAAGTCTCAACGTGAAGGTATTCCATTCTACAAGAATCCATCTATGAAGCATCTAATCTCTGATTACAGAAACTAATGAGGATAGGATTAACAGGTACAATGTCCGTTGGAAAAACAACTCTGGTGAATCAACTTATTGGTTTGCCGGAGTTGGACGGCTATATCAAACGTACAGAGCGTTCTAAGTATTTGATGGAAATGGGAATTCCATTAAACACAGATTCGACATTAAAAGGTCAAACTGTATTTTTAGCAGAACGTGCTAGCGAGCTAATGCAAGATAAAATTCTTACAGATAGAACTGTAATTGATGTAATGGCGTTTGCATTCTTGTCTCAATCAATGACAAACAAGGAGAAAAAACATTTCATCAAACTAGCATCTAAACTCATCCCAGAATATGATGTTATTGTATATTTGTCTCCAAACGGAATTCCTATTGAAGATAATTCTGTAAGAGAAACAAATCCATTCTATAGAGATCAAGTTGACTCTGTTATCAGATCATTTCTCCAAGAACATAGAAGCAAAATCAACTCCCTTGTAAAATTAGAGAATCCTAATAATAGACTATTGGAGTTTAAAGAGAGGATAGTTTGGGAGAGAATGTGATATTTATAATCAAAACTATTAACTAATAAAAAGATTAAAACTCAAACAACTTAGCTATGACAGTATATATTGTTAGATGGACACCTAGGGCTAGTAGTTATCCCTACCTCCAAGTATTCGCAACAGAAGAGTTAGCTGAAGCTTCTAAATGGTATGGCGATGATGATCCAAGAAATTATAGTAAGTATATTGAGAAACAAGAAGTAATAGGTTTAACCACCGAAAATACGGACAACTTAAAAGAAAACAAAATGAAAAGATCAGAACTCAAACAACTTATCAAAGAAGAAATTCTTAAAGAAATGGCTGTTACAGAAATGGCTAAACTCAAATCAGCAGGTGGGGAATTAACCGACTTGGGTAAAATGATTAAAAGAATTGTTTCAGCCAACAAAGGTAAATCTGTAAGTGATATTTCAAAGCAAGTTAAGAAAAACGATAACGTGAAAAAGTGGTTAGCTGATAACCCTGATCAAGACCTTCACGCTAATCAGCTTCAAAGATTTATTAAAGTTCAAATCGGTGATTTAGAGTTAGGAAAAAGGGGAAGAAAGAAAAAAGAGGATGACAAAGAGTGATTTAAAATCCTATATTAGGGAAAATATCATCGAAATTCTTTCTGAGGAATCAGTAGAAGACATTGAAGCCCAAACTGACGCTTACAAAGATTTAGCTAAAGCAAAAGAAGAAGCAGGTATTGAGGAAGAAGTGTCTCCTACTATTCGTCAAAAAAAAAGGAGACCCAACGCCTCCTAAACGCTGCTTTAAAAAAGTATAAAAAAGCTGAGTCTGAAGAAGACAAGGAAAAGTTTTTAAAGAGAATAAAACGATACACCACTATCCAAAATGAGTTGGAAAGAATCAAATAGAATAATTGTTTTTCTATTAGGTGTAGCAGGTGGGTTTTTTTTAGTAGATAAATGTAGCGCCCCCACTGTTATAACTAATACAGAAATTGAATATAAGTGGGATACCATACAAACAGAGGTATCCCATTATGTTCCTAAACCTGTCCCTTACCCCGTTGAGGTAGTAAGATGGGATACATTTAAAACTTCTGTAGATACTGCCTTTATTTTAAAGGATTATTTCTCTAAAATATTTTATAGAGATTCTATAGTTCAAGATTCTGTCTCTATCATTATTGAGGACACTGTCACTCGAAACCGAATTGTATCTCGTTACCTAAATTATACCCTAAGATACCCAACTAAAATTGTTACAAACGAAGTATATGTTCCTAAAAACGAGTACTTTTATGGAGCACAATTGGTATCGGGGAGGGAAGGATTCGCTTATATAGGACCGGAAATCAGTATTAAAACAAAAACAAATAACCTATACCAATTTGGATTAGGAATAAACAGCCAATTAGCACCTGTTATATCCCTTTCCATCAACTGGAAATTTTAATGTCCCAAGATAATATTAAAAAAATAATTGCTGCTGAGTATATTAAATGTGCAAAGGATCCTGTACATTTTATGCGCAAATATTGTTATATTCAACATCCACAAAGGGGCAGAATTTTATTTCATCTTTACCCATTCCAGGAAAAAGTATTAGATTTATTTCAAAATCATTCTTACTCAATCCTAAACAAATCTCGTCAGTTAGGTATCTCTACCTTATCTGCAGGATATTCTTTATGGTTAATGTTATTCCATAAAGATAAAAATATTCTCTGTATAGCTACAAAACAGGAAACAGCCAAAAACATGGTAAACAAGGTAAAGTTCATGTATGATAACTTACCTTCCTGGTTAAAAATAGACTTTGCAGAAAACAACCGCTTAAATTTAAGACTAACAAACGGATCTCAAATTAAAGCAACTTCAGCTTCCTCAGATGCAGGTAGATCAGAAGCCGTTTCTTTACTATTGATTGATGAGGCTGCCTTTATTGAAAACATTGGTGAAATATGGGCTTCAGCTCAACAAACCCTAGCCACAGGTGGAGGTTGTATTGCTATTTCAACCCCTTATGGAACTGGAAATTGGTTTCATCAAACATGGGTTAGAGCAGAACAACAAGACAATGAGTTTGTTCCAATTCGTTTACCTTGGTATGTCCACCCTGAACGAGATGAAACTTGGAGAGCTAGACAGGATGAACTATTAGGAGACCCTAAAATTGCAGCCCAAGAGTGTGATTGTGATTTCAATACCTCAGGTGATACTGTCTTTTCGGGAGAAATGATAGAATTTTACTCTGAAACCTCCGAAAAAGAACCACTTGAAAAAAGAGGAGCAGACCAAAATCTTTGGGTATGGGAACCTGTAGACTACTCTAGAGACTATATGGTAGTAGCAGACGTAGCTAGAGGTGATGGTAAAGACTTTTCTGCATTCCATGTAATAGATGTTGAATCAAATACCCAGGTAGCTGAATATCGTGGACAATTATCAACTAAAGAATTTGGACATTTATTAGTGGGTATTGCCTCTGAATATAATGAAGCTTTACTTGTAATAGAAAACGCAAATATTGGGTGGGCTGTTCTACAGGTAGTAATAGATAGAGGATATAGAAACATCTATCAGTCACCTAAGAGTGGAGATATAACATCTGATTCATACTTTGACCAATATAACAGTAACTCGTCCTTAGTGCCGGGTTTTGTAATGTCATTAAGAACTCGTCCTTTGGTAATACAAAAATTTAACGAGTATTTTGTTGATAAATCAGTAACAATTAATTCAAAAAGATTGTTACAGGAAATGAGAGTGTTTGTATGGAAAGCAGGTAGAGCGGAAGCTCAACAAGGTTATAATGATGATTTAGTTATGAGTTTTGCAATTGCAATGTATATGAGAGACACAGCATTTAAGTTTAAACAACAAGGTTTAGATTTAACTAAGGCTGCTCTCAACAATATTACCACAAATAAAACAAATTACAATTTCGCTTACAACCCAAACAAATACACAAACATCCCTAACCCCTACGAGATCAAAACAAGGGATGGGAATGAATCAATAGACTGGTTATTATAATATTTATAAGATATGGCTGAGAAGGACCTTTTTTCAAGATTAAAGAGACTGTTTTCTACGGATGTAGTAATTCGTAATGTAAACGGTAATCTTAAAGTAGTAGACACAGATCACATTCAAACCTCAGGTGAATATGCTACTAACTCCTTAATGGATAGATATTCGAGGTTATATAGGAACCCTGCAGCAACCTCTTTATATGGTCAGCAGTTTAATTTAAACTACCAATACCTAAGACCACAAATTTATTCAGACTATGATGCTATGGACCAAGATGCTATTATTGCATCTTCTTTAGATATCATAGCAGACGAATCCACCCTACAAAATGAAATGGGTGAGGTATTAAGAATTAGATCTAGTGATGAATCACTGCAAAAAATTCTTTATAACTTATTTTATGATGTTTTAAACATTGAATTCAACCTTTGGAGTTGGATCCGTCAAATGTGTAAGTATGGTGATTTCTTCTTAAAACTAGAAATCTCAGAAAAATTTGGTGTTTATAATGTCATCCCTTATTCTGCCTTCCATATCGAAAGGAAAGAAAACTTTGATTTAGACAATCCTTCAAGAGTAGAATTTTACTATAACCCAGAAGGAAACTATGGTGGTGGATCAGGTTATACTTACACCCCTAACCAGGCAGACGAAAAAAGAATTACATTTGACCATTATGAGATGGTTCACTTTAGATTATTAACTGATCTAAATTACCTCCCTTATGGTAGAGCATATATTGAGCCCGCTCGTAAATTGTTTAAACAATACACTTTGATGGAGGATGCTATGTTAATTCATAGAATTGTTCGTGCTCCTGAAAAACGTATTTTCTATGTAAACGTAGGTGGTATCCCACCAAATGAGGTAGAGCAGTTTATGCAAAAAACTATCTCAACTATGAAGCGTACTCCTCACATTGATCAAGATACTGGGGAATACAACTTAAAGTATAACATGCAAAACCTATTGGAAGACTTTTATATTCCAATTAGAGGAAATGATACAACCACTAAAATCGATACCACTAAAGGTTTAGATTATGATGGTATTGCTGATGTGGAATACTTGAGAGAAAAATTATTTGCTGCCCTTAAAGTACCTAAAGCATTCTTAGGATATGACGAGAATGTAGAAGGTAAAGCTACATTAGCAGCAGAAGATATTAGATTCGCTCGTACAATCGATAGAATCCAAAGAATTGTAGTTTCAGAACTCTACAAAATCGCCTTCATCCATCTTTACACCCAGGGATATGATGAGGATTCATTAACAAATTTTGAACTTTCATTAAATACTCCTTCAATCATCTATGATCAGGAGAGAATTGCATTAATGAAAGAAAAGGTAGAGTTAGCATCTCAAATGATGGAAAATAATTTGTTACCTACTGATTGGATTTACGATAACATATTCCATTTATCAGAGAATGAGTTTAACGAATATAGAGATCTGATTGTTCAAGATGCTAAACGTAAGTTTAGATTAAATCAGATTGAGAGTGAAGGTAACGATCCTGTTACAACAGGTAAATCATATGGTACACCACACGATTTAGCTTCCTTATATGGTAAGGGAAGATATGAAGATAATTCATTACCTGATGGATATGATGAGAAAGAAACTTTAGGTAGACCCAAAGAAAAAGTCACTGACAGAAATACCCAAGACGATAACTTTGGTAAGGATAGAATTGGTAGACAAGGCAACAAAGTTGACGACCAACCAGATGCAAATTTAAACTTTAAAGGAGGCTCACCCCTTGCTTTAGAAGTTTTAGAAAAAAATAGATCATTAATAGAATCCCTAAAAGTAGGTCTTGACAAGTCGAATAATGACGAAAGCTCACTACTAGATGAATCTCAAATCAGGGAATAATATTTATAACAAACTGGAAAATGTCAATAAAGCATTCAAAATATAAAAATACGGGTATTTTATTTGAACTTTTAGTTAGAAGGGTTACAGCTGATACCCTCAACGAAAAGGAATCCCCCGCATTAAAATTAATTAAAAAATATTTTTCAAAGACAGAACTCTCTAGAGAATTAAAATTGTATGAGACTGTTTCTAAATCAAACGGACTATCAGAGGGCCAAGCCAACTCGTTAATCCAAGATTTAGTAGAAAGCTCTAAGAGATTAAACAGGAAAAGATTAAAGTCTGAAAAATATAACTTAATTTCTGAAATCAAAGGTTTTTATAACTTAGACGAGTTTTTTAAAACCAAACTCCCTAACTACAAAACATTCTCCTCGTTTTTTACACTTTTAGAAATTTACAATACAAACTCGTATGTTAATCCAAACGAGATTATTAAAAACAAGCAAACTCTTTTAGAGCAAATTTGCAAAGCAAACATTTCAGAAAATTCAGTTAAAGAGAACTTAGTAAACGAATTCCAAACATACGATAAAGATTTAAGATTACTTACTTACAAACTCTTATTAGAGAAATTCAACACTAAGTATTCTAATCTTAACACATACCAGAAACAAATCTTAAAGGAATTTATTACATCAGTAGATTCTACTCCTAAATTAAGAGAAATTTATAACTTAAGGTCCTCTCAATTAAAAAATATTTTAGAGACATTCAACAAGCGAGTCACGGACAATGTAACTAAAATTAAATTAACTGAGGTCATTTCTTTGTTAGAAACTAAAACTAACAAATGTTCCGTAAAATCAAATGATATTTTTAATTTACTTCAATACTTTGAGTTAATTGAAGAATTAAATAAAATTCATGGACCTAAGAAATCGAATTAAAGAAATTATAAAGAAAAGATTCCTTACCAAAGAAATCTCATCCACAGGTACAGGCGCTAGCTTTACACCTGGGGAAGGTGCTCAATATGCAGCAGGAAATAGATCCAAACCAGTAGTATATTACTATAAGTTAGGGTTTAAACCTGTAAATAAAAAAGAGTTACGCAAAAAAGCGAAGGGAATAGAAGTAATCGATATTTATAAGTAATGGGCTACGGGTATAAACTTAAGGAAAACCAAAGCTCAAAAGAATTCCAACAACAACGTGTTGAAGGGTTCGAAAAAATTAGTGATAAAATGTTTGAGATTGCATCTCTGTTAAGGAATGCAAAATCAAAAACAAAACAATATTATGAGGAAAATCCTGACTCATATAATGTGGTATACGGAACAGATTTGATCCAGGATTATTTGGAAGACATAATTACATTATTAAAAAAATGAAAACAATCCAAGAACACTATTTAGCTCTAAAAGAGGGAAAAACTTCTAAGAACTACTTTCAAAAATTAGCTAGAACTTTATTTCCCAATTTAGTATCTAACCAAAACTCATTCAATGATACTGTTAAGATTTTAAAAAACAGAGGTATCATCACTGAGGCTGCTAAGGCAGTAGAGAAAAAACCATCCAAAGACGTAATGGATGTTCAAGCCAAGCAATTCAACTATCAAGATAAAAACAATATTGATACTGTATATGGAGCTGAATTCTTAAAGGGATTTTACGCAGAAATTAAAGACCCTGCAAACAGCAATAAAACCCCAGACCAAATCAAAGAAATCGTCAGAAAAAATTTAACTAAATCTGCTACCCATTACACAGAAAATTCCGCTTTTGGAATCAAGGGCATTGGGTATGGTAAAGCAGAACAACCTAAAGAAGTAACAGGCAAATATAAGTCTTCAGGATATGGTGATTTGAAAGAATCTAAAGTTCCTACAATGACTGAACTTTTACTTGAAGGTAAAAAGAAAACAAATTCAGTAGAAGATAAATTAGCTGAAATTGAGGAAAGTGGTGCAATCGTTACTTTAGAAACCCAAATTGAGGCTGTAGAAGAAATGATTGAATCAAAATCCCAGAGGTTAGAAATGATCTCCGAAGATGATAACCTCTCAGAGTTAGTAGATAAAAAGAAAGTTAAGGAACTGCAAAAGGAAATTAAGATCTTAGAAAAGAGAAAAGCCAAAATGCAGAAAATGTATGAAAAACTAACCGGAAAGGCTAAAAAACAAATTGTAGATGAGACAAGTACTGATAGAGACTAATATCTTCAAACCTATTGTTTCTATCAATGAAGGTAAAACTTCACCTGACGGAAATTTAATAGTACAAGGTATCCTTTCTACTGCCGAAAAACAAAACGGAAACGGAAGAGAATATCCAATGGCAATTCTCGAAAGAGAAATCAACAAGTACATGGAAGTGGTTAAAGAAAACAGAGCATTAGGTGAGTTAGATCATCCTGATTCTCAAGTTGTTAACCTCAAAAACGTATCCCATAAAATCAATGATATGAATTGGGATGGTAAAAAAGTAATGGGTGTTATTGAAATTTTACCTACTCCTTCAGGTAACATCTTAAAAGCATTATTTGCAAACAACGTTCCCGTAGGAATTTCTTCTCGTGGAATGGGCTCTCTAAAACAAGTAGGAGAAGTAATGGAGGTGCAAGATGATTTCGAACTCTTATGTTATGATTTCGTCTCTACCCCTTCTAACCCAGGATCCTACATGAGTCCTTTAAATGAATCTCTTACAGAATCTAATATTTATAATAAAACTAACTCTATTATTACAGATATTTTATGCTCTAATAATAGATGTCCAATTTACTAAGATATGTCTACATTATTTTCTAGTTGTTCAGTTGTTATGTATGCTGGGGTTTATACTGGGGATTCTTCCACTCAAGGTACTTTATATTCTATTATCCCGAATTCAGGTCAAGGAGATTTTAAATATACAGGATCAGTAGGAATTACAGGATCTTCTAGAATTAACTCGGCTTTAAACTTTACAGAATTTACTACAAATGCAACTCCTAGAATAGATTATTCTTATACAAATGAAGGTTTTTCATTTATAGGTTCACTTACCGATTATAATACTAATAGACCTATTACTTCTTCAATTTCTACAGGAACAACAATTGGGAATTTAATATTAGAAGGTGAAACTAATAATAGATATATTGATACCTTTATAATTGATGATGATCCTGGGGTAAATTATCAATTTAGCTCTAATCCAAAATTCCCATCACCAGGGGATTATAATGTTATTACTTTTCAAGAAGACGATTCAGGAACCACATCAGACGGAAAACACCAAATAGATTTAAAATGGAATGCTGGTAATGTCCCTGATAATGTAGTTGGTAAAATTTCTTTTTGTATAAGTGGAGGTATCGCTTATAATGATACTACTCCTGATTTAGCTAGAGTTATGTTTGTAGATTTTAGAAATACAGGATTATTTGAAAACCTCGAATTGGACGAAGAAGATATTTTTATAAATCCTGCGGAATACCCAAATGCTAAAGTAAATGCAGACTCAGCTTCATTATTAGTAAGAACAGCATATGATACTGAAATCACAGATATTGGGGATGGTTGGTTAAGACTAAGTGCTTTAGGACGAATTAATGATATGATAAGCAGCACTAGTCTTACAAGATTTAAACTTTACACTAGTACAGGTGATCCTAATAATAATCTTTTAGATGAATTTAACTATGCAGGATCAGGATCTGCCCCAGGACAACCCCCTACAAACCCAGATCCCCCAATATTCTCAATTGCTAATTTACAGTTAGAATTAATTGAAGGAGATATTACCTCATCATTATCGGGTTCTTCACGTACATCAAACCCATTAGCATTCATTCCTGCATCTTCTTACACTCCTACTAGTGCTTCAGCAATTACTAAACCTTCAGAATCACTTGAGGTACCATTAACATCCTCAACAGTTAGTAGTATTTTAACAAGCCAAAACCAAGGTACAATCATTACAAGATTTGCATGGACACCTGTTTCAGGATCAAATGAGGCAACTTCTAATCATTTTGCTTTATTAAAAACAGGTTCAGCTTCCACTACCGACTTTTTAAGGATAGATGGACGAGGAATTTTTCATAGAGATGAAACAGGCACATTAAAAGAATTTGCAACCCAATCTTCTCAAGTACCTTACTTAACCCAATCAGGAAGTTTATTCCCATCTACTTTCCACAATTATGCATTTACTTGGAGCGGATCTGAAATGTCATGTTCTATTGATAGTGGTTCAATTATTTCTTCCTCAAATAATATTTGGACAGGAAGCGCTTCTCCCGCAGAACAACTAGAGTATATTGGGGGAGTAATGGGTATTTCAAATAATACTCAAGTAAGATTACAATATATTATGGTATCTCCTCACCACTTTGATGCGGATGCTTTACAAAATGCAACCACAGGATCCATAGTTTAAATTTTCTTAATTTTTCCGAAAATGGCACATATGTATCACGGTACAATGTGCCATCTTTCTTTATATGGTACCTAATTAATCGATCTACTATTACGTTTTTTAAATAAACGTATTTTCACAAACAATTTAAATTTTGGAAAAATGGCTGATAAGCAATTATTAAAAGAGGCCATTGCAGAAGCTAAAACCATTAAAGAAGTTGCTATTGCAAACGCAAAAGCTGCTCTTGAAGAAACCTTCTCTCCAGTGCTAAAAGAAAAATTAGCAGCTATGATGGAAGAGGATGAAATGGATGAGGCTGATACAATGGACGAGGCTAAAGACGAAATGGAAGAAGGCAAAGACATGGAAGAAGCTTACCACACCGAAGAAGGTATGGATGAAGGTGAAGACATGGATGAGGCTTCTTTAGAGGAGTTATTAGCTGAGCTCGAGAATGAAATGTCAGAAGGTGAAGACATGGATGA
>Ga0208162_1001695_pt1 | contig 11291 bp, 20 predicted proteins | sample CB_VirMetaG_4_FD_184539 | JGI IMG/M metagenome (GOLD analysis project Ga0208162, IMG submission 184539) | Freshwater to marine saline gradient viral communities from Chesapeake Bay - CB_1508_1M Viral MetaG (SPAdes) (version 4) | ecosystem: Environmental > Aquatic > Marine > Coastal | place: USA... | reverse complement strand
TTAGCTAAAACACTGGAGCATTTAAGAAATGTCGCTATATCTACTAATGATGAATGGGCTGAGCGCCTTGGTATCCCTCCTTCTGCTGCTATCACTTGTGTCAAACCTAGTGGCACTGTCTCCCAACTTGTTGATTCTGCTAGTGGGATACATGCTCGTCACAGCCCTTATTACATCCGCACAGTGCGTGGAGACAATAAAGACCCACTTACGAAATTCCTAGTGGATCAGGGTGTACCCAACGAGCCTGACGTAATGAAGCCAGACAATACAACGGTCTTTAGCTTCCCACAGAAAGCTCCAGCAGGTGCAGTAACACGTAATGACATGACTGCCATTGAACAACTAGAGATGTGGCTTACGTATCAACGACACTGGTGCGAACATAAACCTAGTATTACTGTGTCAGTACGTGACTCTGAGTGGGTATCTGTAGGTGCTTTTGTGTATGAGCATTTCGACGAGATGTCTGGTGTGTCGTTCCTACCACATAGTGACCATACATACCAACAGGCACCCTATCAGGATTGCGAGAAGTCTGACTATGAAACTTTGTTGTCGTTAATGCCAACAGAGATCGACTGGTCTAAACTGACAGACTACGAGAAAGAGGACAATACAGCATCAATGCAAACACTAGCTTGCTCTGGTGATTCATGCGAAATCGTAGACCTGACGTAGGTAAAGTACCTTCGCCCTGCGTACTCATCTGTCGAATAGAAGATGGTGAGTGCGTGGGGTGTAAGAGAACTATAGATGAGATACGAGATTGGATAATCATGTCTGAGTATGAACAAAATAAACTATTGCGTGAATTAGACTGGAGAAAGAATGTACGTGATCATAAGCCGTGACCAATGTAACTTTTGTGATAGTGCCAAAGCCTTGTTAAAAGGAAAAGGGTTACCATATACAGAATACAACATACAGTCACCCAGTAGTAAATGGTTACTGTACTTATTAAAGAGGTCTAGCATTACAACTGTTCCTCAAATCTTTAACACAAAAGGCACATATATTGGTGGCTATACAGAACTGAAAGAGTGGTTAGATGACAAAGGTCAGAAAGAGTTTTAATCGTGCTTTGTATGAGGCATACGACGAAAAGGCTAAACAGGCTTTGGTGTCGTACTTAATTAAGAAGAAGCATGAGATTGTAAACACCGAAGAGAACTACTTTGTGGATGTAATCTCTCAGAAGCATGGCTACACTTATTTTAATGAGGCAGAGGTTAAGGTAGCATGGGATGGGGACTGGCCTAGTCACTGGACAGAGATACGCATTCCTGAACGAAAACAGAGGCTCTTAGACAAGTATGAAGGACAGAATGGTGTTCTTAATTTCTATGTGTTCCGTAAAGACTTGAAGAAGGCATGGAGAATTAAAGATACCTTGCTAACCAAGGAAAGTCTTAAAGAGGCTAGGGGTAGAAATATACGTAAGGGCGAACTGTTCTTTCATATACCTTTTACCGAAGCTGAACTTGTGAGTGTTTAATGGATGACTTCCCCGAAAAAACTAAACGTACCCGACGAAAAACCAACTATAAAGGCGCAGAGAAAAAGCAAACTTCTGGTCTTGTGCCTAGAACAGATCGTCAAAAGGAACTTATAGATGCTCTTAAAACACACAGTCAGGTCTTTATCCTTGGCCCTGCGGGAACTGGGAAAACGTATGTTACGGCGACTTATGCTGCCGACCTCTACACGACGAAAGAGATTGATAAAATCGTCATCACAAGACCTCACGTTGCCGTAGGTAAAGAGTTAGGGTTTCTTAAAGGTGACTTACAGGAAAAGACTATGCCTTGGGCATTACCTGTCTTAGACGTATTGGAGAAACATCTTGGGAAAGGAACTGTCGAAACTGCAATCAAGAATGGTAATATTGAAATGGCACCTCTTGCACTTATGCGTGGGCGTAGCTTCGATAATGCCTTCATAATTGTCGATGAAACACAAAATATAACGACACATGAGCTTAAGATGCTCTTGACACGAGTAGGTGAAGACACCACTATAGTACTTAATGGTGATGTACAACAGTCAGACCTGAAAGAAGCTGATGGTCTGTCTAAAGTTATTCACCTAGCAAAGAAACATATGTTGCCTGTACCGATTATTGAGTTTGGTGTAGATGACATTATACGATCCGACATCTGCGCACAGTGGGTGAAAGTCTTTATGAAGGAGAACTTGTGATGGAAACAATATTCTATGGTACATGTATTGCTATCTGTGGATTTATAATGGGCTATATTGTTGGTTATGGCAAAGGCCACGACGATATGGAGAAGATTTACAGAGATGTCTACAGTAACAAGGATAACTTATGATAAGTGGAAGTGAGATGCCCGACAACGTAAACAACCCTGCACACTATGGTACAGGCTCTATTGAGTGTATTGAATACATCAAGGACTTCCTGACAGATGAGGAACTGACAGGATACTACCGTGGGAATGTAGCCAAGTACTTACACCGATGGCGATACAAGAATGGAGTAGAAGACCTTAAGAAAGCCCGATGGTATCTAGAAGCATTAATACAACAACAGGAACGCAAATGAGTGTAGTAGAAGGTATTTTATTAATTAGCCTATTAGCTAATGCATACTGCTTAAGAAAGATAACCAAAGCAGAGGCAGATATAGAAATGCTGTATGAAGGTACGGCAATGTGTATGAACAAATTAGGTCTATCCGAAGAGTAGACACAAAAAGACCCCTGAGTCCAACTAAGGATTCAGGGGTTTAGTTTATGCAGAGTATGGATATTTTATTCTTTACGTCTGAATAGCTTAAGTAAGCCTCTTCCAATTTCAGACGGTGATGGGGCTAACCACCCCAATACTAATAGTATTAATAGCAGGGGGTCAATCTCAGTATTATTTGTAGTACTATTATCTTGTTGTATATTCTCTACTGGCCCTTCTGGTCGTAATACTGGTCTTACACTACGATCAATGCTTGTGTTTACACCTTGGTTATTCTCTTTACCAAGCTGTGTATTAGCAGCTACGTTAGTCCCACCAGTAGGAATTAGGGATGTTAACCCACAACTACTTAACGTTGACGTTAGTAGAACTACGATTATCAGACGACTTACCATTTACATATATCCCAAAGAAACCTGCCCCTGCACCTACGATAACCGACACAAACCCTGCTTGAGCATTTGTAGGGTCAGGTAAGTCCATAAACCATGTTGTCGTTTTATAGAAAGCAAAGCCATAAAGTGTAATAATCATACGAGGCCAAATGCGCCACTTATCTAGCCACTCTGGTGTTATAGACATTCTGTGCTATCCTTTTACTTCTAGTAATAATAAGTATCTTACCCTTGTCATCATAAACGTAGTACTTATTATTCTTCCTAATCATTTTACCAAGTAGATTATAAAACCAAGAATACCTATACCAACAATTAACAGTGCGATAGTCACAGTCCAAGTGATTATCTCTTGTATAATCTCTGCCTTACGGTATTCTTGCTCTCGTTTCTCTTTACGTATTCTTGCCTCAGTACGGACTAATTCATCCCATGCTGATGGCCCGTATATGAAACTTATATGCTGACGTAGCTCTTCTCTCATGGACTCTGCTTTACGTTTGGCATTCCAAACTTCTAGAGCTTCAGCTTCTACAGACCCACTTAAAGATTTCCACCAAGGTGGATTATTTGTTTGTTTCTCTGCCTGACCTAAGTCTGACATTGCACCTGCCCATTGAGATAACTGACCGTGCATATCTTGCAAGTCTTTCCCGACAGCAATGCCCTTCTTGATAGCATTGAAAGCGACTGTAGCACCACCAATGATCGTAACTGGGTCTAACATTTACCATCCCCTAATAGTCGGGCATAATGACTTCGGGTTTTAGTTAGCTCTACTTCTCATCATAGACTCTACAGACTTACGAATAGAATTTATGTTTTCGTCAATACGACCTAACATGACAGCCTGTGACTGAGTAAGTTTCTCTAGTTCCATAAGGCGTAGCTCATGCCTAGCTATTTCTCTTGTATTGGCTTCTACGTTAGAGTCAAGACTAGAGACATACCACACTAAAGCTATTGTCTGCATCAGTATTGCTAGGATAAATGAGATAGGAACACTTTTAGATAAGTGCCAAGATTCATTCTCGTTAGTCATTTGGGTAAGCCTTCCAACTCAACTCAAAGTGTGGCCCATCAGGGAAGTTTTCCCAGTCAGCACCGCAAGTAATCTCAATGTCTAGTTCTTCGGCAGCAGCCTTCATAGCATCGACAATAGGGTAGAAGTATTCCCAGTCCCACGACACAGGATAAGGCACTAGATCAACTGCATGACCTGTTAGGTGACGAGAGTTCATTGTAGTAGATTTACCTGTCTTCACAAGTTCTCTCTGACGGTTAATATGACGAATACCCTCAAGGACACTGAAGTCCTGCTCTGAGAGTTCGATTGCCCGTTTAACGACAGCAACCATATCAGGATGTACACCTGATAGTTTCTGTAAGCTACGTGTCCCTAGTTTATATCCCATGTTTGCTCCTGTTAGTCCATTCTTCCAAGAATAAATGTAGATTGTATAATTGCAGGATCACCATAAGTGTATGTTCCAGCATTGTAAGTATAAACTACATTCTTCCAAGTTGTGTTTGCAGTTCTCTCGATATAGTTTGTAAATCTTTGTCCATTAGACTGAGTATTATACTCTTGACCTGCTGCATAAATACTGAAGGGAGGTAGACAGACCCAGTTTATAGTAGAGCTTGAACTTGTTACTGTACTATTTTCAGTCAACCTGTTGGCAAAAGTATCTATGTGAGCAAACTTTTCATTTGTCAGGTGGATAGTATTCCCACTGGCATCATAAACTTGCATACCATAGCCACCAGTTGTTGGTGTAAAGTCTGTAAGAGGTCTTATAATAGAATAACTGAGACTAGAAAGATTAGTCAGTACTGGCATTTCATACGCAAGGCCAGTTGGGTATCCAGTGTTTAGTATTGTCGGGTTACCGATAGTTATCTTGTCGTTAACACTTGGGAGTTTAAAGAATACTAGAGCATTTTCTCCTTCTGTCTCAGAGAACAAAGCGTCATTTTGCCTATCGTACCCATTTCTTATTAGTTTCATTCTCCAATAAACATTGTCTCCTCTATTACTTGTTGCAGTAGGATCGACATTTGAATGGTCTTTTAGGCATTCGTAAACTAAAGTGTTTGCTACAACAGAAGATGTTTTTGCAACATAATCTCCCACAACATAACTTGTTGAGCTATTCCATAAGGTAACATTTGTACGTTCACTATAATCATGCTTAAAAAAGTCAGACAAATAATAGGCATAATTTAGGGAAGACACTTTGGAAAAGTTAGTAACTGTTGTTCCAGTTGCATCATAGCTAAGTGTACCACTTTTAGAAACGTAGTACGCAGTGCCTTCAGTGTCTAGTATTTTTACACCAGCACCGTTTATTATCTCTACTCCGTAAGCCAAGACTAAGCCTTTATCTTTACTATTGTAAAATCTACCCTTAAAATACTATCACTAGAGCCTTTAGTTATAGTTAAGCTGTCCCAATAATCCGTATACCAAGTTAACTTAGCTTTGTTATCACTGGTATCTAATTCAAAAGCGTCTACAAGGTCTAACCCAAAACTAGCAGCGTCTGATAAACCCCAATGATTTGAATGAACCTCATCTGTATCTTTTGCAAACCAAGCCTCAGTTACAAAGTATACATCTGTCGCAGGATCATAATTAATACCTAAACTAGAGAAAGTGCCATACTCATAACTCTGGTCTTTGTACAAAGTAATAGAACTAGCGGTGGAATACAGGCTGTGTGTCTCTTTTGGCCTTACACTATAAATATCTGTCAGATCAGTTAAACCTGAGGATGTATTAATCTGAATACCATATGACATTAAGCTAAGTTCCCAATCTTAACTCGCACGACATTTGAACTATCATAAACTTGAATACGATCATCTTTTAGTTCTAGTCTGGCACCAGATGCAGCAGAAGATAGTGTACCAATGGTTAGACCTAGAGTAGAGATTTGAGTACTCTCTAGTCTGTCTGCTGTAATAGTACCAGCAACAATAAGATCACCGTCTATAAATTCTTCTTGCTCATTCCAAGTGTCGCTAGTCGCATCGTATATCCATACATTTTGTGCTGTAGGATTACTAACAGTACCTGTATAGAACCACGCTTGGTCACGATCTACTGGATCAAACAAAGCTGAAGTAAACTCTGAATCAGCTCCTGAACTTGTAGTGGGTAGACTAGTGACACCTACGTACCAACGACCAGCACCACGAGGGCCATCGTCTCCTGCTAGACCATCGTCTCCATCAACACCATCGTCACCTACATACTTAACAAAAGTTTGCCCAGTTACAGGTAGCGTGGGGGTTGAGGTAGCCTCAAAGAATGTTACAAAGGTTTTGCCTGTTGAGCTAAACGACTGGCTAGTACCACTAGCATCATCAGCGTAAATTGGGTAAATACTTTGTCCTGTATCTCCGTCCTCGCCTACGAACTTAACAAAAGTTCCTGACACTGGCAGTGTAGGCGCAGTACCTGTGTACTCAACGTATTGTACAAACTCTTTACCAGAAGAGCTTAGTGACTGATTAGTACCACTAGCATCATCAGCATAAACTACAAGAACAGACGCACCGTCTGCCCCATCTACAAGTTCAGCGTTAGTAGTAACATTAGTCTCAGTAGAGTATGCACTTTCGTTACCTGTACGGTCTACAGCCTTAACACGATAGTAGTATTGAGTAGCATCAGCTAAACCACCATCAGTGAAGATATTAGAAAAGGTAACACCAACCTCTGTTGTAGGGCTAGTGGTAGTGCCACGATACACACGATAGTACTTAAGGTCAGTTAAGGCAGAGGCATCAGTGTTAGTTGTAGGCTCAGTCCAAGTTACTGTAGCTGTACGATAGCCCCCTGTAGCAGATATAGTATTTAATGCATCACCATTAGCATCAGTATCAGGAGCATTGGGTGTAGTATTATCAGCAGTAGCAGCAATACCTACAGCACTGGTTACTGTAGTTCCTGAGACACCTAGATAGTTGTATGGGGTAACACGATAGAGGTATGTCTTACCAGTCTCTGTTGGAGATAACCTAAAGGTAGTCCCTGATGTTGTCGTAGGGTTATATGTTACACCTGCATCAGTAGACCATTCAAAGACATAGTAGTCAATACGAGAGGGATCAGTAGCTGTCCAAGAGAAGTCAATAAAGGGGACAGCAGTACCATCTGAGTTCATAGCATTACTAGAGAATGGGCTATCTAGAGTTACTGCTGGTACATCAAATGGTGATAACAACGTAGTGTTGTCTCTCTCGTAGACTGCACCATCATCTTCTTCGTCGAAGGCAGTTTCAGCAGTCTCACGTAGAGTCATATCTACAAAAAGCTCAGAGTCTTGACCTACGTTAAATGTCCAAGAGACAACTTCAAAAGGTTTAGACGACCAACCCATACGAGAGTTAGTTAGGTTAACGACATCACCAACCTGCAACTGAAAGGCTTTCATACCAAAACTAGCAGATACTGTAAGCTGTTGTCTGTGTCGTTCTAAAGTAATTCTAGCCAGACGACGAGCAGTAACACTGTTGTCAGTAAATGCTAAAGGCAGGTCTACAACATTCTTTTGACCATTGTCAGCCTCTATAAACGTGTTAGTAGAATCATCTTTAGGAAACTGTGTGTAATCAGTCTCTATGTAATTACTCTCGATACCTTTAAAAGTACCTTTAATAGTGTTAAAGTTATCACGAGATGAATGACGAGTATTAATAGTTATACCAGAACGTAAGTCATCTTCGTCAAGAGTTACTGTAGGAGCATACCACTTAGCTGCTTTAATACGCCACTTACCTTGAGCATACCATAAAGTACCACCCATAGAGGTAAGCATATCTTCTAGAACATCAGCAGGTTTAGTGTTTGTTGTGAAAGAACCATTTAAGGTAAATTTCTTTGCTCCTACAGTAATTGTCTCTCCCCAGATACTCTGGTCTTGAGAGTAATCTGCGGTTTCATCACAAGCCTCTGCTGCCGATGTAAATAAGGTATCATCAATAGCACTTGAGTCTTCACCTAAACCGTAAGTACTGGTAGTTAAATAGTCACGTACACAAAGGGCAGGGTTGTCAGACCAAGCTGTAGTCTCTGTACTTGGGTCATAAACCTTCTTACCTTTGATGGTAGCTTGTATCTCTGGGATACCATTAGGGAATGCACTCGTATCGTATTTCATACGAATATATGCATAAGATATCCCAGTCAGTTTGTGAGCAGATGTCCAACCAGCATCTACAGGTCTATTAGGAGAACTACCAAAACTAATAGGAGTATTGTTATCAGAACCACCCCTCCTTAGTTGTATGTTCATAATATTGTTGAACAAGGTAGGGTTTGGTGAGGATGTATAACCTTTTACTAGGACTTCAGTGATTAGCTGTGCGTTAAGTTGTGTAAACTCGTCTGCATCACCAGTTTCACTTAGTAGGTGTGTAACATTCCCTGAGCTGTCAATAACAGCCTTCTTATCACCTACCCAAATCTCCTCAAAAGACTCAATCTCATGTCCTGTAAAAGCAAGAACCATGTGAAGGTATGCATTGTCTGTACCAGTAGTAGCCTTAAAGACTTCCACCCCAGCTACACGAGTTTTACCATAGACTACTTGATGATCTAAAGCTGCCCCACGAGCAGTTACAGTATAACCAGTAGCTTTTGGTAAACTAGGCTTAGGAGCTAATGCACGTAAAACCGCAGCACCACCTACAATAGCTGTTGTACCAACTAGGAAAGCAGCCGTACTTGATGCCTGAATAGCAAGCGCACCAAGTATCTTAAAACCAACACTAACAGCAACCTGTGGCATTACTTAACTCTCCAATACATCTCTAGTTCTGGGTCAAGGGGGATAAACTCTAGTCCCTCATTTCCAATATAGACCCCATGTCTACCTGATACAAACCCTAATAAATACCCTGTTGTACTGTCGTTAAGTTCTGGTCTAGCTACAATACAACCTTGTGATGGGTACTTACGTTTTCTTTCGTAGTACTTATCCAATAGAGATGGTAAGTCTTTTACATTATGCTTCTTGAAGAATTTGACGACAGTCCTCTTAGCTGAACTTTCGTCATTGTATTCCCAGTTTTCTTCTTGGTCAAAGAAAGTCCCGCCAATATAGTTTACACCCTGACAGACAAACCTAATGCAATCTAAAGAACCCCACTCAAACTTACTGTGTCTGTGGAGTTCAATGTAATCATTTAAGTTAGCCATTCGGCCCCCAGACAAATTCTTTAAGTTGTAATGACTCTACATACTCAAGACCTTTATCTGAACTATCGATAGTCTTCTGGAACTCATTAGTATATCTAGCAACCCTAGCCCTTTCTAGCATCACTAGTTTGTTCTCAAGGCTAAGACCAATACTAGAACCTTCAGGCTGTTCATCAATGGTCATACGATCCATGAAACCAGAAAATACTTCAGTCATAGAAGTTAGTTGTGTTTCTAGAAATATCTTTGCGCCACTCTCAAGCAGGATATAATTATCACTCTCTGTCTTGAGAGCATCAACAACAAATAGACCAAGGTAAATCTTACCTACACGCCCCTGATAAGGCTCACTGAGAGCCAAAGAGAGTACAGATGAGGGGATACCACTAAGAGTAACTTTAGCACCCTTAGCGGCTACCTCTGCGGTTTCTTCGATTGGTGATATGTCGAGGAGTTCTCCCGCACCAACCCAAGAGTTACCCTCAAATACAAGAGTGCCTGAGCCTGTCCAAAGGTATAAGGTATTTTCACCTGTGTAACCAACTTCACTAGGTCTAGTTCCATCCGTATCATCAAACTGTAATTCTACAGCAGTGAACGGATAGATTACATCTTGCTCTAGGTTGTTTGAAACAGCAGTGGACAGGTCTCTTGACATTTACTTAAGCCTCTTCAGGTTTCTGCTCTAGGGCATCCTTAAGCATCTTCATGAATGCCTCACGACCAACACGTAGTTGAGTTAAGTTAAACTCTGCTGATGCAATCTTACTGTCGAGTGAACCTAAGTGGTTAATGCAAATCTTTGCTTCGTCAGATAGTTCACTCTCTTTGTATTCAACGTCATCAATAACGACCTTTTTCTCTTCGGTAGTCATATCAGTCTCCTTTTGTGTTACTCAGCCGCCCAAGGCATACCGCTGAGTGAGGTTGGGTTTGCTAGTGCATCCAGCTTTGTTTGGATTGCAGCCTCGGTATCTTCTTTGTTAACCTGACCATGCACCCAGCCTAAGACTGTGGCCTCTGTCAGATCAGCATATGCCACCCAGCCATCCGCAGATGGGTCAGGTGAATGTGATGTTGTGCCGTAGGAACGTGCAGAGTTTCCATCTGCGTCTGTACCCAAGCAATACCAGTGCGCAGTTGTTACGCCTTGGTCAGCATCGTTGTTGTATTCTAGGTTTAAAATAGACCATGTGAATGTGGTTGCCATTGTATTACTCCTGTGCGGCTAAATGGGCGGCATAAGCATCCTTAACCGCTTGTGTATGTACTGCGTTACAGATGGCTTGCACCTCTGTGCTTTCACCTGTGATGTCTGCATCTGGTGCGACGACATGGCGTGAGAATGATCGGCTGATCTCTACACCGTCACGCTTGATGACCGTGGCTGTACGCACCTGAACGTGCTTGAAGTCGCCTACGATCTCTATTTTGTCTTGTACTGTTTCTTCTGTTAAGGCCAATGTTTTTCTCCTTGTTGTCCGTTAGAGCTATCCAACTCTAATATTAAGAATGGTCTTTAATATACTGTATTGCGTTTTGTAACACTTTAGCATCTTCTTTAAAAGCACCTATACCTACATTACATTGATGGCAGAGTAATGCTCTAATTTTCCCTGTAGTATGGCAGTGGTCTACATGTGCTACGTTTGCTTTTCTATCTTCAGGTGCATACAAGTCTACATCAATACGACAGATAGCACACTTACCGCCTTGATCTTCGTACATACCTACAAATTCATCTAACTCTATACCGTACCGCCATCTTACATTTCTACCACGTACAGTCAGTCTAGTATCTTTTGGTCTACACTCTTTGCATGTGCCTCTAACACCGTGTATTCCTGTAGGATTCTTGGCAAAGTCAGAGATAGGTTTTGTTTGACTACAAGTTCTACACTCTTTAACTAGTGCCATCGTTTATCTCCTGTGATGGTTGGACTGACTACCCTGTGATCCAACAGGGGTGG
>Ga0208162_1001693_pt1 | contig 11301 bp, 12 predicted proteins | sample CB_VirMetaG_4_FD_184539 | JGI IMG/M metagenome (GOLD analysis project Ga0208162, IMG submission 184539) | Freshwater to marine saline gradient viral communities from Chesapeake Bay - CB_1508_1M Viral MetaG (SPAdes) (version 4) | ecosystem: Environmental > Aquatic > Marine > Coastal | place: USA... | reverse complement strand
TGTTTTGGAGTTGTCTCAGTAGGTGGAAGTCTTTTCTGTGAGGGTGGAAGAAGTTTTTGTTTTGGAGTTGTCTCAGTAGGTGGAAGTCTTTTCTGTGAGGGTGGAAGAAGTTTTTGTTTTGGAGTTGTCTCAGTAGGTGCTGAAGATTGTGATTTAGGTGATGGAGGTCTCCCTGCTGATTTTCTCTCTCTCTTTTCTTGCTGCCTTTTCTTTGCTTCTTCTGCCTCTTTTGCTGCTTTTCTTTTTGCTGCAAGGTACTTTACTCCGTGGTATGCAGCACCACCAAGGCCAGCAGCAGCAGACCCAACATTACCAATTAGTTTTGAATATGCAGTTCCTTCTGATTCACCTGAACCAATTTGTTGCTTTTTGATACCAGCAATAGATGCTTTTGCTTTTTGTTTATGTTTCTCTACATCTTTTTCTTTAATTTTTTCAATTTGCCTTTTCTTTTGATCTTCATATTTTTTCTTCTTAAACTCAAGTTGTCTTTCAAGATAATCTTGATAAGATGACTTTCCTTTTTCCTTGTTTTCTTGCTTTGCCTGACTTCTTAGTTGCTTTAGTACCTCTTCTCCTGCTTTTCTTTTTTGTGCAGCAGTTACTTCAGAAATTACTTCTTTCCAATTTTTCATTGTTGTTTAGATACTATTTTCCTTTTTTTATTTATTGTTTTACTCTTCATCGTTGGTTTAATTTCTACATCAGTGAAGGATACAATTGGCTGACCGGGAGTAATTTCTTGAGCGTGAGCACGATATTCGCAAGTTCCTACTTCATATACTTCTCTAACATCTTTTAACCAACTCTTAAACATTTTACCATCTTCAGTTACACAAATTAAATAATTTGTTCCTTTACGAATAATTTCACCAACTAATCCAGTATTTAAATTTTCAACAATAGAACCAATTTCAAATAATCCATTATTTTTATATTCCCATCTCAACCCATTAAAATCCAAATCTGGAGAAATTTTCCAAAGTTCAGTATCTTCACTTACATTCATAGAATTTACAACAGAATTAAACATTTTTTTTCTTTCGCTTACTTTTAAACTAGAAGGAAGACCAAAAGAAAATTTATTAAAATCATTTAATGCGGCAGCAGTTCTCATCATCGCAGAAGAACCAGAAGCTTCTACGTCACTATCTGGATCCCTAACACCAGATGATATAACTTTAAGATCATTAAACTGATATCCCTCACCCTCACCTTTATGAACTAATCCCTGAAACTCTCCGAGTCTTTCTTGCCCAACAACAATTATAACATCACTAAATCCATCATTATAAATGGAAGTTAAAATATCAAATATTGTTCTACTTTCTTCACTATCAACGATATAATCAGAGTACTCAGGATACATTTTTTTCATAAATGTAATTTTAGTTTTTGGTTCAAGTGGGTTTGATGCTCCATCCTGAATTCTACTTGGATAAATTCTATATTCATATCCATTTCTCTTTGCTTGATTATAACCAGATCTAATCAATGCCTCGTGATTTTTTGATGGGGGATTAAATCTACCAATAAGAACAACTATTCCTTTTATCTCTTCTTCATTTTGTTGTGATTCTTTTTTGTTTTTATTTTTACTACCATTTGCTCTTTTCAGTTCTTCTCCTGGTATTCCATCTTTAGATTCAGTATCACCTTTTCCATAAAATTTTAATTTACCATTAACAGTTTTTGCTACAAAATTTCCCTGTTTATCATACCAATCACCGTGACCATTACCAACAAGACCTCTATTCTTTGCTTCAGTAGAGGCAAGGGTTTGAACTGCTTCTTTTATGAATTGGGCAAATGTTTTCATCAATATCTAGTTTTTAAGTATTTATATTTTATTCAGGGATCAATGTAAGTATTATCTCTTGAATTATATGCATGTTGCTTATTAAAATAACCAACAGTAACATTTTCATAAGGACGTAAAGCACTTGCATTTCCAGTACTTTTGCGAATTATCATATAAGCATCATTTTGCAACTCTCTCAAATGTAGTGCATTTCCATTCTTATATACTTTCTTAGCATCTAAATATATAATTTTCAATCTATCGTTAAAATTTGTTTTCTTTGCACTAATAACAATATAGTCAATTCTATCATCTGTACCACCAAAAGCATATTTTTGCACTTCTTGTGCTGTTGCAGGTACTCTTATTCCATCAACACCTCTAGGAAATATAACTTTATTATTATTTAATTTTAATGTCCCATTATTAATTGCGTCTTGTAAAACTTTTTTTGGTCTAATAGAAAAAACTGGATCAAATGTTGCTGCAGATCCCCAACTAAAAAAGTTTTCCTGCTTTAAAGATATATTTACAAAAGTTCCATCTTTTTTAGTAATTTTTTCATCTGTTTTTTTATTTTTACCTCCAACATTTTCCGCACTTTTAATTCTTGGTATTGTGTATGTTTTTTCTTTAGTAATAATCATTAAAGTAAGATTATTATACATATCAAATATACTAGTTGGCAATTCATTTAAACTTTCCTTAAGTTCTTTCATCGCAGAAATACCATCAAGCAAAATAGAATGAAAATATAATTCAAATGCAATTCCTGGTTGCAAAACTTTTGGATTTGCTTTTTTTGGAACTGCAAGTTTTATTACACCGTACCCATTAGTAAGTATCTTTATTTTTTTTACATTTCCATCATCAATTTCAGTAAAATTTGATCCTGGATAAGTTTTTTTAATATCACTTATTATGTTTTTATATATTAAACTGCTTTTAGAAAGATCCTTAGGAATTATTGAAACAGTATTTTTTGCTCTTTGTATAAAGTCTTCTGGTTTTAAAAATCTTTTACACAATCCTTGCAGTTTAAATGGATCAGGATTTATTCTATTTTGTACAGCCATAAAAAATTCCCTTTTCTTTATTTAGAAAAGGGAATAAAATCACCGATCATCTACATCACGATTTTCTGAATAATAAACATCAAAGTTTCCTCCAGGATATCTTTTCATAAGTTTATCAACATTTTGAGAAACAACTTCATCAAGACTAACTTCAAGAGCAATACAAGCTTGAGCGATGTACCACATAACATCTCCAAGTTCAATTATTAGATGCTCTTTATTGTCTTGATTCCAAGGTTTTCCTTGAAAAACCATTTTTTTAATAATTTCAAGAAATTCTCCAGCTTCTGCATTCATTCCTACTCCTGCAGTAAGGAGTCTTTCAATGTTTGCTCCTTTTTCATCAAGCTCAACCATTCTTTCAGTTAGAGCAAGAAAATCTTTAGATGCATCTGATGTTACTGCATCTACAAACTCTTGATATTTGTTAAAATTAATTTTTTTTTGCATTAGAACTTAAATCCTGAAAATTTGTTAGTTTTTTCTTCTTCATTATTATACTCTTCGTCTTTACCAGAGTCAAGTATATCATCCTGGGCACTTTGCTCTACATCATATAATCTCATTTTTGGTCTATCAATTCCAACAACAAATCTTTTGTTAATAGAAGTATCATTATCACGATTTTTTATTTGCTTAAACATTACTTGATTGAGTTGATCCAATTCTTCGGTCCTAATCATACCTATCATCATATCAGCAGTAGCAGGAAGACCAAAGCTCTCAGAAGTATCAGACATATCTGGATCGGAACTATTATAACCACTGCGAGTAAGTTGAGTAGCAGTCCAAAGAGGGAAATTATACTCAACAGCAAGTGCTCTTAATTCTTCTGCTATAGATTTTACAATCGTATATGAACCAGCAGAATAGTTTTTACTATAGCGACTTGATGAACAAATATTTAAGTAATCAACAAAAACAATATCTGGAACAAAATGTTTTTTTAATGAAAGTTCATTTAAAAGTGTTCGGAAATGTCCAACGTGTGCAGAAGAAGTTGGATATTCCTTAATAATAAGCTTGCCCAATGTTTTTTCTGTAAGATCCTTTATTTTATTATCAAATAACACTTTTGGTAGGGTTTTAATTTGACCAATATCAACATTAAGTAAATTAGCATCAATTCTCTGTGCGATTTTTTCTTCAGACATTTCTAATGTAATATAAAGAACATTTTTACCCTGAAGTAAAAACGAAGAAGTTAAGTGAGTCAAAGTAAGAGATTTACCAACATTTGGACCAGCAAGAACAACATTTAAAGTTTTCTTTGATGTCCCACCCCCAGTAATTTTATTAAAATACTCTAAATCAAATGGTATCTTTTCTTCTTTACGAGTATAATATTCAAATCTTTTCTCAAAATCGTTAAGATAATCGTGACCAATATTATTATCAAATCCTACAGAAAGAGCTTCTTGCAAAATAGAAGGAATAGCATCCCTATTTTTCTTTTCATTTTGCCCATCAGCAATTTTAATACTTTCCATCAAGGCAAGATAAATTGCTCTATCACGACACCATTTTTCAGTGATATCAGATGCCCATTCTAAATCAATATGAGAATTATCTAAAGAAGATACATAATCACATATAGTTTTATATGTATCTTCAGTTATATCTGTTCTTTTTTCTGTTTCTATTAAAACAACTTCTTTTGTTGCTAACTCATCATATGAAATTATAAATTTACATATTTCTTCAAAAACTACTCTTTCGTGTAAATTTTCAAAATATTCAGATTTTATGAATGGTAATACTTTTCTGCAATAATCATTATTAAAAAGTAAGTTACGAAGGATAGTAGTTTCTACCTTTTCCATTATCATTTACCATAAGAAAATTCAGTTTTAGCAATTTCATCTAAAGCTTGCATTATTTCCGAAGTGAAGTATTTTTCAGGCTCAGCAAGAATTTGTTTTCCATAAATTTTCTTTCCATCAATTTCGTAACGACCCGCCACATTTTTCCAAATTCCACCGATTTCTCCAAGCTCCAAGAGACCATAGTATCGGTCCAATCCCCTCTCATCATAATACAAACGAATCTCTACTTCCTTATTTTCTTTACTTAAACGTGACTTAGTAGTCTTTGCTTTAATAATATTTCCAATGACTTCAGTTCCATCTTTTTCTTTTTTCTTGCTGAGATAAATGATCGTAGAAGCAGCGTACTTAAGTCCAGAATTGTGAGAGACAATACCTCCATGAAGTATGTAATGATGCTCCCCCTCAACTGTAATATCATATACTTTTTCTGTTTCAGATTTTTTAATACTTTTTACAATTCGATCCATGCCACCTCTTATACATTGGGTATGTTATTTGTTTCTGACAGTATTCACAGACAACCTGCCTGTGTTTTTTTCCATAACGAGGAGACTTCTCTCCTTTTCTTTCAGATGCCAATTCCGAAAGAAGTTTTTTTGTTTGATCTGAATGAGTTTTGTTGTAAAAGGGATTAGATTCTCCACTCATCTTTTCACTCATCATTTTTCTGTGTTCTAAAGAAGAAACAATTTGTTTGTGCTTCTCACGGACAACGGGATTAAACATTGGATTATTTTCTCCATAATGACTTTTTCCGTAAAAAGGATTATTCTCACCAGAAGTTAAATGAGAATATTTTCTTCTTATTCTATCATAAGAGTTTAAATTTTTACACCTAACCCCATCACTATTACTAGAACACATACGATAAAAAGCATAGCACATTTTTTTCTTATTTTCACCTTCTACCATTTTTAGTAATAAATGATGACAAATGAAATGTTCTCTGGGAGTTAAATTTACTAAATTGTCTTTTGTATTTCTACCTCCAAATGATTTGGGAATAATATGATGTTTTTCAGTAATGTCATCAATTTCTCTTTCTTTTGCTCTTTCTATAATACGAAAGTAGCAACTTGTATATTTATTTTTTATAAACATTAGGTTCTGGTCTTAAGTATTACTATTTAGACGTAATATATTTTATATTGAAATTGTTGGAATAGATTTAATTTTATCTCCGGGTAAAAGATCAATTACTCTTTTCCATTCATAACCATTTTCAGTATCTACTAAAAATTTATGGTCTGCACTACACTTAACAATTTCTCCATCTTCAAGTTCCATCTCAAACACTTCTTTATCATCAAAACAAAAAGTATTAGTAACATAAGAGTATCCAAACATAGTTCTTACTTTGTCACCAACTTGAATAGATTCAATAGGAATAGAACCATTTTCTGTTTGTATCTTAGTTCCCGCAACTAAACAACCCCCACCCATTTCCTGCATAGGAACATATTGTCCAATTACGGAATATACGTGGTTAGTCACAATCATAGGAATGTTTGCTTGACCCAACTTCAAAGTTAGCATTCTGAAAGCACCCTTTACAAGTTGTGATTTGGTCATATCACGAACTTGCTTATCATCTAATGCATCTTTAATTTCTTTATCTGTAGAAAGCATACCCAAAGAGTCTAACACAAACATACAGGGTTTGCGTTCTTCTACAGGTTTCTTTAAATAAATATCAACTGCTTTTAGTGCTTTACTACGAAACTCTTCAATCGTAACTACATTAACAACGACAGTTCTTGATGTATCAACTCCACGACTTTCCAAAAGAGATTTAGTGATGGCAGCCTCAGTATCAAAATATAGACAGTAACTATCTGGATTACTATCAAGAAAATTTTTAACAACAGCGAGAGAGAAGAAAGTTTTGCCAGTAGAAGACTCCCCAGCAATGGCAGTAATCTTATTCCCAGATACACCACCAAATATACTACCTGAAACCAATGCATTAAAAATGTACGAACCTGTATCAACATAAGTCTCAGTTTCATCGATATCTGATGCGATTTTAGTATAATCTCCTCCAATTTCTTTTACAATATCTTTTAAAAAATCCATTATACGAAAAAGTCCTCCAAAGTAATTGTTTTTTCCACTCTCCAACCAATTGAATCCAAAATAACTTTCATTGGATCGAGAAATGCTTTTTCAAATTGTAACTCATAATCAATATATTTGTCGAGATTAAGTTCTTTTGGAAAATCTTGAATAAATGAAATTACATTTTCACCTATTGGATTTGGAACTTTCAAATAACAAAACTTAATTTTTTCTCCATTTTGTATAGATGCATACTTCTTGTCTAATTTTTTTTGTTTAATTAAGTAATTATATATAAGTGCTCCTCTAGCGTGAATTGGTGTTCCTTTTCCATAAATTGTAGAAGACGATTTATGCTTAGAAACATCAGAAACTGTACGGGGAAATGAAATTTCTTCAGGAGAAAGACTATTAAAAATTGCTCTACAATTATCTATGTAAGAAATTACTTCATCTTCAGTTTTACTCATTACAATTTCCAATCCATCTTTAATCATCTTACGACAAGGTGCTGGAGTAGAAGATTTAACAGCTTCGATACCCATAATTTTAAGTTTGGGACTTTCATATCTAACACCTTCACTATCCCACACATTAAGAATATAACGCTTCTTTGCAGTCCAGATACCACTATCAGCAATATTCTCTCTTTTCATTTGCATTTTTTGTTCATATGCCGAAACATACTCTGCAAGTTCCTGATAACTAGCGTCGATAAACGGTTCCAATTTATCTTTGCAGATCTTATCAAGTATATCCACAATTGCTGCTTTATTGTCAGATTTATTACTAAAAAATTTAGTAACAAGAGGTCCAAGATTAAGATAAATTGAATCAGTGTCAGATGCAATGACATAATCTACATCTTTTGTTTTTAAAAGATTATTTAGATAATCATTCATTTTGTTTTCAATCCATCTAATAGATACTTGTCCAGATAATGTAATTGCTTCTGCATTTGCAAGTTTGTAGTATCTAAAATATTGATTGCCAATAGCACCATAAGCAGAATTCAAAGAAATCTTTTTTGCCATCTGAATATTATTACATCTAGCAATTTCCTTTTCTAGTGCTTTGGTGGGAGTCTTCTCGTATTTTTGCTTTGCTTCAAGCATTTTCTTCTTAAAGATTTTACGTTCCCCATACATCTTTTCCATTAATTCTGGAAGAAATCCACGAACATCTTTACGATACATTGCCCCATTAGGACATACTGCGTATTCCTTATATTCACTAAAATCAATTTGATTGTTAAGAATTTTTTCTACAGAAACAGATGGATGTTTATTTTCCATCAATGTTTCTGGAGAGACATTATACATCATAATCAAATGTGGATATAGAGAATTAAGATCAAAACTTACAACATACTCATATTTTCCAGGTATAGGTTCTTTTACATAAGCACCAGCATACTTATCATTTTTTATGGACCTATCTTTTTTTGGAATTACAATATTTTTTTTCTTTAAGTAATTAAAAATAATACAATCCCACATACGAACCTGATAAAAAACATCTTCATAATTAACTTTAGCATCATACGCCATAGTAAAACAAAGTTCTATTAACTTCATTTTATCTTCAAGTCTATCTACAAGCTCTACGTCTTTTATGTTATAGTCTATAAATTTTTGCCAGTTTTGCGTATAAAAGTCTTTAAATGTTTCATATTCAGAGTGGTCAAGTTTTTTCTCTCCAAGTTCAACAAAAGCAATATGATCAAGACGATAACTTTCTTGATTTGTGTAAGTAAATTTCTTATACAAATCCAAATAATCAATCACAGATATTCCTGCTATTTTATAAGAAATTTGATTTCTTCCAGCTATGACCATTTCTTTTTTGAAAATGCTTCTCCAAGGAGACAAACGATAAGCTTCTTTTTCACCAAGAACTCTTTCTATCCTCCCAGCAATATATGGTATATCGTAAAGTTCGCAGTTCCATCCAGTAACAACATCTGGAGTATATTCTTCCCAAAAAGAGAGGAACTTATGTATTAAATCAATTTCATCTGAACATTGATAATATGCAACATCTTTACGAGTATTGTTATATGGTCTAGATCCAAAGCAAACAATTCTTTTTGTCGCATAATTCTGAATGGTAATAGCTAAGAGTTCTTCTGCACAGTCAAAAACATTAGGAAATCCACCTTCAGATGCAACCTCAATATCAATAGTAACTAATCTTATTTTATTAATATCAAATTTTATTTCATCTTCTGGATATTTTTCAGAAATGTATTGTGCTTTGTAGTTATCATTACCATAAATTGGAAATCCATCAACAAATTCATATTTTTTAAAAAATTCTTTGCAGTCTGATATTTTTCCAGGTTTTATTGGCTCTACATTTTTTCCATCCAATGTTTTATATTTACTTTCTTTTTTAGTTGGAACATAAAGTGTTGGAGAGTATTCTTCCTCTAATGAAAAATACTCTCCATTTTCATACCCTCTAACAAATATTTTATTAAATTTTTCATAAACATTGGTATAAAATCTCATTTAATCAATTTCAAATATTCATCTAAAAGATTTTTACTTGGTTCAGTAATTGTAAGAATTTTATCTGACATAATCATAAATTCGCTCTCGTCAGTATATTCTCTTATCCATTTTTTCATTTCATAATTTCCAGATCCAGATACAGATAATACTTCATATGGATTTGTAATTCTACAATCAGGTTGCCCAATATCTGCAACAACTTCAGAAATTTCTCCAACTAAAATTTTATTATTAGTCAATAAAATTACTTGAATTGTCGGTTCCTCGATCATCTGGTCTATAGACATTGTGGTTTCTTCCATTTATTTTTTCCTCATAAGATTTTTTAATAGAATCAATTGGTTCTGTAATTGCAACAATCCAATCTTTATCAACAATGACATCATCATCTTTTGATAATGATATCCATTTATAGAAAATAACCTCGTGCTTTGTATTTTCTTTTTCTTCCAAGAGAACTTCTGATTTTTTAATTTTTAGACAATAAGGATCTTTAAAAAGATAAGAAACAAGATTATCTTCGGAATCTCTAAATTCTTTTACATCAGAAATTACTTCTTCACCAGACTTTAATAAAATAAGTTTTACCGTCATTTTTAATAAATATTTTCCCTCTTATATTATAAGACATAAAAAGAGGGGAGTCAATGGTTTTTGCCATTCTCCCCTTTGCGGCGACGATACTTAGTTATTTAGAGATAATCTTTCCTTTTATGTTTTTCTGGAATAACCTTACCAAGAACAATTGTCAAAAGCCCATCCTCAAAATCAACTGATCTAACTTCCGTTTCATCAGAGAGTGTCCAAGTACGTGTAAATGACCGTTGAGCAAGACCTTTATGTAAGTAGTCAGTTTCGGTTTCTTTGTCTTCTTTTTGTCCTTCCACAAAGAGTTTTCCGTCTTGAGTATAGACAAAGACTTCTTTCTTTTTGAATCCTGCAAGTGCAATTTCTAAACGAGATTCTACATTACTTACTTGTACAAGATTGTATGGAGGATAATTAGAAGTTGTTTCGTGAATATTAAATAAACGATCAAAATAATCTTCCATTCCAATACCATTACGAACAATTTTATCCATAAGGTCAGGAAGTTCTCTATGAGAATATCTTGTGAGATTAGTCATTTTGCTTCTCCTTTGTAAGCGAGATTTGATTAATAATGAACCCTTTCGGCATCCATCATTAATTATATATCAATCAATAAAATTTAGTAAAGTTCGGCATTCTCTACTTATTAACTTTCTTTTTGGATTTCTTTTTTTCCAATGTTATATTTTGTTTCTAAAACCCAATCATTTTTTTCTTTATAAGACAATACTTTTATTTGATTTAATGGAGCTATATCAGTAATTTTATCTGGAGAAACAACACTAATAAGACCCCAATCAGAAATTAACTGAATGATTCTATTTCTTCTTTGAATGTCATTAAGTGTAAGATTTGCGTGTTTTCCATCTAAAGCAAATAATTCTTTAAAATGGACAAGATAGTATTTTCCCCTTTTGTGTAAAATATGACAGGATTGATATATTTTCTTTTCCTTTCTTGAAGCAACTCCAATTCTAGTTAATGTTTCACGAACTTTAAGAAAATCATCAGGTTCATTTAAAATCACTTCAACCATTTGCTCTGGTGTCCATTTAATTTCAGGTTCTTTAATTGTACTCATTTTTGTCCTCCGACATCAAATTTAGATTTAATAAAATTAAGTTGTTCTTTTGTAAGAATTTTCAGAGCTTGTTTTGCCTTTTCATTATTATAACCATAATATTTTTTGACATAATCAAGATCTTTAATTGACTCTTGACGAATCCAAGGAGAAAATCTTTTTCTTTTTCGCAAACTATTTATAAAGAAATCATATTGCATCTTTTTTGGTAAAAAATGAAACATATTCATTTCATTTGCAAACATAATTGCATCAATATGTCCAGAAAGACAACGATTAATAATATACGGAGGATAATTTTTTTCTGATGAGGGATTTTCATTAATTAAATTTTTTTTTGTGTTATTGA
>Ga0208162_1001692_pt1 | contig 11301 bp, 11 predicted proteins | sample CB_VirMetaG_4_FD_184539 | JGI IMG/M metagenome (GOLD analysis project Ga0208162, IMG submission 184539) | Freshwater to marine saline gradient viral communities from Chesapeake Bay - CB_1508_1M Viral MetaG (SPAdes) (version 4) | ecosystem: Environmental > Aquatic > Marine > Coastal | place: USA... | reverse complement strand
TGGTCCGACAAACATTGGCCGGATGTTCGGCGGTGCGATTGCTGACGACCAGCTTACGGACATCATGAAGGTGTTGGCTGAGCGGATCGCAAGCGGGAAGAAAGCTACCAGCTTTTACAGCGTGAAGAAGTCACAGGCAGCTGCAAACAAAGCACGCGGCAAGAAAGGCACCGTTGTTGAACAAGGTACGACAACGTCCGGCCTGACAGCTGATGAGATCCTCGCGACGTTCCCGAAAGAGATGGCAGCAGAGGCTCGTAAGTTTTCGATGAAACTCGGTGAAGGTATGTCGAAGCGAATCTACGAGCGCATGACCAACAGCTTCATGACGCAGATGGATGCTGCACAGATCAACGATCTGACTGACGAAGCGATCGAGCGCATGCTGGCTGATTTGAAGTCAGGCGGGAAGCTTGATGAAGAGACCGACGAGTTCATGCAGGCACTGAAAGACTTTGTGTACCGCAAGCCGACGACAAAGAAGGAGTCAGACATGGGGCCGCTGAATCGGCGGATCCGTCTGAACGAGCTGCACAAGATGCGCTGGTCTGACATGGTGAGCGAGAAGACGAAGAAACCGTTGAGCGCAGATGAGCTTGCTCAGATGAAAGAAGACTACGCCAAAGCGATGGGCCGCTCACGACGCTCGAAAGCTGACCAAGGCGCTAGCTTTGAGGACTTCCTCAACAACGGCTACCAGCAACTGATGGATGGCTACTACCACCAGTATGCCAGTCAGATGGCTCTGGCTAAGCGCGGCATCAACAAGGAAGGCGGCGCTACTGTCGATGACTTGATTGCCCTGGCAACAAAAGAAGTCGAGGATCTGAAGGGCCGGGGTGTCTCGCAGAAGAGACAGAACCGAGCCGAGCAAGATCTCAACGCGTTCATCTACCTTATGCACACAGCAAACGGACGCGGGATCGAGTTTGCAAAAAGCAAGATGCGGAACACCGACAATGCCCTCGAGGCCTCGTTAGCGCAGCATACAGTCGGCGGCAAGGCGGTCGGAATCTTCCGTAACATCTCGACAAGTGTGCACCTCGGCATGGTTGCATTCGCGCAGGCCTCGGAGGCTGGCCAGCTGATCGGCACGGTCGGGGCGCGCATCCACGACATCGACCGCACCACACGCGTCCTGCGAGAGATCGGTAAAGTCAAAGACGGCAGCGCACCGAGCACGCTGACTCGCGACATGATGCGTATCGGCCTGATGAACGAAGGCGCAATGCGCAAGTTCGAGGGCATGGATTACGGCGGTCGCTTTATGTACCAAGAGGGTGATGACCTCATCACGCGTACCTACAACGCTACCAGTAACTGGCGCGATTTCATGGGCTGGATCAACGGGATCAAGCCTATCACCATGATGATGCGCGTCGTTGCTATCGGACGTGCACACGACAGATTGTACGCCGGTGCGACAGGCACGAAGGGTGTAGGAAACGCGTTCAGTCCGGCTGAGCTGAAGACGTACCTGACACTTAACGAAGAGGACGTCGAAAAGGTATACGAGGCCATTCGGAAGTTCGCGATAGTGAACAAGAAGACTGGCGGCGTTGAGACACTGCGGCCCGACCTGTGGCACACGCTGGGGCCAGACTACGCAGCGCTGGCGGCACAGCTTGACGAAGGTCTGTTCCGGTTCAGTCACACGATTGTGCAGCAATCAGGGCGCGGGTATGCCCCGATCTTCATGCAAGGCGGTCTAGGGTCGACGCTGTTCCAGTTTATGAGCTACGCGTCGAACTCGTTCGAAAAGCAGTTCATCCCGACCCGCCTGCTGGCAGAGCGTGGCGACACGGGCGCGGCAGCTACTCGCGTCAGTGGTGCTGTGCTTGGATCACTGCTTGGGTACAGCACACGCCTGTACGTGCGCAGCCTCGGTATGTCGGAAGAGAAGCGCAGTAAGTATCTCGAAGAGAACCTAACGCTCGACAAAACGATTACCGGGACGATCGCGTACCTGCCGCAGCTGAGCGGACCGATGATCGCTGGATCGATTGCGTACGACATTCTGCGCGGGTCAGTCACAGGCGACAGTACTGCAATCCGCCGAGGATTCCCGACAATCCCGTCGATTTCCAGTGCGCAGGACATCCTGTCGACAGGCAGCTCGATTGGTCGTCTGTTCAATCCTGACAAGGACATCACAGAAGCGCAGCTGCACAAGCTCGCGAACTACGGAACGCTGGGCTTAGCGAACACGCCGCTAGTCACAGTACCGCGCAACGTCCTGGCCGGCATGCTCGGCGAGAACCGAAACTCCTCCCTTAACCCAGCGCCACCGAGGAGTGAGCGCGAAGAAACTCAACAAGATCAATAACTTAGGAGCCGTCTCCCATGGCAACATACACGCCCGTCGCCTACACGACGGCAGCTAGCAACACCCAGATTGATTTCGACGTCACGTTTACGTTCTTGCGTTCGACAGACGTCGTTGTCAGCGTGATCGATCCGTCCGGCAACGTACTTGTTGACGGCAGTGATTACGACGCAGAGCTACAGGCCCTCAACAACGGTACGTTCGACATGCGCGTTGTAGCAGCTGGGACGCTGAACACGACACAGACGCCACTTGCGGCGAACCACGTGATCAGTCTCAAGCGAAGCACTGACATCAGCCAGCTAGCCACCGTGTTTCAAGACGGCGCGAGCTTCAAAGCTGCAGACATCAACGCGCTGATCACTCAGCTGTTCAACAAGATCCAAGAGGTTGAAGTGTCGAGCGGCGAAGGGATCGGCTTGACGGACGACCTTCTCGCATTCGACGCCGAGAACAAACCGCTGCGTAATCTGGGAACACCGACCGCCAACAACGATGCGATGCGGAAGATCGACATCGACAGCGGCATAGGGCCTGACATCTCGGCTGTAGCAGGCATCGCGAGCGACGTGACGACGCTCAGCAGCGGCACGGATACAAGTGGCAGGCTGCATCGCCTCAACATTGAGGACGTAGCAGACGACTTGAACCTTGGCGCAAACAGCGACATCACAACGGTTGCGACCGACATTCGGACGGGCGGTAACAACCACGTCCAAGCGGTCAGTAACAGCATCGCAGACGTAAACACCCTAGCCGGGAACGACACGGACGGCACAGCGCATCTGGTCAACATCGAGACGGTTGCAGAAGACCTTGCAGGTAGCAACACAATAGGGACGGTCGCTGGTATTGCGAGCGCAGTGTCGAGCGTCGCCGCAGACGCAGCGGACATAGGTGTTGTCGCGGCTGATATACAGGTCGGTGGGCCTGACACCATCGGAACGGTAGCTGGCATTGCGGCGGCTGTCTCGAATGTGTCGAGCATCAGCGCAGCAGTCACAAGCGTCAACGGCAACAGCGCAAACATCAACACTGTGGCCGGTGACACAAGCGCTATCAACACTCTGGCGACCGGCACGGACAGCGGCGGCACCGCCTACCTGACGCATCTTGCAAACGCCTCGACAAACGCGGCGGCAGCGCAGGCAGCGCTCACTGCATTTAATAGGACGTACCTTGGAGCGTACTCCGCAGACCCAACCGTTGACGGCAACGGCGACGCGCTTACTGACGGGGATCTCTACTACAATACAACCGATGAAGTGCTGAAGTTCTACAACGACACAGACGATTCGTGGGTTACGCTCAATAACTCCGTGCAGGTAAACGCGGCGACAACGCTGGGCGCTGTCGGTGACGCTAACTTCGGTACGCTGCTCGAAAACGACTTCATCGTGCGCGACGGTAGTAACCCGGCCAAGTGGGTGAACAAGACGCCTGCGCAAGCACGCACGTCGCTGGGCCTCGGCACGGCGGCTGTCGAGAACGTCGGAGCATTTGCCACGGCGGCTCAGGGTGGACTTGCGGACGCTGCGGTCCAGCCTGCTGACCTCGCCACGGTTGCGACATCAGGATTGTACAATGACCTTACGAACCTGCCGACGCTCGGCACGGCAGCAGCCGCCGCAACAGGTGATTTTGCTACAGCAACGCAGGGCGGTAAGGCAGATACAGCGCTACAGCCTAATGCTTCAGCGGACTTCGGCTCAAACCGTATTCTCTACTCGAACATGTGGGACACAAGTTCTGAAACACTGCCGTCCGCATCGACGTATCACGGCATGTTCCTGCACGATCACAACACTGGTCTTGCTTACTTCGCTCACGCAGGAAGCTGGCAAGCGCTCCAAAATGAAATTACGACCAGTACTGCTCTCGCAGCCGCTTCACTCACGACCGTCACAGACGCTGGGAACACAGTAGACGTAAGGCGAGCAGACCGCATTGCGCAAGCCTCAAGCACTAACGTGGATGGCGGCGCGACCCTGTATGACGTGACATCTACTGCCACGCTGACCCTCAGTGACCTCGTGGCTGGCGACATTGTTACCGTGTTCAGCCGAAGCGGCACAACGACCGTTGCGCGAGGCACAATCACGAACATGCACATCGACGGGGATACCGCGACGAACAGCCCTAGTGTTGTCGTTGGGGCTGGCACGCTGGCGACCGTGACTATGGTGAGCGACGACACGGCAATCATCGCCGGGAGTGACCTGACATGAGTGCTGTAGCTGGGATGATGGCGCTCACAGGGTCGCTTAGCGGCGCTGGCGATGTGCCGCTGACCCTGACGTTCTTGGGCGGTGCCAACTTTGGCCAAACCAACGCCTTAAGTAACAAGAGTTTTTCAGCCCTAAGCGGCGGCAACCCAGCCCCAACGGACCCGTTTTATTTGATCGGGGTGGTTGGCGCAGAGAACATAACCACTTCGATGACGTTCACCATATCGGGCCTGACGCTGACCAGCCACGCAGAACGCATTCAGACCGACAAAAGCTACGTTCACTTTATGGGCACGACGACAACCTTAACCTCGTTGCCGTCAACCTACAGCATCACTGTCAACTCAACCAAAACGGCTAGGTCAGCCGTCGCGTGGTACGCAATTACAGGTGCTTCATCCGCTTCTCCGGCGACCACTGGCGGCGCAACAGCCACAACTGCAAGTGGACCCACACACTCCGTGTCGGTCAACGCTGGAGACCTAGTTATCACGGCGGTTGCTCACGAGAACGACCAGACCCTAGTGGTCAGGCATGACAATGTCGATGTCACTGACGCTCGATACAGTCCAAACACCACAAATGCCGTGGCGTTCGGGTCCAGCGTCCCAACAAGTGCGGGGACACTGGCAGCTAACGCTACTGGTCCGGCTGCTGAAACTGGACAGGTTGCCATTGCCACGGCTGTCTATCGCTAACGAACACCAACAAAAAGGAACCTAAAGACAATGACTGAATCGAAAAACTGGTACGCCAGTAAAACGGTATGGGCCGTTCTGGTCATGCTGGGAAGTGTGGCAGCACGTAACCTGGGCGTAGACCTTGGGCCATTCGAGGACGAGATCAGTAGCCTCATTCTCGACGGCGTTGCACTTGTGGCCGGGGCTGTAGGTCTGTGGGGCCGAATCGCGGCGACTGCTAAGCTGACGTCTTAGATCGGAGATGGCCGACGTGACTGACGACGAGATCAAAGCGATTGCGCGGAAAGCAGCCAGTGAGGCTGTAGAGGAGACACTGCGCAGACTTAACCTCAACGACGACCACAGCGGCCAGGATGTGCATGACTTGCGCGAGCTGCTGTCGAGCTGGCGCTCGGCTAAACGTACGATCGGTACGACAATCACCAGGTCCGTCACGCTGTTTGTGCTTGGCATGTTGGCGCTCGGCGCTGTCATGCAGATCCGCAAGCAGATGGGCGGCGACTAGACGACAACTATTGGCTGCAAACCTATGACAAAACCTAACGATGACGGCAGTCCCGACAACGCTCGGGATATGCTGAACAGCTTGCACACGGCGATGGCTGAAGAGCTGCTCGCACGTGTACGCTCGGGTAACGCGACGGCTGCAGAACTTAGTGTGGCAACGAAGTTCCTCAAGGACAATCACATCGAGTGTGTGGCTACGGAGGACAACCCGCTGGGTAAACTAGCCGACGCGATACCAGAATTTGACAACACAGCTTGGAACGAACAGGAGACGGGCCATAGCTAAAGCACAAAATGCCTCTAGGAAGCCACAGGAAGCTCGTACAGAGGCTTTGGCTGTTTCGGAGGGTACACCACTGGATCGAGTCAAAGGCGACCTACGGGCGTTTATTTGGCTCGTATGGCAACATCTGGGTCTGCCGGACCCGACCGACGTACAGTACGACATGGCCGAGTACATCCAGAATGCGCCGAGGCGTGCGATCGTGCAGGCGTACCGTGGTGCTGGCAAGTCGTACATCACCAGTGCGTTCGCTGTGTGGACGTGGCTGAACAACCCGCAGGCCAAAATCATGGTCGTGTCGGCGTCGAAGGAACGCGCCGATGCCTTCTCGACATTCACCCAGCGGCTGATCGCCGAGGTGCCGGGGTGCCAGCATCTGATGAGTCGGCCCGACCAGCGAAGCTCCAAGATCGCGTTTGATGTCGGACCAGCGGTCGCGGCGCACAGTCCGAGCTGTAAGTCCGTGGGAATCACGGGCCAACTGACCGGTTCCAGGGCGGATCTGATCATCGCCGACGACTGCGAAGTTCCGAGCAACAGTGCGACACAGGGGATGCGCGACAAGCTGGCCGAACTGGTCAAGGAGTTCGACAGTATCCTGACGCCCAGCGGCCGGGTGCTCTATCTGGGAACGCCGCAGTGCGAGGATAGCCTGTACACGAAGTTGCCCGAGCGGGGGTACTCGACAAGGATCTGGCCAGCGCTCAAGCCGACCGACAAAGAGGCCGACACGTACGGTGACGCGTTGGCTCCGTTCGTGCGCAACTTGGACATTTCCGACGGCACGTCGGTGGATCCGTTGCGCTTCAGCGACGACGATCTGCTGGAGCGACGTGCGAGCTATGGCAAGGCTGGCTTTAACTTGCAGTTTCAGCTGAGCACACAGCTGAGTGATGCCGACAGATTTCCGTTGAAGGTACGCGACATCATCTTCTTGGCGTTCGACCGGGAGCGAGCACCGATGCAGCTCACGTGGGGTCCGTACGAGGCGCGGTTGCTGAACGACCTACCGAACGTGGCGATGCGGGGTGATCGCATGTACGGGCCAATGAGTGTCGGTGATGTCACCTCAGAGTTCACCGGGACTGTCATGGCAGTTGATCCGAGTGGCCGAGGCGCGGACGAGACCGGATATGCGGTCGTCAAGATGCTGAACGGCTACTTATATGTGAGCGAGTGTGGTGGGCTACCGGGTGGCTACGACGATGAGACGCTCGGGACGCTCGCCGAGATTGCTCGACGGAACGACACAAACGCGATCGTCGTCGAGAGCAACTTCGGTGATGGCATGTTTGTCAAACTCCTCGAGCCGGTGCTGCGCAAGGTGCACCCGTGTGCCGTCGAAGAGGTACGACACAGCGCCCAGAAGGAACGACGCATCATCGACACACTCGAGCCAGTGCTCATGCGCCACAAGTTGGTGGTCGACCCAGCGGTCGTCGAACATGACTATCGGTCGGCACAGAGGTACGACAGTGCAGTCCGGCTCAGCAAGATGCTGATGTACCAGCTCACACGTGTCACTGCGGATCGCAACGCGTTACGACATGACGACAGACTCGATGCGCTCAGCATGGCGGTCGGCTACTGGGTCGAGCAGATGAGTGTGGACGCTAGTGCCGGCGTTGAGTCGCACAACGAGGAGCTGCTCCGACGTGAACTCGACGCGTTCATGAGAGGCGCGGGGGTGGCCACTGGGAGGTCACGACAGCCCAACTGGATGGGTAACGTAATCGACAAAACTCGCTAGCCGAACATGTTAAAATGAAGAAAGAAAAAGCGTAGTGATCTCAGTGGCTTACACTTGAGTACACTATACGGGGGAGCGGGGAGTATCTAATTAGCTATCTAATGAGCTATCCAAAGAGCCACTCATCTTATTTTCATTATTTATAAACATGTTCGGCTAGCGGGTAAGGGCTTATTAGATAGCCTATTAGATTAAGGGGTGGCTCGTCGGAAAAGTCCTGTCAAGTACAAGTTGCTTTATCCACCGGGTTCATTTTGGTGCAAAAATCCGAGCGCCCTATTAGATCTAGGCCTGGCCGTTTTCCCCCCGGCACCCCCTCGCGCGCGCGTGGTTTTAGTCGCGTGCGTGCGCGTTCGTACTCTTCAACGGTACGGCACCGGGGCAAAAACCCTGGAATTTCAATAAGTTAGCCCCAGGATAAACGCATTTCTAGTGCGTTCCGGTATCAAGTCCGCGATCGGATCCGATCCAACGCGATCGAACGCGCTTGCTCGTGCTCGCGGGCCTTTTGCGTTTTCTACGGATTCAAACAAACGTGCAGAAACAACATTGACTCCGTAACGAGTACGGTTTAGGACATGTCGCATCTTACACGCCATCAAGGGAGATCGACGGCATGTCTTACCAATTCGCAGCACATATTCACGCATTCGCACACCGTCGCGAGCACAAGCCGAGCGAGGCGCAAAAGTCTAATCTGCAGGACGCGATCGCGTTCGCTGATTCGCTGATCGGATCCGACGAGTTCGACATGTCGGACGAGCGGCCGTACGCAACCAAGGTCGAGGTTTGGGATGACGCGGGAGCGCTCGTCTATTCGACGTGGCTCGATCATTGGCCATCAGCAAGCGATCGCGCCGACGGACTCGTCCGCATGTATTCGCTCGGCGTGGAGGATCTCTAATGTTCACCAACGCTTCAACCAACGCGCTCGCGGCCGAGTCCGATTGTTTCGACACGTACGCGCCAAGCTACCGCCAACACTTCAACGCGCTGGCACTCGTGACCGGCACGTACACAAAGAAAGCGCACGAGGGAGCCGTGATCTATCGCGGCCCTTCACTGATCGACGGCGCGCCAATCGTCGTGATTGCCACGCTGACAGACAGAAACGGCAAAACCGGCGAAGTCCTGCAGACCTACATCATGCGCGCCGACATGGATCCACGGGACGCGTCGAAGTCCGGCGCTGACTTTGCGATCTGTGGTAACTGCCCACACCGTGGCACGCCGACAGACAGTCCGCGCTCCAAAGTAGCGACGGCGCGCTCGTGTTATGTCGTGATCGGTCAAGGTCCGCTGAATGCGTTCAAGTCATACAAGCGCGGATCCGTTTATCAGCCTGTCAGCGGACACGCCGACATCGCCGCGCTCGGCCGTGATCGCACGGTGCGCCTCGGCACGTACGGCGATCCGGCGGCCGTGCCGTCGTACATATGGGAGTCGCTCGTTTCCGACGCACGCGCTCACGTCGGCTATACACACCAGTCTGGTGTCGAGTCCGCCGACGTGCGCAACGATCTGTGCATGACGTCGGCCGACACGCTCGCCGACGCGCAAGCTGCATGGTCACGCGGCGAGCGCACGTTCCGCGTTGTGTCCGACTATGCCGACATGTCACCCAACGAGATCGCCTGTCCTGCTGACACGCGCGGCATCCAATGCGCGGATTGCCGGCTTTGTGGCGGTACGTCGGTCAGCTCACCCAAGTCTATCGCGATCGCCGTACACGGTGCCGGCGCGAAGTACTTTTAACCCAACATGTGCGGATCCGTACACCGTGCGGGTCCGTGCTCAACCATGACAACACGGGAGATTTGAATCATGGTAAACCCTCAGACCTTCAGCGCGTCGGCCGCGTTCGACGCTATCGACGTACCATTTAAAGCCAACTTGCTGATGTCGTACGTGATCGATCAGGTCAGCGCACGCAGTCACGACAGCGTCGACGCGCTCGGTTGGTATCTTTGCGATGCCGCCAACGCTCGGCTGATCGCGCTACCTGATCGCAACGCTTGGCTTGCGGATCCGGCGCGACGTGGTGCCGTCGAAGAACTCTTCGAAGACTTCTGTAATTTCGACGGTGAGCCGCCACACGTGCGCCATTGGGACGACGTGCTTGCGCACGCTCACACGTGGGCGGTTGCGACTCTCTTTTGTGCTGTTGAAGGGAGCGATCTGTGATGTCCGTTATCTTTATTGACGACGTGGATCACGCCCTGATCCAGCACGCGGCGGCATCCATGCAGCAATCGCTCGAGTGTCTCGCCGACGAGATCGCCGACAACATCGAGACACGCACGCCGCATTGCGGCATTGACTGCAACGACGCATGCCGCGCCTTACACCGCTCCGAGACCGACGCCGACATCACCGCGCTGATCGCGCTCCAGTCTGTCGCCTCACGCGTCCACGAGACCGCGCCCGATGTTTACCGGCTCAACCTACCGACTCGCCGCATTGCGCGTGCGCTGGTCGACGCGCTCGACATGTTGGATGTCGAGATCGAAGCCGGACCGCCGCGCATCTGGGGGCTCGACGTAGACCTGACGTCGGACGAGATCCGGCAACGCAGCGCAGCGCTGTACTCAGCGATCGTGAAAGAATCGCCGGAGGTGCTCGGCTGATGGCACGCGTTCTCTCTCTGTTTGATCTCACGGGCGGCATGGTCCGCCCGTGGGCCGAGGCTGGTCACGAGTGTTGGACAATCGACACGCAGCACAGCCACCTAATCAACTGTCACAGCACGTCGGGCCTGCCCTACTGGTCGTCGGCGCTCGACCTAAGCGACGAGCACCTGTTACCAGTCATCGCCGCATGGAAGCCCGACATTATCTTTGGATTCCCGCCGTGCACAGATCTTGCCGTGTCTGGTGCGTGTCGGTTCGCTGCCAAGCGCGCAGCGGATCCAGACTTTCAAGTCAAAGCAACGCTGCTCGCCAAGCAGACCGCACGGCTAGCGGCCACCGTGACGTGCACGCGTCGGGAGGGTGGAGCTGTGCCGTATCTTGTCGAGAATCCGGTGTCGGTGCTGTCGACGACGTGGCGCAAGCCGGACCACATCTTCAACCCCCACGACTTCGGCGGCTACCTGCCAGCCGACGACGAGCACCCGCTGTATCCCGAGGTGCTCCCGCCGCGTGACGCATACACCAAGCGAACGTGCATCTGGTCGGGCGGTGGCTTGCGCTGGCCTGATGCCAAGCCGGTCGAGCCGGTGTTTCTGCCGTCGGGCCTGACTCCGCTGCAGAAACTCGGCGGCAAATCACAGCGCACCAAGAACATCAGATCAGCCACGCCTCGAGGATTCGCGCAGGCTATCTACGAGGCCAACGCTCCGCACCTGCCGGCAGGCACAAGCCACGGTGATTTCTGGTCGGTGCCACGGTGCGTCGACGAGTGCGCCGTACGTCTGGGAAAGGTGACACGATGGGCGAGCTGATTTTTGTTGTGTGCGCTAGCCTGTGGTTTACGCTGGCGTACATGATTGTCACGACATTCATCAT
>Ga0208162_1001689_pt1 | contig 11313 bp, 8 predicted proteins | sample CB_VirMetaG_4_FD_184539 | JGI IMG/M metagenome (GOLD analysis project Ga0208162, IMG submission 184539) | Freshwater to marine saline gradient viral communities from Chesapeake Bay - CB_1508_1M Viral MetaG (SPAdes) (version 4) | ecosystem: Environmental > Aquatic > Marine > Coastal | place: USA... | reverse complement strand
AAAAGAATTGTGTCTTTAGAAACTCTTCGTAAGAGTAACTAACTTTTTGAGTTTTGTTTTATTTTCGTATTTTAGTACATAATAATAATATAAAGTTATACTAATATGAATAATACGGTCACACTAAACATCCCTACCTCTCTGCAGGACATTAAGTTAAGTTGGTATCAAAAGTATATAAAGGATGTAAAGCATTTAACAGAGAAAGAAGAACCTACACAAGAAGAAGTAGAGTTTTCTAATCTAAAGCTATTAGAATGTTTCTGTGGTATTAATTTAAAAGATGCATATAAATTACCTATGACTGAATTTAATTCTGTAATAAATCACATAAACGAATTATTTAACACTAAACATACCTTACATAATAAATTTGATATGGTAGATGCAGATGGTAATAAGGTAACGTTTGGGTTTATTCCTAAACTTGAAGATATATCAATGGGAGAGTTTGTGGATTTAGAAAAATATATTGGAGATTGGCAGCAGATGCACAAAGCTATGGCAGTATTATATAGACCAGTTATACACCAGAAGAATAATTTCTATCTAATAGAGGATTATGAGGGTTCTGATAAATACTCCGAAGTAATGAAAGACTCTCCTATACAGGCAGCACTTGGTTCTATGGTTTTTTTTTACAGTTTAGGGACCGAATTGTCGAAACATTTGATGGACTCTTTGGCGAATCAGCTGAAGGCGGACTCGGATTTCAAGCAACATTTGGAGCAAAGTGGGGTTGGTATCAATCAATTTACGCACTCGCTGGAGGAGATGTCAGAAAATTTGAAGAAGTTACAAAACTCCCCATTTCTCAATGTTTAACTTGGTTAGAGTTTGAGAAGGAGAAAAACGAATTAGAAAGTAAAATGATAAAACACAATATAAAATGAGACAAGTTTATACAATATTAGACAAACTAAAAGAAATATTAAGAGCAAATGGAATAACTAAAACCGTCACCTTCGGTGACATAACAGAAGTTGATTTAAACAAAACTTCTATATTTCCATTATCTCATATTGTATTTGGAAATGTAACTTTCAATGAACGCATCATGTCAGCTTCTATTAGAATATTATGTTTAGATGTAGTAGATGTAACAAAGGAAAAACAAACTGAAGATATGATGTTTGGAAATGACAACTTACAAGACATCCTAAACACTCAACTACAGGTGGTAAATGATTTGCAACAAGAAATGAGAAGAGGAGATGCTTTCTCTGATAACTTTCAAATTACTACAAGTGTAACTGCAGAACCATTCCAAGATAACTTCGAGAATCAATTAGCTGGATGGGGAGTAACAGTAAACATAGAAGTACCAACCAATGAATTATCTCTTTGTTAATGAAAAGAGTTCAAGCTACATTAGAACAATACAAAGATAAAATTGTAGAACAACTAAAAGACCGCCTTGCACAGCAAGGTTTAGTTGCATCAGGTAAACTTCAAAATAGTATTTATGGTGTAGTAACTCAAACAGGCATTAATATATTTGCAGAAGATTATGGAATATTTGTAGAAGAAGGAAGAGGACCAGGTAAAATGCCGCCAAGAAATAAAATATTAGAATGGGTCAAAGCAAAAGGACTTACTTCATCTAACGTAAAATATAAAAGATTAAACAGACCAAAAGATATTGCTTGGATGATTGCAAGGTCAATATCAGAGAAAGGTACAATTGAAAGATTTGGATATCAAGGTTCTAAATTTATTGATTTTGTAAGTAAAAATATTATGGTATCTTTAACAAAAGATATAGAAGAGAGTTATTTAAAAGATATAAATGAACAGCTAAATGGCAACAGTTAAAGTAAATTCAAGAAGTCCTTATTATGTAACTGCAACAGGAGCAGAAGGTAGTGCAGTAGCAAACGCATCACTAAACATAACAGGACCAGCAACAGGTCTAACAAATAGTGACATTACACTAACAGCAGTAGCAAATAATTTTACACCTGTAAGTTATGCTTGGACAGGAGGAGCAATTGCTGGAAATGCAAACGAAGAAGTAACATTTACTGAAACATCAGACGATACAGTTGAATATGGAGTTACAGCAACAGATTCAGCAGGTAATGAATATACTGCAACTAAAACTGTTTCTTGGTCAACTAATACACAATATACAGCTACTTTAACTATAACAAATAGCATATCAGGACCATCTCAAGGATATACAGGGACTGTAACTAAAAATGCTACTAATATATCTCAAACGGTACAGTCAATAAATACGTCACAAAGCACAACAACATATACTGTAACAGGAGAAGAAAATGACACATATAGCTTTGATATTGCATTAACTTTAGCAAGTGGATTTAATGATACTGCAGCAAATTTAGCAATTTCAACAGCAAGTTTTAGCGGTTCTTTTGCAACCTCAAATATTAGTTTAACATCAACTCTAACAGGTACAGTAGCAAGAAACTCTGATTATAGATTATCAGTTGATAAGTCACAGGTAACAGAAGGGCAAACTTTTACAGTTACTTTAATAGATGCTAATAGTGCAACTCCAAATAACACATCTATTCCTTTTACAATAACAGGGACAAATATAACTGCAGCAGATTTACAAAGAGGAACCTTAACAGGTGCTTTTGTAATAATAAATAATTCAGCAACACAGACTTTTGAAGTTGTATCTGATAATGTAACGGAAAGTGAAAGTGGTGAGACATTAACTCTAACACTAAACAACTTTCCTTCTGTAGCAATAAGTGTTACTTTATTTGATGAGACTCAAGCTGAAATTGCTGACCCTCAACCATTATTAATATCTTCAGTTGGATATGATAGTGCTAACGGAGCTTGTGCTGCTACTGCAACAGAGACAGTTTATTATGGATTACTTCCTAATCAAACATTTGGTAATGGTGTAACTCTATATCAAAGTGATGCACTACAGACTCCTTATTCTGGTGGTGGTAAATATTTTAAAATAAATTCTAACTATAACGGAAGAATTGGAGTAAATAATAACGGAGAACTTACTGGATATGTAGAATGTCCTACAACGCCAGTAGTTACATCTTGTACTATTCCTGAATCAAGCACTTCTCCTAATAATGCTGTTGTTTCTTCAAGTTTTGCAACCGTAGCTGGAGCAAATGGAATTAACGCCTGTAATTTAACTGCCGATATAGATGTATATTACAATGGCTCTATCACACAAGGAGCTTCATTATATACAGTAAAAGATGCTAATAATAACTTATCAAGTCCTTTTGGAGGAACTGATAACTGGTATAAGATAATATTAAACTGTGATAATGACACTCCGCAAGAACATTATGCTAAAGTTTTAAGTTATCCTCCAGGATATGTTTCACAGATATTTGTTTGTGGTAGTAATATAGTTCCAACAACATCCATTACAGCAGCTCCAAGTGTAACAATTAATATGGCTACTTCTGATGGAAATAATCAAGGCTTTGCTTATGTTGACCAGCAAGTAATTTTAACAGCATTAACACAAAACATATCAAATCCTACTTATCAGTGGTATAAAAGTACAACCAATAATGATATAACATCAAACCCAGCTAATGCGATTTCAGGTGAAACGCAGCAAACATTAGTAATAAATGGAAGTGGTACAGAAACGCAAACAACTACAGGAACATTATATTATAACTGTTTAGTAAGTGGAACTACTGACGCAGATACAAATAAATCAATAACTTGGCAAAATAGACCAGGCTATGCAACTACATTTATTACATCAGCAGACACTACTAATCCAAATTACAGTGCTTGTACTGGCTCATCTGTAACATTATATACAAACAGAGATGGTGAAACAGCTTATTGTGTTGCAAGTAAATTTTACTCAAATGCAGCAGGTTCTTCATCACCAGGATTAACTCCAGGCTGGTATGCTTTTAATGATGGAACAAATCATAATTTAAGATATATAGATGCAAGTGGTAATCCTCAAGGATGTGTTACTGGTGGATGTACAGGTAGTCCTGACCCAACTCCAGTTGACCCTACAATTACTTATGCTACTATACGAAAATGTGACAATCAAGATAACCCTGGAATAGTTAGAGATGTAGTTATAGATGGACTTGAATATGCACAAGGAAATGTATTACAATTAAATGATTTTGCAGGAACAAATACAACAGATGGTTGTTGGCAAATAACAACTAAACACAGTACACCGTTTGCTCCTGGTACTTGGGATAATACTTTAACATCAGATAACTTTGTAAGAGACCCTGACCCTACAAGACCTTATGGTTCTTGTGAAGACTGTGTTGGAGATATACAAGTAGAAGAAGAAGTTGTAGTTGACCCTAATAAATATTATGGAGCATACAGACTGTGTAATAATGAATCTGCTCCTTTATATTATGTAGTTTCAAACTCTGACATACCTAATGTAATTAGGTATGGAAGTAATACTCAAACTTGTAGAAGTCTTGTTTATAAATTACACAACGGTCAGGGTAATATATTAGCATTTAGTGATACTGCTGATGTTTATGAAGATTTATTCTTAAGTGAATTTAATGACTGTACTACCTGTTTACAAGGTGACACTATAACTCCTGACCCTCTTGCTTATTTTAGACAATATGATAATTGTGATGGAGGCGGAGGATTTATTATCGCAGGAAGTACAACTGATTTAGATGCTACAGGACACTGGCCTGCAGTTGTTGAATTTGGAGATATATGTTACAATGATGGAGGAAATACATCAACTACTACTAATAGAAATATAAATGATTTAGTAACATATACAGATTGTGAGGCTTGTGGATATGTACCACCAGCACCTGAAGAACCTATTGGTTTTGAGACAAATGTAATTAGAATAACAAGTGCAACATTTGCAACAATAACAGATGCTTGTAATAGTACTACATCAAGTTTTCCTATTACTTTATATTATACAGGTTTTCTTGGAGATGGAACACAGTTATATTCTAATTCATCACTAACAACAGTTTATACACCTTCATCATCTAACTTTTATAAGTCAGAAGATTCTTATTATTTCAAAATAGGAACTGGTACACCAGACCCACGTGGAGAAATATACAACTTTGGTCAGTGTGGTGATATAATATAAGTTGTAATACTATATTATTTTTTTTAGTTATATACTTAAAGAAAAGATATGGCAGTATTAACAAGTTCTACTTTAGATTTGTATTGTTGGTCTGGAAGATGGAGTTCAGTGCCATCTCAACCTCAATATGTTATTAGAAAAACAAATCCTGATACAAATAACTTAATACGTTTTGAAATATCAGAATTAATACAAGATTACATTGATGTTGTATTTAATGATAATTATACAATTAGCAGTTCAGGTCTTTCTAATATAAAATCTACTTGTTGGTTCTATTATATAAAAAGAAATACATACAGTGATAGAGATGCACAAGAATTTTATGGGTATGGAATAGGAACAAAAGGTTATACTTATTTTGAAGATGGGATAAACTCCAGTCTATCAACATCAAGATTATTCTCTAATAATTACATTTATTTACCAGAAAATTCAAGTATTAAAATACCAATTTATGTTGGACCTGGTGGAGTTAAATTTGTCAGATTCTTTAGAAAAGATTCATTGGGTAATGAAACAGTTGCTGAAACATTAAGTTTTGATTTATTATTAGATACACCATCATCAGAAGATTCTAACATATATATACAATATGCATCTTCTAATGTTCAAGCAAGTAAAATAGAAATAGAGTCAGTCAATACTTCTGTTTCAACATATTCGGCTGCAACAGGAACAGCTATAGAAACAGTTTACCCTATTTATACTTGTGAACCTAAATATACTAACTATAAAGTATCATTTATAAATAAATTTGGAGCAATACAAGACTTGTACTTTAATAAAAAAAGAACAGATGATTTAAAAGTAAAAAGAGATGATTATAATACAAGTACAATATCTTCATCATCTTCAGGTGTAAGTTATAACACTTATGATGCAACAAACATAGTTCAGGATGTTGCATCAACAAAATCACTTACATTAAACACAGGTTTCCTTAAAGAAGAATATAATGAAGTAATGAGACAATTATTCCAGTCAGAAAATATATGGATTAGAGAAAACAATAAAACATTACCTATAAAAATTAAAGATAGTAGTTTTACTTATAAAACACATCTAAACGACAAACTTGTAAACTATACTGTTCAATTTGAATATGCTTTTGATGGTATTAACAACATTAGATAATGAACCAGAAAGTACAGTTATTTATAGAAAATCAAGAAGTTGATATATTTCAGGATAATTCAATTAATATTGTATCATCGATAAAAGATTATAGAGAGCCTGATAAAATATTTACTGATTATTCTCAAAACTTTAATCTTCCTGCTACTACAAGAAATAACAAGATATTTAAACATTATTATAATTACGATATTGGAGATGGAGGTTTTGACGCAAGAAAGTCAAAAGAAGCAAGAATAGAAATAAATGATAGACCATTCAAAGAAGGATATATAGTTCTTGAAAGTGTAGATTTAAAATATAATAAACCTTCAACATATAAGGTTACATTCTTTGGTGGATTAAGGTTATTAAAAGAATTATTCCAGGATTTGAAATTATCTGATTTAACATGGTTAGATAACTTTGATTTTCTTAATAAAGGATATGACTCTTCAAGTACAGATGATTTACACGCTTATCTGACTACAGAAAAAAATAAAACTATAGATTCAATATCTTATACAAATCCAATTGTAGTTCCTTTAATATCTAACAAAGAAAGACTTTATTATAATTCAAGCACACAATTTTATGGAAGTTTAGAAGATGGAAATTTATATTATGATTCTAGTGATTTACCTACTTCATATCCTAAAAACGGTAAAAAAAATGGATTAAATTCTCAATATATAAAACCTGCAATAAGGGTTGCTAACGTAATAAAAGCAATAGAAAAAGAAATAAATTTAGACACAAAAACACCTAATATAGAGTTTTCTAACGACTTTTTTAACTCGTCTAATTTAGATTATTATAATCTTTATATGTGGCTTAATAGAGACGTTGATGAGGAGAAAGATGTTGTTATAAAAAGAAAGATAATAAACACTTTCAACAATGGCTTAAATATTGTTTACAGGTCAACCTCTTCAGGATATTTTATTGATGATGTAATGACTATATTATCTACTGATGATGAAGGAAACACAACGGGTCAAACTGCAAACAGGTTTTTAATATCAGGTGTAGAGGATGAAAGTATAGATGAGTTAGAATGTAGAATAAAAATACCAACTTCTATTGCTCCAACAACTAAATTTAATTTACAGGTATGGAGAGATGGTTCTTATCTTAAGTCTTTTGATAATATAACAGCTAGCAGTACAACTTATGACTTTAGGATTGAAAGAGATGGTAAATATGAATTTGTAATAATTACAGAGTCAAATATAGGTATTGAGTTTGATTCAGGTTTTGAGGTAAAGTTTGTTATTAGACCCGCTAATGATGGTGATTCTTTTGGTAGAGATGGGGATGTCTTTAATGATGTAACTATTCTGGGTGGTGTTTTAGAAATATTTTCTGATGATACAAAATTCTCTATAAAAGACAATATGCCTGACATGACAATACTAGAATTTCTATCAGGAATATTTAAAATGTTTAATTTAGTATGTTATGTACAAAATGATATAAACGCTACTTATGCAAATTACTCTGCGAATATAAGTAATGTAAAAACAATTAGAGTAATGACATTTGATGCTTATTACGCATCTTCTAATGCAGAGCTTGACATAACAGACAAAATAGATATATCATCAGCATCAGTTCACAGGCAAGTTCCTTATACTAAAATAGAATTTAAATATGAAGATACTAAAGCTGTTCTTGCAGAACAACATTTATCTGAATTACGCAGTGAGTGGGGTGGAGAAAAATGGGAAATAACAGAAGCAAAAGCTGAAAAGAAATATGAAATTATTCCTCCTTTTGCACACATGAAGTTTGAGCGATTGATTGATGGAAATAATACTACTACCATTACAGATGTTCAAGTAGGTTTTAGTATAACAAGAAGTAGTGCAAGTAAAGGAGAATATAAAGATGAAAAATATAATCCTCATTATGGGAAGCCTTTACTGTTTTATCCTTATTATATAGACACAGGAACAACAATCCCTTATTTATACAAGGACAATACTGGTATTTTTCAGTCAATACCAATAACGAATTATTTTATTCCGTTAAATACAGTAGATATATACACCTCTCAATCTAATCACTTTGGAGAAGAAGCAGATGAATATAGAGCTTTTGATGAAGATAGTCAAAGTAATCTAAATAATTTATTTAATATATATTATAGTAACTATATAACACATTTATTTGACCAAAGGTCCAGAATAACAAAATTAAAAGCAAATTTAACTAATGCTTTTTTATCTAAATATTCTTTAGCTGATAAAATAAGAGTATCAGGTAAAACTTACAGTATAAATAAAATAAATGTAAACCTAATAAATGGTAAAGCAGAATTAGAATTACAAAGATATTATTCTATTAAATCATTTGCTTGTTTAAGTGACAGTATAGAAGTAGATGTAGAAGTAACATCAGCTGGTAATTTATTTGTATTTGATAATAAATTTGGTGCATATCAAATGGGTGAAGGTGTTTATGTATTTAATGACGTTCCTGCGGGTCATCCTATAGCATTTTATAATAATGGTAAAACAAATGAAATTTCATATACAGGAACTGTTGATGGCGGTACTAAAACAGGACAAGATGGAAACACATATACATATTATTCAGGAGATGTAACAGTAACAGTAAATGGTGACTTTGGAACTATTAGTTATGAATGTTATAATCACGGATATATGGGAGGAGAAAACAACTTAAGTTATAATGCAGATTGTGTGATTGATTCAGCACCTACTCCACCTCCTGTAAGTGGAACACTAACAGTAGATGCAACAGATATTAGTGTAGATAATGCAATTATAACAGCAGACCAAACAGACGAATAATGATAAAATTATTAATAGAAGCATTAAAGACAGATAACTTTTATGGAGTTAGTTATTATATAGATGTAGCAAAGGGAAGATACAAATCTCCTACTACATGGAAAGAAATGAAAGAAAGCATTAAACGCAATAGATATGGCTACGGAACAGGTAAATAAAATAATATTTTCAATAGAAGTTTCAGACAAAGGTGTTGTTCGTAAAATAGGAAACGCAACTGTATCTATAAATAAATTTGAAAAAGAATTAAGAAAGGCTACTCAAGCGAACAAACAATTTAATGATACTTTAAGTGGTAGAGAAAGTATGATTACAAATGCTGGTTTAGCTGGTGCTACTCTTACAGAACTTGGTCGTACTATTTCAGATTTACCTTATGGTATTAGAGGTATTGCAAACAACTTATCTCAATTATCTACACTTTTTGTTACAATGGTATCAAAAGTAGATGGAAGTGTTAAAGGATTTGCAAGAGTAGGAAAAGCGTTTAAGATGCTTACAAGTCAACTTATGGGTCCTCTTGGACTTATATTAGCATTTCAAGCTGTTATTGCTTTATTAGATGCTTTTGCTGGGAGGAGTAAAAAAGCTGCTGAAGAAACTGACAAATTAAATGAAGCATTAAGAGGGCAAGATGCGTTGAATCAATCAATGCAAGTTTATATTGATGTTTTAAAAGATGCAAACTCAACAGAAGAACAAAGATTAGTTGCTTTAGGTAAACTACAAAAACAAGGTTATGATGAGACTATAGGAACTTTAGAGGAATATCAAGCAGCATTAAAACAAGCACAAAAACTTGAAATTGCAGAATTACAAGTAAAAGATAAAATTGCAGAATCAGAAGGTAAAATAGCGGAAGCAACAGAAAAAAGAGATAAAGCTCAAAAAGAATTAGATGAACTTCATCACGACAGTGTCCTTCGTTATTCAAGAGAACAAAGAATTAAAAAGGCTGATGAACTTATAGCTTCAGAACAAGCAATCATTGATTCTCAATTAGATGGTATAAGAAATTTTGTGCAAGAATTAGAAAATGACCCTTCCATTGCAGGAAATCCCTTTATTGCAGATATGTTTGGAGTCAAGAAAAAAACACCAGACAAACCTCCTGGAGAAAGTGAAGTTGCTAAAATAGTAAAGAAATTAAATGAAGAAGTACAAAAAATGTCTGCTGAAAATGCAGAAGAACTATTGAAAATAGAAAAACAATTAGCTTTAGACGAGATAGAACAAGCAAAAGGCTCAAGAAAAGAAAAGAATGAAGCTATAAGATTAATTAATGAAAAATTTGCATTAGAGTTAAAAGCGTTTAGAGAAGAAGAGCTAGATGAATTTAAAGGTTTTGCTGAAAAAGCAGTAAAAGATTCTATTAAACGCATTAATGATTTATATAAAGAGTTTCAGAATAAAAATAAAGAATTAGCAAAACAGACAGCTGAAGTAGAAAAAGGTGAACAAGATAAAGTAAGAGAACTATTAAGACAAACAAGAGTAGATGCACAAATTACACAACAAGCTTTTACATCCACTATGAGTGTTTTATCTTCTTTGAATGATGTTAGACAGGAGTTTCATCAAGCGGAAATTGATAGGCTAAATAGAGAGAAAGATGTTATTCTTCAAAATGATTCTTTAACACAACAAGAAAAGGAAAAAAGATTAAAAGCTGTTGAAGCTAAAGAAATGGCTGCTCAAAAAAAGAAAATAAAATCAGAAAGAGATATGTTTACTTTAGAGCAAACTTTAGCAATAGCTCAAAACATAATGAAAGCAAAGTTTTTTGCAATGGAACAGGTTAGAAACGCACAACTTATAGCCATGCAAGGCAAACAAACTATGTCGTCTGTTATGTTAACTGCAAGTGAAGAAATAGGAGAAGCAGGTATGTCTCTTGGAACTTTTATGAAAGTATTGGGTCCCGCAGGTGTTATTGCTTTTGGTGCTTCTATTGGGGTTGCTTTAGCTTCAATTGCAAAAGCAAGAAAAGCAGCACAAAACCAAATAAGGAATATAGTTCCTTCTGCAGGTGGTGGAGGTGGTGGAGGTTCAGCTCCTATAGCACCTCCAGCTTTCAATGTAGTAGGTGCAACACAAACAAGTCAACTTGCACAAACTATTGCTGGTGCAGAAGACAAACCATTAAGAGCTTATGTTGTAGCGTCTGATGTAACTACTGCTCAAGAACTTGAACGTAGTACGATTGAAGGAGCTTCTATTGGATAATAAAACAAAATAAATTAAATAAGGTTATTTAGGTATGGAAAAAATAATAGAACTTAT
>Ga0208162_1001687_pt1 | contig 11318 bp, 4 predicted proteins | sample CB_VirMetaG_4_FD_184539 | JGI IMG/M metagenome (GOLD analysis project Ga0208162, IMG submission 184539) | Freshwater to marine saline gradient viral communities from Chesapeake Bay - CB_1508_1M Viral MetaG (SPAdes) (version 4) | ecosystem: Environmental > Aquatic > Marine > Coastal | place: USA... | reverse complement strand
CGGCTAACGCCGTGCGCATGGTCGGCTTTGAGTTTAGCGTTAGCGACAGCTATATGCTGGTGTTTACGCCCGGCAAAATGTACGTCTACAAAAACCGCACGCTAGTCACAAACATTAACGGGTCAGGTAATGACTTTCTAGTTGTGTCAACGCTGACTGCTAGCATATTGCCAGAAATAAACTGGGTGCAATCCGCTGACACTGTGATTGTAGTGCATGAGGATCTAGCGCCAGTAAAGATTGTGCGCGGTGCAACAGACAGCGATTGGACAGCCAGCACTATCTCATTTGACTTTGTGCCAAAGCACGCATTTACGCTGACAGTTACAACAGGCAGTAGCTTTAATACCGGCGTGCCGCACGACCATCTTGAGGTTAGCGGCACATCAGGCAACATCACCGTGACTGCGAAGCATAGCGGGTCTGATGCAAACATATTTACAACAGGTGCGGCGGCATCGGGCAGCTATGTGGGCCAGTATATAAACGTCACGCCTTTTGGCCGGTTGCGTATCGTGCGCAAGGTTAACGATGCAAAGCTAGAGTGCTTTGCAGAAGTGCCATTGTTTGACACCGGCGACATTGATGACGCTGATTGGGAGCTTGAAGAGGGCTATGAGGACACTTGGTCTAGCACCAGAGGTTGGCCGCGCAGCGTAGTATTCCATGAGGGCCGCTTATATTTTGGCGGTTCGAAACAGCGCCCGTCTACTATCTGGGGTAGTCGTGTTTCTGACTTCTTTAATTTTGACCCCGGCGAAGCGCTAGACGATGCCTCTGTTGAGGCCAGCTTAGACACGGGGACTTTCAATGCTATTGTCGATATGTATGCCGGGCGCAATCTACAGATATTCACTACCGGCGGCGAGTTTTATGTGCCGCAAGCGCTGGATGACCCTATCACCCCAGCTAACCTTATTGTAAAGGCGCAGACGTTTTTTGGCATGAAGCCAGGTCTGCGCGTGCAGAACGTGGACGGCGCCACGCTATTTATACAACGGCAGGGGAAGGCCATACAGGAGTTTATCTTTAGCGATACGGTGAACGCGTACACATCAGACAAGATATCGTTGCTATCATCGCACTTGCTGAAATCGCCAGAAGAGATGGCGGTGCGTGTTGCCACATCAACAGACGAGGGCGACCGGCTGATGCTCGTTAATGGCGATGATGGGTCTATCGCTTGCTATACATTGTTGCGCAGCCAGAACGTGATTGCGCCGTCTGAGTGGACAACTGAGGGTGAGTTTATAAACATTGGCGTGGATGTTGATGACATCTATGTAATTGTAAAGCGCAACGTAAACAGCGCTGATGTTTATTATGTAGAAGTGTTTGACCCAGATACCCTGCTAGATAGCGCTACAACCGGCACCACAGGCGCGTCAGTTAACATGCCGCACCTAGAGGCAGAAACTGTGCAGATAATTCGTGACGGCATTGTAGAGCCGACACAGGTAGTTGGCGCATCGCCATCTACCGTGACGTTTGTGTCAGCGGCCACTGCCAGCTTTCAGGTAGGGTTGAACTTTACGCCAACGATGAAAACATTGCCGGTTGAGCCAAACTTGCCTAGCGGGTCGTTAAAAGGATTTAAGAAACGCATCTTTGAAGTAAACGCAGAATTGTTTGAAACGCAGTCTTTGTCTATTAACGGGTCGCTGATACCGTTTCGCAGTTTTGGCACTAATGTGTTAAACTCATCCGTGCAAGAGTTTACAGGCATCAAGACGATTAATGGCATGCTTGGCTATAGCTATGATGGCCAGATAACAGTAACCCAAGATGTACCGCTGAAAATGTCAGTGCTGGGCATCGAGTACAAAGTGAGCATAGGGCAATAATATGGCACAGGTTGCAGTACCAGTAGGAATGGCCGCAATATCGGGCGCGGTGGGTATACAGGGCGCCAAGGCAGAGGCGCGCGGTCTAGGTGCGCAAGCAACGCAGACCCGCATGCAAGCGCGCTCTGAAGCGCTAAAGTACAAGCAGCAGGGTGTGCAAGTATTGGACAACATGCTACGCACTATGGCGACACAGAGAGCCGCCGCTGGGGCTGGCAACATTGATGCGTATTCTGGTAGCGCGGCGTTTATGCGTGTGATGACGCAAAAAGCTGGCGCTGGCGAGTATTACACCACACGCGAGGGGCAGACGATTGTGACGCGGCAGGGTGAGTTACAGGCGATGGAATACGAGCGCCAAGCCAGCGCGGTTATGAAGGCGGCGCGCAATCAGGCAATTATGGGCATGATGCAGGCTGGCGTTGGCGGGATGAACATTGGCGGCGCGCCTACGGGCGGCATGACGCCGACAACAATTCAGCAAGCGGCATCAGCGCAAGTGCAAGGGTTTGGCGGTATTTACGACCCGTTGGCGCCGGGCGGGTTTAGGTAGGTTAGTATGGCAGAGCGTTTAAAAAGATACAGACCACTAGGCGTTAGCATTCCCACCGTGCCAACCGTGGACTATGTGGCTACGGGCCGGGCGCAAGCCAGAGCTATGGCGCCTATCCAGCGTGGCTTGGATAGCATGACAAACTTTGCGCTAAAGAAGTTTGAGGAGAAGGCGCTAATAGAGGGTGCTGAGTATGGCGCTCAGAACGCGCCCACAAAGCAACAGCTACAAGACGCGCAGGGCGATATCGAGGATCTAGTACCGGGCGACCAGACTACCGTGTTTGGGCGCGCCGCACGCAAGGCCGCGCTGGGTAGCATGATGACAAACTTTGAAGTGTCAGCGCGCGAGGAAATGATAAACTTGCAGACGCAAGCGCAGTTGCAGGACATGGACGTTGCAACATTTACTGAACAGTCCAACGCAATTATTGACGGGTACACATCAACACTACAAGACATTAGTCCGGCAACAGCGTTAAAGTTCCGCGCCACCATGGCGACTGTTGGCAATAGCGCATTGCTTGCTCATTCAAAGGAGCAAATAAAGAAACAACAAGAGGCCGAAGAGTTTGCGCACATGAGCGCTATGGATATTATGGTAAATGGTGACGCAACGCGTGGCATACCAAGTTCTGTGGCAACAATTATTAGCGAAGGCTCGACAACTACTTATGACGCGTTTGGTAATATGCAACATGTGTCTGTGCGCGAAAAAATAGACACCGTGCGAAACAACCTTAAAGAGTTAGGGTTTTCTGTAAGAGATAAGGCTGGCGCAGAAAAGTATTTAAAGACGTTTGATGCAAAGGTAGCCGAAGCGATGAATGCAGAAGTGGCTAATTTTGTTTTGGCTAACCCACTTAAAAATTTAAAAGCGCTAAAGTCCGGCGATATTAAAGACCCAAAAATGCAAGACTTGTGGGTGGGCAACATGGACGAGGTACAAAAGTCTAACGCCATCAGTGCCGCGTATTCAGCGCTGTCAGAAGAGCAACAAAGAGAAAACGCTTTAGAGGCGCAGAGAGAAAAAGATTTAAAGAAGCAAGCAGACAAGGCGTATGTTAATATAGTTGATGCGTTGCAAAGTGGGGATGAGCAAGCGCGAGATGCCGCGCTGTCAGTCTTGCGCATTAGCGACCCCAGCAAGTATGAAGAGTTTAGCAAGCGCATACAAACTGGCGATGTTAACGATGACGCTAGAACCGTTGTTATACTTGAGCAACAACTAGCAGATCGTCAATTAAGGTCTAGCTTTGTTACGTCAGAATATCTGGCTGGTAACATTGGCCTAACAACATTCAAAACTTATATGAATGCCGCTAGCGCTCTTACTGATAAGCGCTATCAGGCGGCTGGAACGCGTGCTAAATTCTTGTTGGGGCTACCTGACACGCCTTTAATAAACCCACGCGGTAGCGAAAGAAAAGCACAACAAAAGGTGGCTGCTATAATGGTGGAGCTACAAGCAAAGCAGTTTGACCCAACTACCCCAGAGGACTTTGACCCGCTGGCGTTTGTTGAAGAAAGAGCCAGCAAATTATTGGCAGACATGGACAAAGCAACAGATAAAGAAATTGCTAACGCAACAAGGCAAATGCCCAAAATTGCAACTGCGCTTGGGCTTGATAAAAACGCATCTTATTCAGAAATAGCAGCCGCGTTTGCAAACACATCAAACCCAGTAATTAGGGACACTTATGAAGATACGATGGACATACTGGCCGAGGCTAACTAATGACAACAGAGCTTGAACGCGAAATATTAAAAGTGCTGGACGCCAACAACTTTGGCCTTAGTGTTTATGCCAAGCCCGGCGCTGACGGCATCTCGCGCGCTGAGATTATGGATAGCTTGCCAACATCAATAGGCCCGGCTGGTGAGCTTGCGGCAGAAGAAGTTGCGCGCACTATGGATTTGAGCCGAGAAGAGCAAGAAGCTGAAATGCGCGCGCAAGTACCGGCTCTTAAAGGCGCGGCTACTGGCGCGGCTGTAGCTACAGCCACGACAATCCCTGACATTATCGGCCTTGGGTACGGCGGTGTAAAAGCGTTGTTAGCAAAGGAAGGCGAAAAAGGGCAAGCGTTCCTAGATGGTTTGTCTAGCATATCTGGCAAGTATGGGTCTGAATTAGCTGGTGAAATGTATGCAGAACATGTTGGCAAGTTAGATGTGTCTGACGAAGAAAAAGCCGCAATGATGACCGGCTACCAAGCCGGTGAATTTGGCGGCATACCCGGATTAGCTGGCGCGTATCAGCTTGTTAAGAAGGGCGTTAAGGCCGCGCCAGATTTTATCGAGGGCGCTGGTGACGCGGCCAAAGCGCGGATGGGCGGCGCAACGCTAACTAGCGGTGTGAACCCAGACCCGCTGATTGCTGCGGCTGGTGATGCTGTGAAGGCGATGAGAAACAAAGGCGTTGGTGCAACAGACAACCCTATCGCAATAGACTTGCCGGAAATAAACCCAGATGAATTAGTAGGAAAAAAGATTTTTCCCATACAGGCTGACCTGACTAAAGCTGGGGGTTCGTTTACAGGAATTGATAGCTCACAACTTGACGAAGCAATTCCGTTGCAAGGTGGCCCTGACTTTCCATTGTTGCAAACATCTTCTGACGGCAAAGTGGTTTGGGCCGTTGATGCTAAAGCTGTCACCAGCAAGAAGCTGGGCAAAGACGCTGACTACGCTGTTGTTATGGCTATGTCTCCACAGGCCCACAGAACAAACGCAACTGTAATAAAATCTATAACAGATAACGCTTTAGCCTATGCGCGTGATGGCCGCATCGACCCACAAGGCTTATCTCAAATTGATGATGTTATTAAAAAGCCATCCGCTGACCCGGTCTTAAAGCGCATGCCAGAGTTTCCGGGACTTGCATCACCTGACGCGGCAGAGTGGATGCGCAGTGCATCCTTTGACGAGCGTAAACGCATAGCGCAAGTTCTGTCATCACCTATGGCTCAAGACTTAGGGGCGCCAAATGTGCAACGTATTTTGGACGAAACATCTGAAGGCGCATATACTGGCATGAATTTAAATGACAGCATCCTTGTTATTAAAATTGACAAAGAGGCTGGGGCCGTTGAGCTTGGCAAGGAACCCGGCACAGTGCCGCATCACAGCTATAAGTTTGGTTTAAAGGGTGAGCCAGTAGGACGGTTGCCCATGGTTAATGTGCAAAACCTGTTTCCTGATTGGTTTGATAAACAAGCGCCTATCTGGGAACAAAAACAAAAAGCGTTTGAGGCTGGCGAAACACCTATGCCGCCAAACCCTAGAAGGGCGTTCCAATTCCAGCTACCAGTAGAAACAATTACCCCTGAAAAGGCAGACAAAATAAAACGCCTTAAAGTGCAATCCATCAAATCGCCGCTGCAAGCAAAGCTGACTATGGATATGATGGACGGTAATTGGTCTACATCTAACGATAGTTTGAAGGCTGGCGGCACTAATGCGCTTGAGTGGATTAGAGAAGCGCGCGCCTCTAAAGAAGGCATAACTTTGTCCATTCCTAAAGACGAAAAGACGGGGGTAAGGCTTGCCGACAAAGAGGCAGCGGCTCAAATACAAAAAGACATTAAAAAAGGCGACCTAACCCTTTATAAACTTGGCAAAGATAGTCGCACATTTTTTGGCTTACACAAAGGCTACAATTACGACAGTGTTTATGAGGGATGGCAACCAACGCCCGGTGGGCCAAAAATTGGCGAAGATGAGGTAGCCCTTGTGTCTGTCTTGTCTAACGACAGAGCCGCAAATGGAATTGGCAAGGCGACCGTTCTGAAAGCCATAGAAGAAGGCGCCACGGTGCTAGATGCTTTCGATGTGAAATCAGTTAAATATCCCGATGGATTTTTACCCACGTTCTATGGTATGTTTGATTTTGTAGAGGCTGGCAGGGTTAAGTTTGACCCGCAGTATTATACTAAACAGGAGTTAGCAGACCTAGAAAAAGTATGGTCTGATAGAGGTTGGAAAAAAGGTGACGCATACCCAGATGTAGTCATTATGAAATATACAGGTGATGAAAATGCTAGAGCAAACGCAACTAAACGCTTTGTCACAGAGGGTGGCTTCAGTAGTGGGGCAAACCAAGCTGGAGGAACTTTCGGAAGTTCAGCGCCAAATGTGCGAGGTGCTACTGACAAAGCGGCTGGAGAAAGTGAGCTTCCAAGCGGATCAGATACAGGACGAGGAGCTAACGGGGATTTACGACCTAGTGGTCAACGAGCTTCAACCGATAGACTTGCCACAGTAGCTCAAGAGATACTGAGCCTGTCTGATGAGCAAATACAAAACTTGGGCCTTGATATGAAAACAATATCAAGACTTAAAGCGCAATACTCAGGGGGCAAATAATGGCCGATCTGCTTGAAGAAAAAACAGAAGAAATGGTAGCTGGCGCACAGGCCAAGCAAGAGGCAACGTCTATTCTGCAAGAGGAACAGGCAGAGCAAAACTATGACCTGTTTGCTGATGAGCCTGTAGTACAGGACACAGCGCTAGAGCCAGACCCGAAAGTGCAAGAAGCGCTTATAGCTGGCATGGATAGAGGCCAAGCAGAAAGCGGTGAGCCAGAGGGCGTACAGGTTGCTAGCATTTTTGGCAAGGTTGGCAAGGCCATTGGTGAGCGCGTAGCTAAAGCAGAAGAAAAAGTTATACCCGGCCTAGCTGATGAGCCTATCCAAGAGGTGGGTGGCCGGTTTCTTATCCGCGAAATGCCCGAAGATGAAATCGAAAAAATCAACATCGCTATGGGCGGCGATTATGTCAAGAGCCTAAACCTACCGGCCATATCTGAGAACATGGGCGATGCTGACATGGCAGAATGGTTTGGCAAGTTCAAGTCAGCAAACGCAGAGCTTATTGAAGATGCGCGCCGTGGCACGTTGGGGATAGAGGCGCTTGTAGGCTTGGCCGAAGAGATTGGCGCAGATGAAATTACAGAGCGCATACTGCGGCGCAAGCCGGGGCAAGCGTTAGCACCAGAAGAATTGGTTGGCGGCGTGTTTGCTGTGCGCGGCGCATTTATGAAAACACGCGAACTGTTTGAGGCAGCTAGCGCTATGCCAGAGGGTGTGGAAAAGCAGCTAGCATTTTCTAAGTGGGCGCGCATGCTGTCGCTAACACAGCGACTGTCTATAAACGTATCAGGCGGCGGCTCAGAGGCGGCGCGTACCACATACGCTATGGGCGCGCTACAAAAGACGCTGGACATGCCGGGCATCCAAGAGATTGCTGACGACTTTAACAGAATACTAGGCCCAGAAGGCCCAGAGACATTAGAGCATCTTGGCATTTTGTATTCAGCCCTGCCAACAACCAGAAGCAAAAACAAGTTTATGGCGCAAGCGGGTAGCGCGCTTGGTCGCGGCATGGATGTGATTAGCGAGATTTGGATTAACTCTATTCTATCGTTGCCGGTAACGCACGCTGTAAACATTGCCGGTAATGCTGTGTTTAAAAATTTACGAGTGCTAGAAACATTTGCGGCATCAGGCGTTGGCAAGGTGCGCTCTGCTATAACTGGCGACAAAGATTATGTGCGAGTGACTGAGGGCATAGCGCAGTTACAAGGCATAAGCGAAAGCTGGCTAGATGCACTGTTGGTCGCTGGCAAAACTTTAAAAACAGAAGAAGCAAGCGGGGCGTCTAAAATAGATGTGCGGCGCATGCAAGCTATCGGAAGCACAGGCGACTTAGGCGAAATTGCTGGCATGTGGCGAGAAGGTAACGTATCCGCTGCGTTGATAAATACTATCGGGTCATCTGCGCGTTTAGGCGGTCGCTTCTTGCTTGCCGAAGATGCGTTCTTTAAAGGCATGGGATATCGCATGGCATTGCGCACAGAAGCAGACATTGCCTCGACAAGTGCATACGATGAGGCAATACGCGCTGGCAAAGGCAAAGAGGAAGCATCTTTGCTTGGCGCGCAAGCTAAAGCATCTGTGCTAACAAACCCGAGCGAAAGTGTTAAAACACGGGCTGTAAAGCAATCCGAAATAGGCACATTTCAAGGCGACCTAAACGGGTTCTTGGGGCAAATACAGGGCGGCATGTCGCATCCGCTGGCAAAGATTATTGTGCCATTCTTTAAGACGCCTACCAACGTGATGGGCGAAACCTTAATACGATCACCAATACAGTTGGCCAACCCAGACTTTTACAAGACAATAGCTGCTGGCGGTCGGAAAGCCGACCTTGCTATTGCGCGCGTTGGTGTGGGTAGCGCGGTCATGGCTACATTTGCGTCTATGACGGCTGGCGCATTTAGCGAAGATGGAGACATGATTATCATGGGGTCTGGCCCACCGACCCCGGCAGAGCGTCAGGCGCTAGCGCGTAAAGGCATACAGCCTTATTCTGTTAATTTTAAAAATTACGATGAGAATGGCCAGTGGGATGGCACATATCAAAGCATAACCTATTCGCGCCTAGACCCAATATCAGGCATTTTGGCTATGTCCGCTGACTTTGCTTATTACGCAAATTATGAAGATGACCAAAGCAACATTGAGGCGCTTGCTATGGCGGCTACTGTAGGCATGCAAGAGTACATGATGCAGTTGCCACTGCTACAGGGCGTTGAAGAACTAGCATCAATATTGACAAGCGCAGACAAGCGTAAGCGCGGCACTATGTTGCAAGAGTTTTTTGTGCGCAAGCTAACAGAAACAGGGCTGTCTGTAGTTCCCGGAACATCGTCATTTAGCGCGGGTGTTACTAGGCAAATGGATCCAACCGTGCGGTCTGGCATGCTTCCAGAAGAAGGGCTTTTTGGCGAGGATGTGACAGAGTACGGGGCAATGGGCAGGGGCTTTTACAGCGCGTTGCAACGCATGAAAGCGCGTAACCCGTTCTTCTCAGATGCGGTTGAGCCTAGACTAAACCTGTGGGCAGAACAAATACGCGCTGGCACTGGGGAGGCGTGGGAGTTTTGGTCGCCTATCCGCATACAAGACACAAAGTACACCCCCTTAGATGACGAGATATTGCGCCTAGGCCAAGGCATAAGAATGCCAAACAAGAAGCAGCACAACATTTTGTTAAATGCAACACAGTACAACCGAATGCTTATTCTAATGAACGAAGCAGATAACGATGGCCTTATGCCCGGAGACAAAGGGTTCACTTCTGGCGAAACCTTAAAAGATATTTTGCGAGAATTGATGGACAACAAAGATTATCAAGGTGCTGAAAGAGAAGTCCAGCATGAATTGTTTAGCGCAATGATTAGCCAAAAGCGCCGCGATGCTAGAGACGCCCTGTTCGCAGAGGAGCCTACTTTGCAATATAAACTGGAACAGCTTCAACAACAGTAAAAAATAAGGTATAATACCCGCAAGGAGTTAGCATGGCAGATTACAACATTAACGCAGTGACAAGGCGCGCAGTCTTTACCGGGTCAGCCGGTCTAGGCCCGTATGCGTTTACGTTTGAGATCATCGACAGCGGTGACCTAGCTGTGTATTTCAACGCCACACTGTTAACGCTAACCACAGACTACACCGTGGCCATCAACGCTAACGGCACCGGGTCTGTAACTATTGTGACCGGCACCAACGTGCCATCCACGCCAACGGCGTCAGACCAAATCGTAATCGTTGGCGCGCGTGACATCGAGCGCACCACAGACTTTGTTACCGCTGGCGACTTGCTTGCATCATCCCTGAACGAACAGCTAGACAGCCTGACGATATTTGACCAGCAAGTATCTGAAGAAGGCAGACGCGCATTGCGCGCCCCGGTGTACGACCCGGCGTTGGTAGAGGATGGCGGCGTGGTAGACATGACCCTGCCAACCAAGGCATCGCGGTCTGGCAAAACGCTGGCGTTTGACAGCGATGGTAACCCGGTTGTCGGTGAGGACATTGGAAACTGGCGCGGCGATTGGGCGGCATCCACCGCATACACCGTGCGTGACTTGGTAAAGGACGCCAGCAATTATAACGTCTATCGCTGTAACACCGCACACACATCCAGCGGCACTACCCCGATTAGCAGTAACGCAGATAGTGCCAAGTGGGACTTGGTTGTTGATGCGGCTTATGCGGCTACCCAGGCGACCAATGCGGCGAATAGCGCTACAGCTGCCGCGACTAGTGCGACTAATGCGGCCACCTCTGAAACCAATGCCGCGACATCCGCGACTAATGCCGCAACCAGCGAGACCAACGCTGCCACCTCAGAAACAAATGCCGCCACCTCTGCGACAAATGCGGCAAACTCTGCGACCGCTAGTGCGGCTAGTGCGGCGGCGGCAGAAGCTACATTCGACCTATTCGATGATGCATATCTAGGTGCAAAGGCCAGTGACCCAACAGTGGATAATGACGGCAACGCACTACAGGATGGTGCGCTGTACTTTGACACAACCAATAATGTGATGAAGGTTTATGACCTTGGCACGACAACTTGGTTTCAGCTAACACCTACCGTTGCAAACCAAACAAATATCAATACAGTGGCGGCAGACATTGCCAACGTGAACACAACAGCGGCAAACATTACTGGTGTAAACAGCTTTGCTGAACGCTACCGGGTGGCATCGTCTGACCCGGCCACATCCCTTGATGAAGGCGACCTAGCGTACAACAGCACAGACAACGCGCTAAAGTATTACAACGGCACAAGCTGGGTATCAATTACTGCCGGACTTTCTGATGTTGTGTCTGACACCACGCCCCAGCTTGGCGGCAATCTCGATGTAAATGGCAATAGCATTGTTAGCGCATCAAACGGTGATATCAACATCACGCCTAACGGCACTGGCAATGTTAGCTTGGGTAACTTCACCTTTGATGCAGACCAGAGCGTAGGTGCTGGGCAAGATAACTATCTTCTGACATACGACCATTCAACAACTTCTATTAGCCTAGAAGCTGCCCCTGCCGGCGGTGCTGGCTACTTTCAGGG
>Ga0208162_1001681_pt1 | contig 11338 bp, 8 predicted proteins | sample CB_VirMetaG_4_FD_184539 | JGI IMG/M metagenome (GOLD analysis project Ga0208162, IMG submission 184539) | Freshwater to marine saline gradient viral communities from Chesapeake Bay - CB_1508_1M Viral MetaG (SPAdes) (version 4) | ecosystem: Environmental > Aquatic > Marine > Coastal | place: USA... | reverse complement strand
TTCACGCTCCTGTCTATGTCTTCTGTCATTCTCCGCTTGCCCGAACCAGAAAGAAATCATCTGGCTTACTGCTTGAATAGTTGCGCCGATTAACATTAGTACAGCCTCGGATCTTTGAAATCCATTTGGTACTGGTTGCTTGATTTCGTAAAACATCCACGCCAACAAAAGCAATATAAAACTAGATAGAAAGGGGAGAAAGTGACGCAGTGTCCAGTCATGCGAACTGGCGTAATGAGTTGCAAGATCTCTTGCACTTTTTCTGTCTTCAATAATCGCTTGAAGCTCTGCACGTTTAGATCTTTCCAACTCGATTAATGCATCAAGACTGGTTTCGGGATTGTCTAAGATGTGCTTAGAAATTGTTTCAACGTCTTTTACTCCGCCTAGATCCAGAGCTGAAGCAATAAGTCCAAGAGTTCCACCGCTGCCAAGATTGAGCGATTCTACAATAAGACCAGGCGCAACTTTACCGAGTCGCTTAGCTGTCTTGCTTACGACTTTTGCAAGCTTCTTAAATATTTTCACTAGATAACCTTAGAAGAATTTAGCAAGTGCAGCAGTAACAGCGATTCCGATTCCGACGATATACTTGATCGTATGCATGCTTGCATTCATTTCGTGCTGAGTCTTTACCAAACTTTTTACGATATGCTGCATCTCGCTGACATCGTCTGAAAGATGTTTAACGTCTTTTTCTAGCATCAAAACTCTATCCTGTATTTGCATAACACTATTATACCAATTTTTCCGCACCTTGGAGAGCCCCAAGAACGATATCTTTAGCTGATTTACTTAGCTTTTTTTCCGGCTGCTTTTCTGCAACTTCGTATACTCGCTTTTCTCTGCCGACTTCTCGCCCGTCTTGAAGATGTACGACTAGCTCTGTTACAAGCTTTTTACCGTCAAGCTTTTCTTCTTTCAGTTTTGTTTTGATTTCCTTTTTCATGCCTGCACCTCTTGTTCTTGTACCTCTTCTTGTGCATCTTCGATTGGCTTTAGACTTTCTAACTCTTGCTTAGCAAGTGCAAGCTCATCTTCGACTAGCTTTTTAGCTTCTACAAGTAAATCGTAATTCTCTATAGTTTTTTGATGCTCTTCTTGTGCTTTCTGTAATTGATCGTCTTTGCTTTGAAGCTCTGCGTCCTTGTCGCTAACTTGCTTTTCAAGATCTGCTTTCTGTGTTTCTAGCTTTGCTTTCTCTTCTCTCAAGCTGTTGCGCTCGGCGACTACTTCAAGCTGTATACCTTGCAATCGTTCGGCTAGTGGGCCATCAAGCTGCTCATCCGCTGAAACAACTCGCCGGTGATATTCTTGAGCTATCAGCTGATCATCTCTGTACACTTCTGTCGATTCTCTGACTTGAACATCGCCAGTATGTAAAAACTCGATTTTGTTTATGTATTGCTTTTCTCTTAATGCCATTTTTTATGCTCCTTTTTTATACAAAGTAAAATCCATGCATGAATAATCTATTATCATCTACAGTAGTACCACAGTCGGCTGATTTACTAGCAGTAAGAGGATTTACACTTTTATACAAAATGACTGCATCAGAATTCGCATTAACTAGCCAGTGAGTCGGCGAAGTTCCCCAAGAGTAATTGATCCCCACTGCCCCACTCGGTTTGATTTCTGACTCAGAATTTTGTGCTGTAAAAGGTAATCCAGATATTTTTAGATCTCCTGTACCTGCTGTAACTGAATCAGTTCCAATAGTCAAAGAAAAGTAAACACAATCACCGACTTTTGTATATCTACCCTTCTGGATGTCATGTGTAAATGTAGCATCTCCGTTTGTGTCAATAAATGCCGGCGTAAAAGTCCCTTCTTCATAATCGTCCAAAAGCTCACTCGACATACCGGTACCACCACCGGTTCCTCCAAAGTGAGAACTAGCACTAAAATCAATACCTTTGCCTGCGGTGCCTATGACCAGGTTGCCTGTGTTCACTTCTACGTTGCCGGAGGAGTCGATAAAAACTTTATCAGAATTTGCAGTTCGGAAAACAATGGAATCATCTATTGTATTACTCCCTCCCTGCGACTCAAGTCGCACTGCAACTTTGCCGTTGTTTGCAGAACCGACAACTAGACCCATATTTAGCCCATACAAAGCCGTAGGATTGCCACCACTCGGAGTACCTGCGCCGTCAGTGTACCACTGATTAAAAGTAGTATCACCATAGCCACCATCCCGTATCAATCTGAAGAGATTTGTATTTCCTGCTCCAGATGCCGACTCAACCTCTAACTTCGCCCCTGGCGCACTCGTCCCGATGCCGACGTTGCCACCAAGTTGATTAAGAACCAAATTTTTAGCACCTGTACCATTATGAAAAGAACCGACGACACCAACATCATTAGTTGTATCGTATCGCATATATACAGATTTATCAGATGCTCCTAAAGTCCCGTTATCATTTGCGGACACAGTCGGATTGGTTGCGTTTTGTGCAACGATGTCTCCAGTTGCGTGTAATTTAGCCCCTGGCGAACTCGTTCCGATGCCTACTTTGCCGGAGGAGTCTATTGTTAATCTGTTTGATCCTGCGCTCCAAAGCTGCATAGAATCATCTGAGTGATTGTATCTTATGTATCCCCTTTGAGATGCGTCTGCATCTGCGAAATCTATTGCAGAGACATGGCTTGAACTTGCTTTAATTGTACAAATTGTGTTTGATGTAGATTTCATTTCTAAAATAGAATCCGGCGCACTCGTCCCTATGCCGACATTGCCGGCACTGGTAATTCTCATCTTTTCCGAAAGTACACCGTTTGAAGCACCTGCATAACCGTCGTAAGTTGCAAAAGTCAGTGCAGTGTCGCCCGTTTTTGTGTCAAAGTCAGTACCGTCATATTCAGCTTTTACATATGCAACAGTATAAGGATCGTGATTTGAATATCTTGGGTTAGTGTCAGCTATAAATTCTAATTTGGTACCGTTGCCAAGCTGTGATGTATTATTACCATTTACGACATTATCAAAATTACCAATTTTGACATTGCCGCTCATCACTCCAGTATTTACGTCTAGCTTACCACTCGGCGCACTCGTTCCTATCCCTACCTTCCCACCGTTATATACTAAATCGCCGGCACTTGTTCCGCTTTCCCATTCGCCCTCGTAAAGGTCTACAGTCCACCCGTAAGAGCTTTGAAAGATGCATCGAATCAAGGCTCCAGTGCTTTTGCTAACAACATTAGAGGCTGCACCGTTTATGTTCTGTCCGTTCCTAACTATCGTTAGGTTGTTAGTTGCAAAGGTGCGCTTTTGATCCATTAAAAGCAACTGGTCGCCTGTGCTTGGGTTAGCCGGTAGAGTTACCGATACAGCCCCGCTTGAGGTGTCGATCATGTATAGAAAGTTTCGAGCTGCTGTGAAATTTGCATTTTTGAATTCAACGGTAGCATCAAAAGTCGATGAGTTAATAAAGCTTATCGCCGAATTCATCTCTGATACAAAAGTGTTTTTTATATGATTAAAAAGTGCCGGTGCTTCGGTTTCAAAATTGGGATCTGAAGTCGCCGGTACGGTTGGTAGGTTGCTTATTGTTGGGACTGTCACGATTGATAACCTCCAATGCTCGAAATATTGAGCGAATAACCGAACCGATCTGGCCTATTCCAAGTCACTGCCGGCTTGCGTTCAATTTTACCATACAAAAGTAATTGAGAAATAAAACCATCGTCATTGCTTGGCTTTAATACAAAAACTTTGTAGTCTGAGTTGTTGTATTTCCATAAATTTTCTAAACCGATTGCTTCCTGTCGAGAGCATGAAACGCTTGCAGTTGCGTTAAAATTTACAGGTCGAATAACTTGATTTAGCGAACCGTTAGAGCTTTTTCTATATATAGAATTGTCTTCTATATTCTTGCTTGTGCCGTATTGCGCTACTCCAAAGCTTCGCCCGATTCCTGCAAACACTAAGCCTATACTCGGGTTGCCGGTGCTCTTTGTGATTTGTACTCTCATTGTCGCATCGGTCAGAATGTCAGTGAGCTGTAAATAATACTTGTCGATCAAAATAGATTGACCGGTGAAGTAGTCGGTGTAAGTCTTGCAAAACGAAAAGCTGATACTTTTATTGACTACGCAATCACTAGCATTAAAGCGTACAATCTTTACCGCTTCACCTGCCGATTCTGTAACTAATCCAGTTTCAGCGATTGTTAAACTTGTGGCTGTAGGAGTACCGGAAACTGTAAAAAGCCCGTTATTCGCTGAATTTTGGAATCCATATACTGCGATCTGATCGCCGTTTGAGAACACTGAAAGGTCTACGCTACCCGAAGCTGTAAAAGTGCTCGGATTTGTTGCGCTGATTGTTGTGCCTGATTCAACTGGTACAGTGCTGTTGTGATCGACGATTTGTAATATTCCCTGTTCGGCTGAAACATTAAAGAATGAAACTGTATCAATCGAACCACATGAAATCAAAATGTCGGAACTTGTCGAGCTGCTTTTTGCGATTTGCATTGGCTGTTTATTTATAGCATTCTCTTTTGGGTATGTCGGATCTTCGTTGCTCATCGCAACAACAGAAACTAAATTATTTGTTTTGACTATCTGCATTTTCTAATCTCCAAAAGTAATATTTTGCGCTATTCCTCGAATTGTTGTTTGACCGCTTGAAAAGTCCCAGGCTACTTCTTGTATGTGTAGATCTCCAGAAATCCAGTCAGTAAACTGCACCCGTTGGCCTGGGAATATTGTGCTGTCGATTCCTTCGCCGTCGATTGTGTAAACAATCTGTATACGATCCCAGTCTAGAAATAGATCCTTCTTTTTCGTAAGTGCTGTTGTTATTGCACTGGCGTTAAGATCGAAGGCTTGAACTGTTTCAGTTGTTCCCACGTCGATACCTGTGGTTACTTCCGTTTTTGTCTCCAAGTTTAGAACGCTTTGAGGGCTTGCAATAGCTATTCTCTGAATCCAGTTACTCGCAAAAGAAAACAAAACATCCTTTGTTAAATAACTTACGCCCTCGTCCCTATTGATTGAATATTGATCGAGTGATTTGCTGCTTGAATACTGCTCTTTGTCTATCAAGTACATTAATTTTGCTGCTCGATCAAATATAAATATGTGTTCGTGATATGCGCAAATTCCCTTTAGAACATCAAGAATCTTTTGCTGAGTTGTGAAGCCGTAATTAATTGCAGCGGTTGCGCTTGAATGTTCTTTGCTGAATCCATAGTAGCCTTGCAATGTGATTGTGTTTCCTGCTGACTCGTCGACTAGCGTACCGGTCACGACAACATAATATCCAGACGCATCGACTGAGCTGATTCTATAATAACCGTTATTCGACGTACTTCCAGATATCTCTATTCTTTGACCTGTGATATCGGTATCAGCTCCTGTAAAACCTAGAAATATCGGACTTGTGGAGCTTATACGCTTTGTTGATGCTGTGAAGCTTATCGTATTGTTGATAAGCTTTTGATCTCTGACTTGAACAAGCCCCGAAAGGGTTTCGGCTAAAGTCTCTAGCGTGTTGTATTCGCCTTGAATGTCTATCGAAATCTCATTAACTGGTGCTAGTCCTTGCAAAGTGAAATTAAAAGCAGTTGACTCGAAGTCGTCGTATGCCGGATCTGCTGCTCCGTGGTGTGACCAATCTGTATTATTTGTATTCGCTCCTGTTGGGCTCATTGTCGCTGTTCCGGCGTTGTTTGTTCTTGTGTAATGATAATCGCCGTAATTTATGTCCTGCGGATAGGTGTAACTAGTCGTGACATTTTCAAAAGCTCTATATTGTGCACCCTCATAAACTGCCGTTAAAGTTGTGCCTCCTGTGTAATATTCTAAATTATTGTCGTCTTGCAATAGGGGGCTAAAATTATTTAATGTACCTATAACCTTTGGCAGTACTCGCCCTTGAGTAAAAGAACTCGGGTTATTGATATCCTGCGCCGGATCAAGCCAATCAGAATCATAGATATCTGACTTGAGTTGAAAAACTATCGAAAGCTCGTCAAGATCTCGGATGATTCCCTTGACATTATCAAACAAAACAAAGCTGTCGAATTTAACGTAGAATTCAAATAGTTTTGTTTTATCGGACAAGTCGAAAATAGTCTGGCCGTCTTCGCCTAGTAAGCCTTTTCGCTTTAACGTTACTGTTCCATCGTTCAGCTTCACAAATCCGCTATCCTCTGTATAACTCACCTCACCGAAGTTTATAATTCCGCAAAAAAAGTACTGTGTGGTTCCTCTCTGGTCTTGATAATAACCGTCTGGATCAGAGAAGAATTCGATCTTTTGAATAGTTATTTCAAGTCCTGCTGATTGCGTTGTAAGTGCTGCGCCGTCTACCACTAAAGCAGATGATGAAACGGTTACAATCTTACGCTGCACGTCATTAGCTGCGTTTAGGCTGCCCTTAATTATGATCTTGTCGCCGACATTGAAGCCGGAAAAATCATTTGCACTTGTTGCAATTGAATTGCCGGAAAAGCTAACTGTGGAGCTAGTATAAAAGTCTTGTTTGCATTCTAAATGTATCATGCGCTTAAGCCTCTGTATCTCTGCAATTCTTCGCTGACTTTTCTAGCATTTAGGTAGACCGTTGGATCTCTTTGGTCTCTTAACTGCTCAAGTATTAGAGATAATAGCTCGATTGTTCGGGCTGTGTCGTAGCTCGGAGCCTCGGACATAGGTGCGCCGTATTTGCTACTTGCTCCTGTGCTGCTTAAGTAACTACGTACCGCCGGTGCGTCATCTTGTCTTATTACCATCTCGCCCCTGTGAAGCATTGCAGGCTGAACGGTTCCGTTAATGTTCCAGGCTCCCTGTGCGAATGGTCTAGATGTGATACCTAGTTGCTGAGTTTTACCACCGGCAAAATAATCATATATGTATCTGGTCGTTTCTGTCGTTCTCCTGCTGTCGTAAATATTAGAGCCTAAAGTATTAGATATCTCTTCGCCGAACTCATTTTTTGTTATTGTTCCAACGAGCGCACCAAAAGAATTATAAAAACTTTGTACTGTTCCGGCTGCCCTTTTTATATACGCCTCTTGCCCTCCTGCTGCTATTTTTATGTCACCATCTCCGGCAACAATAGATTGCAGTATTCCACCGGCTTGAGTAAGCCCTTGAAGTTTTCCATTTGTTTCTACGTATTGACCAAATGTTTCTATTTGTTCAAGTTCTAACTTCTTTTGTGTGTATTCGTCTTTTTCCTGATTTAACGCCACTTTTAATGCGTTAGAATCTGCTAGTATTTTACCGAAAATTTGCTCTGTATTACTTGCGATTGCTTGTAAGTTGGTATTTGCTACGGATATTGGATTCGTTGTCGATACAAGCGTATTGGATAAATCTGTCGTCTCTTTCTTAGTTTCTTTTGTAGCTGTAGAGTTTTCGTCTAGCTGAGTTTCTAAACTTGCGAGAGTTTCCGCAAAGGTTCCGGTTTTTGTTTTTGTTGTTGTGCTTGCTGTTCCTAGTCCATCTATTGAGCTGTTGAGCTTTCCATCGCCTGAAAGCGCACTTGTTGCACTGTCGCTTTTTGTCTTGAGTCCTGCTAGTGAACTGTTAAGGTTTCCATCGCCAGAAATTGAATCCTTAGCTCCTTCGCTGCTCGTTGTTAAATTCTTTGTGGCTTCATCCAGAAATGCAAAGCTTGTTTTCAACTTGTTTAAGTTGTCTTCAAAAGTTGTTGGGTCTGCTGCTGCCATTGCAGTTACTAAATTAGCTGCAAGGTCATCAAATTCTTTTTTGACATCGTTTTGCATTGACTCATAATTTGCATCATTGCCGAAAACTGTTTTGGCTTGCTCTAAGAATGTCTTACTAACATTACTGAATTGTGCAATGAGTTCTTGATCTGCTTTTGTGATCTCTGAGAAATCTATTTTGTCAATCGCTGCACTAGTTGCTTCAAACTGCTTTTTCAGTAAATCAAACTTTTCAACTGGTATAGCTCCGCTGATATCCCCAACTGTTAAATCGTTCAAATCAGCTAGAACAGAATCTAATATTCCACCGATTCCTTCTGCGCTGCTTTGCTGTTGGTTCAATGCCGATTGCTGCTGTGCTGCTATCTGTGTCTGAAGTCTGTCAACCGCTTGCACCTGTGCGAAATACTGCTCTGATAACTTGATGCGCTCCTCAAGCTGCCCCTCGTTTAGGCTTGCAAGCTCTACCGATAGATTGCGTAACTCTTGTTGAGCGTCTGCAAGCTTGATATCAAGTGAAACATCTTTAGTTATAAAATCAGTGATCTGCTCGGAAAGTCGCTCGTAACGTGTTAACAGGTTGCTCAAGTTTGAACTAGATTGAGTTGTCTGCTGTACACCTCCACCAAAACCGCCGAAGCTCATTGTTTGTGTTGGCTGTGTGGCTCTTGGTCTTGCTGCTTGCGTGACAATTGAAAAGCCTTGTGACTTAACATAATCTGACCAGTCGCTCCCGAAGCTTGAACCGGCAGGAAATCGGCTTGCTCTTTCTACTACTTCTGCTGCTTGCGCTTGTGCTTGTATTGCTTCTATTTGTGTTTTTGCTTGTCTTTCTATTGCTTGAGTTGTTCGGCCTGTTGCAATTTCCTGTTGCTTTTGCGCTTGTGTAACTTTCTTTATTGCTTCGGTTGCTTTGTCGTTCTCTGTGTTTAGATCTTTCGTTTTATCTGTTAGATCTTTCGTTTTCTTGGTTTGGTCGCCTACTGCTTTGGTTTGATCGTCTACAACATCTCTGTTGTGATCTATTGCTTTAGTTTGTTCTTCTGTTGTTTTTTTCTGGAGTCTTGCTGCTTTATCTAGATCCAAATAACCCTTGTCGAGTCGTTTTATTGCTGCTGTTGTCCTGTCTGCAAAACCGCTGATATCTTCGCCTAAAGTTCTAAGACTGTTTTTTGCGCTATCGGTTGCGTCCTCGATTCCTCCACGCAAAGCAGTAGCGAATGACTCCGCTTCTGTTAAATTACCTGTTAGTCCTGCTTTCAACAATTGACCAAAAGTGACTAATATACTTGAAGCATCTCCGAAGCCTTCAGCCCATGTCGTTATAAAACCTGCATAGACTCTCGTAGCTGTGCCTATTGTGTCTATGATGAAGTTAAAACCCTCGCCGAGAGTGAGCATAACTTTACCGGCAAATGAGAAAGCTTCTGTTAATCCGGTAGTTTTGCCGGTTAAATCTTCAACTTTTCCGGAAGCATCGGAAGTTTTACCAACGATATTTGTAAACTGCTCGACTATTATCTTGCCGACTTCTACAACTGCTCTAAAGCTCTGCTCATTGTTCTGAATGCTCTCGGTCAAGCCGTCGATGAATATTTTTAGATCGTCTCTAATTAAATCTTCGAAAATACTAATTCGAATACCTTCAACCGCAGAGCTTAACTTTGTGAATGAGCCTTGCAGCGTGTCCATTTGCTTTTTGGCTATCTCGTCGGCAACGTCACCCACGTTTTTAAGTTGGTGCGCCATTTCCTCAACTGCTGCGATTCCTCCGCTTTGCTGTAAGGTCAATAATGCGCCTCCGGCTTCAGTGCCAAAGATAGCTATCATATCCTTGCTGCTTGCACCTGCTCGCTCGAGATCTCTGAGAGTTTCAACCAGATTTTGGCCTACTTCTACATTCAAAGATCTAAGCGTATCCGCTGCTTTTTTTGTCGGGTCAATAAGTGTTGCCATCGCTTGACGCAGTGCTGTACCGGCTCGAGTGCCAGATACTCCGGCATTTCCGAATATCCCTAGAAATCCGTTAAGCTGCTCAAAACTAACTCCGGTAGTTGCTGCAATACCTCCGGCATAACTTATCGAACTCGCCAAGCTTTCTAATGTGGTGTTGCTGCTTGTAAAAGTCTCGACTAAAACGTTATTGACATGGCTAAGCTCTGATACTTGTTTTCCCATTGAACTCATGACATTAGTCACGATATCCGCAGACTCCCCTAATGAAACGCCGGAAGCTGCTGAAAGCTGTAAAACTTTCGGCAGTGCTGCGATGCTTTGCTGAGCCTTAAAACCGGCTCGGCTCATTGCTTCAAGTGCGGATGCTGCCTCGGTTGCGCTAAATTGGGTAGTTCTGCCCATCTCCTTAGCTGCTGCACTTAAGGCTTTTTGCTGTTCTGCTGTAGCTTTAGAGACTGCGCCAACCTTGGCCATCTGTTGTTCAAAGCTTGCGCCGACTGTAACAGATTGTTTTAACTGGTCGGTTAAAAAGTTGGCAGCTTTGGAAAGTGCTGCAAAAGCTATTTGAGACTTGAGCATAGCACCGGCCATGCTCTCACCGGATTTGGTTACTTTGCCGGAGCTTTTAGAAACGTCTAGTAATGCCTTTTCTAAGTTTTTGGCGTTACGTACTGCGCTACTTGTATCTAATCCTATTCCAAAAACTTCGATATCTGCCATGCTTTAACCCCTATCGAAATTCCTGTACAGATTTTCGATTGATAGAATTATCCGGCGTGTCTCCGTTCTATACAATATTTTAACATCTTCACAACAAGTTTTGACAGTTTCTAGCCTTATCTTACCTGCACCGTCCCAACTCTGGCACAAGTGCCAAAGGTCTAGAAACTTGTTAGACCAAAAGCATAGATTGCCTTCGGCTTCCTCTAGCTCGTCTAACTCTTTCGGTCTAGGTTTTCCTAGCACTTTATTGTATTTCTCGGCCTCTTTTAATTCCTTAAAGCGTCCTGCAACGCCGAACTGAACTAAACAGAACGCCGTTACTTTTTTTCAATAGCTTCGAAATCAAGTTCGCAAGATTCTTTCCAGAAAGACTGATCGAATAAGCGAGAAAAAACGAAAGCATGAAAAATTGAATTCTTCATAAACTCACTAGCGTTTTTCTGACTGAAAGGTATTTTTTTACCTTTATACTTCAATCCGTCCCAGTTGCAAACAAGATGCTTTGATACTGCTTCTAGTATGTCGTTTGTTTTTTGCTGTTGATCTTTTTCGCTTTTGATAATCTCAACTCTTGCGTCTATAAATTCTGGGCTTGTGTCGGGATTCCTTAATTCAATCCATGCTTTTGTTTTTTGCTCTGTAAAGTCTTCGAAAGTGAACTTTTTAAGTTTTGCGATGTGCTCTGAAAATTCCATTTTTGTGTCTCCATTGAAAAAGCTAGCTTTCATCCAAAGCGGAGACACGTACTGCTCCAGAATCCGGCTAGCTAGTTGTTAGTTTATTGTTATGCGTTTAATACGTGTATTATGCAGTTTGTTCCTAGTGCTGTATTCTTTTCTGACTTGAAAGGAATGTTTTGCAACAGTGCCCCATCATCAGCTCGCTTCACAAGTTCTTGATCCGCTTTAGCCTGTGGAACGTGTACAGCAATTACATTGCCCGAAACATCAGCCATAAAGAAAACAATGGGG
>Ga0208162_1001680_pt1 | contig 11341 bp, 27 predicted proteins | sample CB_VirMetaG_4_FD_184539 | JGI IMG/M metagenome (GOLD analysis project Ga0208162, IMG submission 184539) | Freshwater to marine saline gradient viral communities from Chesapeake Bay - CB_1508_1M Viral MetaG (SPAdes) (version 4) | ecosystem: Environmental > Aquatic > Marine > Coastal | place: USA... | reverse complement strand
TGTGGCCGCACATTCATGGATTTGAAAATGAAGAACGAATGAGAAACTTGTTCTGGTATTATCTAAACTACGGAAACACTAACACTTATTATGACTGAAGAACAAATTACAATGCTCCGTCGTCTCATCCAAGATGAGATTGAATGTGCCCAGATTGATGGATTTGAGCACGGACAATGGGGATGGGCAGAGAAACAACTGGATGAAGGATGGAAAGAGTTTCAGGAGAGTTTCAATGACTGAAGAAGATAAGTATGCTCTTAAAGAGTTGCTCCGTGGTGTTGGTGTATTTCTTGGTGCCTCTGCTGTCTTCATCATTATTATGCTTGTACTAGCAAAAGTTGCTTCAGGTGATAAACCAATCAACTCTGCATCATTTGAAGTGGTTGACACCTACAAAGGATGTGATATAGTAAGATACGCACCACATCAAGTTGCCGAGTACAAGTATTTCCTTTATTGTGAGAATAACAAATGAGTATCCCACATTTCAAATCCCAACACGACTGGGAAGCATTTACCCAGATCTTTGATAGTCAGTGGCATTGTAAAAGAGCACTGCTGAATCGTGTCAAGGATGATATGTTCCCTGGATATGACTGGCACACACTCACACCAAAGACTCTTGAAGTTATCAATGACATCGTAACAAATCTCCTGTATGATGTAGATCGTAAGTTCAAAGAAACACATCAAGACTATAAGACTGAGGATGATGAACTCTTCATTCCTTATCGTTCATTCAAAGAGAATGTAACAGAAGCACTTGAAAGTGCCATTGATGCTTATCACATTAAGAAAGAATCATCTGAAGACTCACCTTGGGATAGCGAATGAAACTCTGGATGCTTGGTAATCGTCTCACCACTGAGATGTATGAACGCGAAAGATTTATCGATGAAGCAGATAAATATGGTATTGATTTCTCAGTAGTATTTGCTGATGAGATCGACTTGATTGTTTCTAGAGATGATCGCAAATCTATTCGATATCGTAATGATATTGTTTCTCTCCCAGACAGTATACTTGCTAGGACTGGGAGCGGTACTGGTTACTTTAATCTATCTGTTCTCAGACAGTTTGAACGACTAAACGTCCTAACTTTACCTAGTTCCAGTGCTATAGAAGCATCGAAAGATAAGTTGTACGCGAGTCAAATTTTGGCTCAAGCAGGACTACCTATCCCCAAAACAATGCTTACAAGGTTTCCGTGCAAGGCAGAAACCGTTGAGAAACAGGTTGGATTTCCTTGCGTTATGAAAGTTGTGACGGGTTCTCATGGTGCTGGTGTTTTTCTTTGTGAAGATGCTAAACAGTTTGAGGATTTGTCGGAACTTATTTCTTCTTTAGATTCTAAAAACTCTATGATTATTCAGGAGTATATTAAAGAATCGGAAGGTAAAGATTTACGTGTCATCGTAATCGGAGGTAGAGTCGTCGGTGCTATGCAACGTAAGTCTACTGACGGTTCATTTAAAGCCAATATTTCCCGTGGAGGTCAAGGGGAAGCTTACGATGTTGACGATCAAATGGAGTTACTGGCTATTCAAACTGCAAAAGTTCTTGATCTTGATATTGCTGGTGTTGATTTACTATTTCATAGTGATGGATACCGAATCTGTGAAGCAAACTCGTCCCCTGGATTCAAGGGGTTTGAGGCAGCGTTAGATATTAATGTTCCCAAAAAAGTTTTTGACTATGTTAAACTCAGATGCGGAAAATGAACAATGAATAACTTTGAAATATTCTTTTATTTTCTTTGCTTTGCTCTTATTGCAGGTGCTGCCTTTGCGATGATGTGGAGTAATATTCAATCTATCAATATAGAGATGAATAAACCACGTAAACCACGTCATCCAGAGGCACCTTCTTCTGGTGAAGAAGTTATGTATGTTGATCTATCCAGAGAAAGACTGGAAGATCTTTACAATCAAAAATAAAGGTGATATACTATGAGGGTTAACACCCTCCTCTTTTTTATGGATAATAATGAATTTAAATTAAAGTTGGAACAGTTGAACGATGCAAAACAAGCACGAGTCCGTCTTGGTATTGCTTGGGTTCTTCACATGTTTGTGGTTCCTCCTGTCACTTCTTTAGTTTATAGTGTAAAAACTAATTATTGGATGCCATTCATTGCTGCAAGTGGTGCAGCAGCAGTTGCTCTTCCAATCTCTTTGGTTGACTACGGTATTACTCTTGCGGTTGCTCCTCCAGTCACCTCTGCTGTACTTTTGACCACTCGTTCTCAAGAGAAACGTCGTAAGTTGGGAATCATGGGTCCTGAACAGGCAGACAAAATTGTTGTAGAACTTCAATCATAATAAATATTCACATGAAAAAGGACTGGCGAGAAGAATATAAAAAAATGAAGGTATTGTCTGAACGTCAATTATATCTTCTCGACCACGGTCCTGATTCTCTGGCATCTTCATGGGCTCTTGCTGCAATGAAGAATGACTATAATAAAATTATGGGTAATAATAAATGAAAGACCCATATAGTATGCGCCCCCTACTTGATCAAGTAGGGGGATTCATTTTAGCTCTATTAACTATTTCTATCCCACTTATCATCCTATTATGAACAACTTTACCGTTTATTCAAAGAGTGGATGTCCTTTTTGTACAAAGGTCATTAGTGCATTACAGTTAGCAGAACTTAATTTTGTTGAATATAAACTCGGAAGAGACTTTGAAAGATCTGAGTTTTATGCAGAGTTTGGAAATGGTGCTACCTTCCCACAAATAATTGTCGGAGATAAAAAACTCGGTGGATGTAGAGAAACTGTTAAATATTTGAGAGAGAACAATCTTGTCTAATGTTACAGGATCTATATGACACGGTAGAAAAAACTATAGACTACGCCTTTGATGGTAAATACATGTTAAACATGTATGATTACCTTAAGGATAGTAAGACTCCTAGGACTGTTGTAGAAGACTTCCTAATGAGTTGTGTTGCCGCTGAGATAAAATACCTTGTTCTAGATCTTGAAGGGTACTTAGAAGGTGGTAGTGACGAGATTCACAAACAATTACGTGAGGGTTATGGTCACATAGGTAAACCAGAGGCAAGAAAAATAAAAAATTATCTGGTAAAAATTCTTAATGATGCAGAGAAATATAGAAATGACAAAAGACCTGGAAGAAAGAGAAGACCCACTAAATAATGACAACGAATCTCCTAAGATGAATAGGGGATTTGAATTACTACTTAGAAATAGAAAGAGGAGGGAACCACCTAAGACTTTTCAAGTTACCTTTGGAAAGATGGTCTCCCTTTTCAAAAGAGAGTTCCATTTTTTCTTAGACATACAGTTTGACATAAGAAAAAAGGAGAGCTAAGATGTTAGCAGTCACACTCACGTTGTCCACGGTTATCTCGATTATGTTCCTCTTGGTTGGAGGAGTTATTGGATATCTTTTAAAGGAATATGTAATAGAAAGAAACTCCACATTCATTCCAACCCATCCAGAAATGTTTGATGAGAATGGACAAATTATTCCTGATGAAGTTTTGGCGGTAAGATTTGACAACTCCTTATACAATATGGATGACTTTACCGATGAAGATGACGATTGACATCCTTCAATAAATATTTAAACTGAACTAAAATTATTACTACAATGGCAACATCAACTAAATTACCACCCAACCCTTTCGTTCATGAGATTTTTGAGTTGGTTTCGAAACAAAGAACAAAGGCCAAAAAGGTTGAAGTTCTAAAAGAACAGAGGTGTGATGCACTTACTGCCCTTCTGATTTGGAATTTTGATGACACTGTTGTGTCTCTTTTACCAGAAGGTGAAGTTCCTTACCAACGTAACGAAGTACCTGTTGGTACTGATCACACCTCACTTCGTAAAGAATGGAAAAACCTTTACCACTTCGTGAAAGGTGGTAATGATAGTCTGTCCAAGACCCGTAGAGAGTCCATGTTTATTCAAATTCTTGAGGGTCTTCATCCCACCGAGGCTGATGTTCTGTGTCTTGTGAAGGATAAAAAACTTGCATCTGCATATAAGATTACTAGGGAAGTTGTTGAATCTGCCTTTCCAGATATCCAATGGGGTGGTAGGTCTTGAAGGACATAAAGATTCTTCATAGGGATTGCGATCCCACATTAGCAGATGATAGGACTCTTCCTTACACTGCTTATCTTATCGAATATTTACAAGATGGAATGACAAAATTTGATATTGCACTTGGAAATAAGAGAGTAGATATTTTTGATTACTATTGGGATAATTATCGACATGATTTGATTAGCATGACTCAAACAGAGGGAAGAGTTAATCCAAAATTGTGGGGAAGTAACAATAACGACAAAAAGAAAAAGAAATGAACAACGGATTTGATATTAAGTTTGAGGGTATTGACATGAACCCAGATCATGTACAAGCACTTCTTAAAAAGTATAAGAAGGTCAAAAAGTATCAAAAGTCCAGTCTTTTCGCTGTCAAAACTATGGATGGGACAGAAAATTATGTGTCCCAATTGATTAAGGAAGGTGAAGAATACGGTGGACTTGACTAAATATGGTATATGGGTCTATACTAGACCTGTCGTTCATTCTCTATTTCCGAATAGAGAACGCAAGTAAGTCGCGGAACGGAGCGTTCAGATTATGGTTGAATTTCTCATCTTTTTGAATCTAACAACTCAAAGACTTCCTGTTGACCCAAAACATTATATGACTTGTGACCAGTCAGCATGGATGAGAGAAAGAATCTTAAGATCTGAATTACTTAGTACCAGCCAAAAACTGGACTTTGTAACAAGAACATGGGAGGGAACTGATCCTTCCTGCAAGGAAAACCATAATCCGCAAACGACTGAAGGAACGGGGCCTAAAAATCTCATTCTTCAGGAGCAAAATCATGAACACACTCAATCTGATTCGTAAGCAGATCAATAAAGCATCTGCACTGCACGACGCACAGATTCATGCCACCTCTTATCGTGGTGTCAACTATGAACTCTGTGGTCACCAACCAAAGGAGACCCACGGGACTTTCTGTTATCGTGGACATACTTACAACAAGTGACTTGTCACTTATAAAATAATCTGTTAGACTGGAGGACAATAGTCCTCCTTTTTTTATGGAAAAAGACAAACTTAAAATAATTGTCAGAAATCTCCGTCTCTTGGTTGACGCATTGGAGTCAGAGGTGTATTCTGATGTTGCAGCATACACTGACAGGTTGGAAGAAACCCTTCCTCCACTTCCCGATTACGATGAGGTGTTCGAAGATGACGAATAGTGATTGGCGTTACTCTGAGGAGAGATTGAAACTCAGGGAACAATGTCTAAAAGTCTTGTTAAATAAGTATGGGAAAGCTCGTATAAACGAAGTATCATATTCTACCCAAGACATCTATGAGTGTGTTGATACTTGGATCTCACAAGGAAACAAGTTGAGTAATGGAATCACTGCATATTTCAATGCTTATTTCAACCATGAAAACAAAGAAAGCAATCAAGTACATCCTTAAACACCCAGAACTTTTTACAGAAGGAGAACTGGCGTATGTTCAAAAGGTAAAAGAATATCGTAAATTGAGAAAGAAACAAGATGAATCACGCAAAACTGATATCAGTCACACCTGATGCTGAACAGCACATTGCGTATTGTGCGCGTGTGTCTAATCCAAATAATCAGGATAACGAAAAGTTTGCTGGACTACTCAAGTATTGTATTAAACATCAACACTGGAGTATTTTTGAACAAGCATTCATGACACTTGAGATTGAAACGACAAGGGGTATCGCAGCCCAAGTACTGCGTCATCGTTCGTTCACTTTTCAAGAGTTCAGTCAGAGATATGCTTCAACTGAATTGTTGACTGATATTCAACTTCCTGAATTGCGTCGTCAGGATGATAAGAATCGTCAAAATTCTATTGATGATCTTGAACCTGAGGTTATTGATAGAATTAATCGTCAAATGACAACCCTTTTCAGTTCGGCAAACAGTCTTTACCTTCAAATGTTAGAAGCAGGTGTAGCGAAAGAGTGTGCTCGTTTTGTTCTTCCTCTTGCAACACCCACTAGGCTTTATATGTCTGGTTCGTTGAGATCGTGGATGCATTACATTGATCTAAGGTCTGCACATGGAACACAGAAAGAACACATGGACATTGCAAACTCTTGTAAGGAAATCTTCAAGGAACAGTTTCCAGTGATTTCAGAGGCTCTGGACTGGTAATAAATACAACATTAAAATGAATTGATTATGGCAACTTATCCAGTAAAGAATAGAGAAACTGGTGAAACCAAAGAAGTGGTCATGAGTATTCATGACTGGGATCAGTGGTTAAAAGACAATCCAGACTGGGAACGTTTCTACACTCCAGACAATGCACCTTGTCTTGGTATTGAGATGGGAGATCCCTTTTCCAAGATGTATACCAAACACCCAGGTTGGAAGGATGTAATCTCCAAAGCAAAAAAACAACCAGGTTCTAACCTGAAACATTACGACTAATCAAGTATGCCAGCAAAGAAAAAAACGGGTATTGGAACAACTAACCCTGTGCCTTTCGGAATGAGTAATAGAGTGATGAAGAGAAAGAAACCAATCAATCTTGACTATATTAAAAAGGTTGAACCAATCACTGAGAATCAAGAGATTTTCTTTGAGAAATATAAGTTAGAACAAAATCTTGTTGCATACGGTTGTGCTGGTACTGGTAAGACTTTTATTACCCTCTACAATGCCCTTCTTGATGTCTTAGATCCCAAGACACCTTACGAGAAGATCTACATTGTCAGATCCCTTGTACCTACCAGAGAGATTGGTTTCCTCCCTGGTGATCATGAGGATAAGTCTTCTCTTTATCAGATTCCCTACAAGAACATGGTTAAGTACATGTTCGAAATGCCTGATGATGCTTCGTTTGAGATGTTGTATAACAATCTCAAAGCACAGGGAACTATTTCTTTCTGGAGTACCTCATTCATTCGTGGTACTACATTGGATAATGTTATTGTAATTGTCGATGAGTTCCAAAACTTGAACTTCCACGAACTTGATTCGATGATCACTCGTATTGGTGAGAATTCGAAGATCATGTTCTGTGGTGACGCAACTCAGTCCGACTTGACCAAACAGAATGAAAGAAATGGCATCGCAGACTTTATGCGTATCTTGACTAACATGCCTTCTTTTGATACAATAGAATTTAATGCAGAGGATATCTGTAGAAGTGGTCTTGTTAAAGAGTACATCGTTGCCAAACTTGAACTCGGTATGTAATGTTTAATCATGTTGAAGTGAACTACCCTACTCTCACCAGAGAGATGATTGATGGGGTTAGATATTATGATACTCCTGATGGTCAGAAGTTAGTTTCTATTACTTCTATCATCAGTCATTATAATCGTGAGATCTTCCGTAAGTGGAGAGCAAGAGTTGGTAACGACGAGGCAAATAAGATCACCAAAAAGTCAACCAGTCGTGGTACAGATATGCACACACTGGTTGAAAACTATATGTTGAATAAGGAACTTCCGACAGTTCAACCACTGTCAGAGTTCCTTTTTAAACAAGCCAAACCTGATCTTGATAAGATTGACAACATTCATGCTATTGAACAAGCATTGTTCAGTAAAGAGTTGGGAGTTGCAGGTACGGTCGATTGTATTGCTGAGTATGAGGGTGAACTTGCTATCATTGACTTCAAGACTAGTAAGAAACCAAAACCAGAAAAGTGGATCGAACATTATTTTGTACAGTGTGCAGCATATGCATGTATGCTTTATGAAATGACTGGTATTATGGTCAAAAAATTTGTAATTATTATGTCTTGTGAAAATGGAGAAGTTGAAGTCTATGAACAGTATGACAAGAGAAAGTACATCAACCTCCTCGCCGAATATATTAGCGAGTTTGTTGAATTCAAATTACAAGAATATGACAAAGGCTGATAAACTTAGTGTCGATCAACTCATTGAAAATAAATTCTACAATAGTAGAACATTTTCTGAGGAGATTGAAAAGATCGCAAAAGAAAACAAAGGCATGAAATACATGGACTCTATTGTTTTGTTTTGTGAGAAAAACAATATTGACATCGAGTCAATCCCTAAGTTAATATCCAAACCTTTGAAAGAGAAGCTAAAGGCTGAGGCAATAGAACTCAATCTTTTGAAACGTACATCTCATGCGAAACTTCCTATATGATACCGAAAGTGAGTCCCTTTGATACATACAAGGCATACCTTGGATTGAAAAATCACTTTACCAAAGACAAATATGATTACCATCGTTATGGTGGTAAGTCACGTGCATCATTAGAGTCCTTCTATAAACGTAAGGACAGATTCTTTTTTGAAAAATTGAGTAGACAAAAAGATGATAGTGAAGTTATTGAATTTTTCGTCAGTAATTTTGTTTCTTGTGATGATCCTCAGTCTTTGTGGATTGGTGAGATCGTTAGAAACGGAGAACAGAATTATACAGATTGGAAAAGACGACTTCAATCGTTATCTTATACTTTCAAATCAGAAATAGAAAATGTCTTTTCAGATAAAGACTTTGATGGTATGTTCAAAATCGAGGGAACACGTCACCCTCAAATTGTCAAAGAACACTTGGCAAAAAATTTATCACTTGAGTCCCTTGTCATCTTAAATAAGATTTTGGGATTCAAAAAACAATTCGATAGTAAATTGGATGATCCTGTTTGGAAATTCTTATCGATGAGAATTGACAAGTACGATTCCTTTATACATATTGATATATTCAAATACAGAAACATTTTGAAGGAGATTATCACCAATGGCAATTGACAACGCAACCGTGCTTGAGAACTTAAAAAAGCAAAAAGCTGAACTCGAGCAACAACTTGAAGGTGGACGTGAGATGTACCTCAAAGTTGTCGGAGCAATTGAGATTCTTGAGCAGATTGAATCTGTAAAAGAACAAGAAGCTCCCGAATCTGAGTCCACTGAAGTTACCGAACAAGAATGAGCTTCTTTCAGTCCGACATAGTTCAAGCAGAGATGAAAGAAATCTCTGATCTACAAGAAGAAATCTATGCAAGTGTTTTTACCTTCTCCTCAATGTCACTTGAGCAGAAGTTGAGACATGTAGAACTTCTTGAGAATCTTTTGAAAAAACAACAGGTTCTTTATGCTCGAATGAGTTTGTCGGATGATCCTGAAGCAAAGAAGATGAAGGATAGTATCCTGACTGCCGCAAGACAACTTGGTTTCCCAGCTGATGTTGACTTGGCATACGTTTTCAAAAACATGACTAATGTCGTGGACAACATGAAACAGTCCCTAAGGGAGTCTTGACTTCCTTCTCAGACTGTCCTATATTACGGGGGTGGTTAGGTCCCCCACCCAAACCTAACCAACAAGCCAAATACAAATTCACAGGTAATACGAATGTCTTTTTCAGACCTTAAAAAACAATCCTCTCTTGGTTCTCTGACACAGAAACTGGTCAAAGAAGTAGAAAAACAGAATGGTGGTAACAGTGGCGGTGCCGATGACCGTCTGTGGAAACCAGAGATGGACAAAAGTGGTAACGGATACGCCGTTATTCGTTTCCTTCCTGCTCCCGAAGGAGAAGATCTCCCTTGGGTGAAACTGTTTTCACACGCCTTCCAAGGTCCTGGTGGTTGGTACATCGAGAACTCCCTGACTACTATCGGTGGTAAGGATCCTATCGGTGAACTGAATCGTGAACTCTGGAACACTGGTAACGAAGCAGACAAGGAAACTGTTCGTAAACAAAAGCGTAAACTGTCGTTCTACGCAAACATCTACGTTGTGAAGGATCCCGCCAATCCTCAGAACGAAGGAAAAGTTTTCCTCTATAAGTTTGGTAAGAAGATCTTCGACAAGATCATGGAAGCAATGCAACCTGAATTCGAAGATGAAACTCCTATCAATCCCTTTGACTTCTGGCAAGGTGCTAACTTCAAACTTAAACTGAAGAAAGTTGCTGGTTACTGGAACTATGATAGTTCTGAGTTCGATCGTCCTAGTCCTCTTCTGGATGACGACGATGCAATGGAAGCGATCTGGAAGAAGCAGTATTCATTGACTGCCTTCACTGCACCCGATCAGTTCAAGTCCTATGATGAACTGAAGAAGCGTCTTGATTATGTTCTGGGTAACAAGTCCACACGTCGAGCAACTGTAGAGGAAGAAACTGAGTATGATAACTACGCAGCAACTGAACGCAAAACTGTCTCTGAAGAAGAAGTCATGCGAAAACTTGAAGACTCCTATCAATCTTCCAAGTCAACTTCTAGCTTCAACTCTTCTGATTCTTCTGACAGTGAGGGAGACGATGACGAGGACCCAATGAGCTATTTTTCGAAATTGGCTGAGTCCTGAACTAAAATCGGCCTTTGATTAAAAAAAGGCTCGAAAAAAATCCTGGGGCTTTTTTTGGCCCCTTTACTTTTTTTATTCGTACAATCTGATGTTCTCACCCCGTACAAGACGGTCATTTACATACTGAGTTGAACCAGGAGTATATGGCATGATCTCTTCAATGTCATCAAGAACTATACCAAGATAAGATCCTTTCAGAACGAATATATTTCTCTTATCGTCATTTAATTCCGTCTCATAATCGAAGTTTGAAACTGGTGTAACACCAGATCTAGTGATAGTCTGTTTAAGACCGATGTCGTAGAAGGTTATACTAAATGTTTCGGGAACTTCCAAACCTTTTGGTACAATCACTCTGTTCTGACTATCTTTTATCTCAGATGTTTCAAAGTGTTTTGTTGCATTAATCTCAGAATAAGAACCATACTTATCAAGAAGATACTTATTAAATGAATCTTGAGACAGGGGCCATTCATTTTCTAAGTTAACAATATTATTGCATAACATGACAACCCAATCTAAGTTAGAGTCACCATAGACCTTTTTTGCTACATTGTCTGGTCTGTCATCACCAAGCACTCTATACTTTGTGAAAAAGTTTAGGTCCTGAAAAATATCTTCTCTTAACTTTGCTCTCTTAAAAAGATTTTTTACTTGAGTGTAGTCAGAGATATTTTGTGCGTCTGAAGTTCTATTGACGTACTCAAAGTTTGGAATGTTTCTGAAATATTTTTGAGCCATTTAGAACCCCATGTTGTTTTCGTTTAATGGATACTCATCAGCATAATTAGGTACAATTTCCTGGAAAGTCATATCAATGTTGTACCTTGTCATTCCACCATCATCAAAAGTCATATATGAATTATCTGGTGTATAATTAACGTCAAATCTTGACAACATACACAATTTAAATTTATTTAGAAATGGATGTGATGTATCGTTTTCTGTATTATCTTTAAAGATGTACTTCAACTTAAAAA
>Ga0208162_1001679_pt1 | contig 11343 bp, 19 predicted proteins | sample CB_VirMetaG_4_FD_184539 | JGI IMG/M metagenome (GOLD analysis project Ga0208162, IMG submission 184539) | Freshwater to marine saline gradient viral communities from Chesapeake Bay - CB_1508_1M Viral MetaG (SPAdes) (version 4) | ecosystem: Environmental > Aquatic > Marine > Coastal | place: USA... | reverse complement strand
CAGTTTTCGCATAGTCTGACTTCCTACTAAGCCATCTGGAGTAAGATTATAGAGTGTTTGAAATTGTATAACTGCTCTCTCAGTATAAAGTCCGAAGTGACCATCTATGGTCATACCGTTATCAAGGATCTTTTTTAGCATCTTTTGTAGTGTGCTTACTGGTAATCCTCTACTCCCTTTTTTAAGTAATTTGCTCATCTTTATTATCTCATTTAGTTAAAAATGGTAATATAAGACATTTATACAAATTTCGTAAACCTTGCAATCTGTCCTTGAGTAGGATCGTGTAAGAATGCCTCCATAGCTTTAGGAGAATCATAACCGTATTTATGATGGTAGCTATCAGTTCCAGATATTGAGCGTAAATACTGCACTTCTACCTTATCAAGTATATCCTTCTCAGAGCCTCTTATCATCATTATATCAGCTCTATCTTTACCTATGGTCTGATTATCCTGCTTCCGGATGTGATGATGTAAATGACCTAAATACCAGTAACCATACTTGCAGCTACTCCAAGACTTTTTACACTCTCTTTTCATTAGGTCAATAAGCACATTATCTTTCGCTCCGTCTCCATGACTAAAGCCTATTAGATTTGCTCCATACTGGATATACTTTCTGGCAGCAGGAGAGGTATTAAAAGAGATGTTTCCGTGATTAGAATAGTAAGCTTCTAAAGCCTTACTAAAATACCATCCAGAATGATAGTCGTGATTACTCATACAGTGAATGTAAGTAACATCTGCCTTAGTTAGTAGCTTATCTATTACCTCAATATAAGCAGTGAATGCCATATTAAAAAGGTCATACCACATACCATCAGTATCTTGAGGAGTGCCTTTAGTGGTCTTGTTTGGTTGGTCTGTATGTAGAACATCATTCCCTCCTACTATCACTATCTTATCTATTGAGTAGCCATCTACATACTCCATTAATCCTTGAAAGCCTTGTATGAACTTTTCTTTTGCTATGTCAAGGTTATACTCTGATCCAGTCTCAATAGCTCTTGCAAGTTTACCAAAATGCGAATCAGTAGGAGATATGCAATATAAGAGAGGCTTATGTATCTCTTCTCTTTCTATCTTAGAGAAAAAAGGAGCGTATTCCTTGATATCCTCTATTAGATGCTGAGTAAGCTCTCTGAAGTCCTGCTTGTCCTTCTTAGCGAATATTGAGTAATTCTTACCTTTGTACCAGTAGTGAGATACTTCTTGTGGATTTATGCCTTGTGAGAGAGCTTCATCTATCATACCATTCTTAGCTTGCATCCAAGACTCAAACTCTTCTTTAGTTAAATGGCTTCTAAAAAAATCTGCATACTCTGAGGTAAACCACTTAGGCATAGATGGCCTATTGCGTTTCTTTTTCATTGTTCATTATTGACTGCTTTTACTAATATACAAAAAAAAAGGGGAGTATGCTTTAGTAGTAGGTAATAGCAGTCAAAAGCATAGCTCCCTATTGGGTTTATATTGAGAACAAATAAAAAAGATGAGGGAGGATTTTTAGGCGAGAGTAACAAAGAATCACTTAAACATTACCTCCCTCTACGATTATGAAAATCTTAAATATATCTTTGTAGCCTACTGGCTTCTATCTCTAAGTGTGCAAGGTACTCTTCATCTTCTGGCTCTGGTAAATAGATCCCGTTATCAGAACTCCATTTTTTGAATCTATCAATAGCTATACTCAGGTTATCCTTTGTTATCTGAGTCGTACTTTTGAGAGCTTGCTTAGTACCAAAGTTACCACGTTCTTCTGATAAAAACAAATCTTTGTTTACCTCTAATTTGAAAAAATTACGCTTTACACACTCTAAAGTATAACCAGTTTCCAGAGCAAAGGCAGTAAGAATAAGGTGCAAATAGTTATTCTGCTTGAGCGTTCTTTTAGTCATCTCTTGCAGGATTACTACTCGCTCATTACCATATAAAAAGTTAACTCGCTTCTTAAATCGCTCCTTATCAAAATTGTTCTTTAGGTTATATTTCATAGTTATTTATTAAGTATTTTATACCATAACCTTATCAAAAAATATCTGACTACTTCCCAGATTAAAATGATTAATAATATATTACTCATCTTTGTTTTGGTTTACATTTCATCCTTTAACTGTTTAAGAGCTTGGTAGGCTGCACTTCTCATATCATACTCTCTCTCGCAGTATGTAATAATTTTATCTGATAGCTGCTTTTCAATCTGAGCATTAAAGTTATCAACTGCCTCTATGAAAGAATCATGGTCAAAAGACTGCTTACCACTTTGCTCTACTTTTTTCTTCAGCTCATTAATAGTATCTGTAATATTAAGAAGCTCAAAAGCATCTTGCTCTATTTTTAGTATCATGTTGAATTATTTTAAAAGGTAAATTTCAGACTGTTTATCATTCCACTTCTTCTTAGATAAGATATGAGCTACTCTGGATCGGTCTATATGATAACCTGCTTTAATTATTTTTTGACCATCCACATCTAAGATAGTCCATACAGTGAACTGCTTAAAAGGATGTTTTACATGGTCTAAAATCCACATTCTATCCTCTCCAGAAGGAGCGAATAAATAAGTACCTCCTAACTCTCCTCTCCTCCTTTTATATACCTTGTACTTTTTTATGAAGTTAATAAATGTTATCTCTTGATAGTTCGCTTTTGTCACTGTTTTCATATTAACCATTTATAAAGCTATCAATTATCAAATCTCTTTGCTCTCCTGCCTTATTTACCTTCTCCTCAAAGATAGCATCCAGTTCTCTATTACGCTCTATCCTGATAGAATGCAGAGCTTTTTTATAGTATAAATCAGAGGATAGTAAGCGAGGATCAAAAGACACAAAATCACAATACTCTTTATCTGCGATCCAGAGCTGATGATGGACTTGATAATAATACTGCTTATGGTGCTTGAATAGGTCAGTATCATCTTTTAGCTTAATACAGTTCTGTAAATGATTAGCAGGATTATAAGGGCATTTAATCTCTACTAATCCTCTGCCATCTTCAGTATAAGCATCTGGAGAGCTGCCAGTGAACTCTCCTAACTTTACAAAGTTACCATCTGTTAAACTCGTTCCATTGATAACTTCATAGGCATCTTTTGCATTCTGTTCGTTCTCGTTTCCCCAAGTCATAGCTGCATTAGTAAACGTATCCTGATAGCCATAGATAACCTCTACTGCTTTAGATTCTATGTAGCTGATAGCAGTCTGAGATAATAGACCGGCTTCTTTATCCTTCTTACTGCGAGGCTCTGTCATTAGGTTAGCTATTTGAGAAGAAGTAAACACTCCTAAACGGAGTGCAAACCACTTATCTGTCCCTTGTTCTATATCGTATGTCGTTCTCATTTCTTAGCTAATTTTTGAAGATTTACAGATTGTTTGAAGTCATCAGCTTCTTCTTCTCCAAATACTCCAAGAGAATAAGCCTTTGTAAGTTTTAATACTACTCTGGATAAGGCTCTCTTCTCTGCCATTTCCATATAGTACTTATTGTGGCTTGTTTCTTTAGCTGCTGATCCAAAGGTCTCAATAACTTCTCCATCAAGCTCTCCTATGGCTTTAATAACGCAAAAATCTCTCTGTACTTCGATAGGCTGAAAAGATACTTTTATACCTTTTGCAAACTGGATCTTCTCAATACCAGTACGAGTAATAATAATGTAATGCTGATGCTTATATACATCCTCTTTTGTCAAGTTACACTCCTGATAGAGTGCATTAAGTTGGTCTTTCTTGTTCATAACCGTTCTCTTTTTTGGTTGTTTTGTAATATAATTAAATTCTGTTTCCTGCTGCTGCAAGAATATGTCTTTACTGCGAATCATCACTAATAGCTTTTAGTTGGTTAGATAATTCAAGCAGAGCTTGTATTTTTTTGTTGTGATAGTTCACTACTCTATCATAGGCTTTTAGTGCCAGATTAAGCTCTTTATAATACTTAGCTTCAAGGTCTGGAAAGTTACCTCTTAAGGCTTTAATGCTCTCTGTCTTGTACTGAGCTTGTCCTGCGAATGTATTAATCATTTCGCTAATTTCTTCAAGCTGACGAGTTCTATTAATTATCTCGTCAAATAGTTGTTGATGGTTCATAATCGTAAAATAAGGTTAAAAAGAAGAGGGAAAGCTCCCTCAATTATAATTTAAATATGATAATCATTCCAATGATTTTTTTCTATTTTCATTTTAGCAATCTGTCTATCATGTAAAAAAATAAATCAATTGATTCATCTAATTTTTTTTCTAAAGAGAGAACTGCATCAGTCGAAAAATCATGCTTTTCCAACTCTTGGATTGATTTATATAATCCAATAAAGATGTGGATATAGTATCCATATTCCATTCGGTCTAAATTTTTTGATAGTGTTTGCATAATCTTGATTTAAAATGTTAAGTATTGTTTCTTTGTTAGTAACAAATGTATATTAAATATCTGATAAAACAAAATTCTTAAACAAAAAAAACAATGCAAACAAAAATAATAATAGAGGGGATTGTTCATGGTCTTAATGGTAAGCATGGACTAATAAGAGAGCATTTTCATACTGCTAAAAGAAAGAAAGAGAAGTATAAACTGTTGATCCAGTCTCAGACCAGAAACAAGCACAGAGGAAAGGTAAGAATAGACTACATAGGTTATAAATCTCGCTTTATGGACTGGGATAACTTCGCTGCCAGTTTTAAGCATATAGGAGATAGCTTAGTCGCAGCAGGAGTAATAATAGATGATAAACCAAGCATTATATTAGAGTTCCATCCTCAACAAATTAAGAGCAAAATTAAAGAGCAAAGAGTAGAGATAATTATAACAGATTTATAATTGTGTTTAAAAAGTTTGTTTTATAGCTAATAATGACATATCTTAGCATCAACAAAGAATAATAAAACATTAAAAAAGACGATTATGTGCTTCACAACAGATTTAGAGATTGTTATTACTGATGATTTTATAATAGGTGTAGATGTTGAGATAGATTATACTATTGAACATCAGAGTATCGGATGGTATGAGTATGGAGGAGCTAAATATTATGATGAAGGATATTATGACCTTATCATAGAAGAATATACTGTTATAAACACCGAAGATTATCAGTACACAGAACAAGAGCAGCATTTTATTAACTCTAATAATTTAATGGAATGGTTAGAGAAGAATGATCCGGTGCAATATGAATGGATCGTAAAATCAATATATGAATATGAAGAAGACCAAAGATACGACTATTGATCCGGATTCATTTACTATTATCTGGACATACATTCCAACTGGTGTAACTAATCATAGAACTTATACTGTCTATTATCAGGCAGTAGAGTTCTATTATACCATATCAGAGCTTCCACAATTTTATACAAACATAAAAACAAACTTCGATTATGAAAAAGACTACTAAGTACTTCAAGTGGCATTTTATGCAGCATCCTCAAACCTACATTTTTTTACTAATGCTTTATGTATCTCTGCTGATAGCTAAGAGGCATGAGACAAGGCTACAAGAACTGCAAGAGCAGGAGCAGATAGTAGAGCATCCTGATACATTTAACATAGCACTCCCTGCTATCTATTACAAACCTACCAAGAAAGAGATCCAGAGCTACAATCAGCGATTTAAGGAGGTAAGCAAACCAGTAAAGAAGCAGGTTAAAAAGCCAGTAGATTTATCTAAGGAGCAGTTTGTAGAGTTTATGATTAAGGCAGCAGTGGAGGAGTGCAAAGTATATACAGATATCCCTCCTGCTCTCATCGTAGCTCAAGCTATTCTTGAGTCTGGATTCGGTCAGTCAAGACTGGCAAAGGTTAATAATCTATTCGGTCATAAATTCAAGGGAAGTAAAGCAGATGCTAAGCTTTATGTAGTAGCCTCTGATGATAAGGTAGATGATAAATTTACGATATATCGCTCTAAATGGGCATCTATTAGGCATCATAGTAAAATACTGATGGGTAAGTATAGAAAGCGTATTAAAGGCACTCCTACACTTGATAAATGGCTTGAGGCTTTATGTGGTTCTATGACTGCCTCTGGAAGTAGAGAGTATAGAGCAGCAGGAGGTCAGGTTTATGCAACTTCTTGTATGACTGAGCTATGTTATGCTCAGAAGCTAAAGAATATTATCAATACATTTAACCTTGTTCAAAGATGCAGATAAAAGTAGGAACAGACTTCTCAGGCATTGGGTCTCCAGAGATGGCTTTAAAGCTCTTAGGAATAGACCATAAACAAGTATTCGCTTGTGAGATAGACAAATATGCTCGTAAAAGCTTTGAGGCTATACATAGCAAACCTAATATATTTTACGAGGATATAACCAAACGTAATCACTCAGAAGTACCTCAGTTAGATTTATATGTAGCCGGTTTCCCTTGTCAAGCTTTTAGTATGGCAGGAAAGCGTAAAGGTTTTGATGATGTCAGAGGTACATTGTTTTTCAATGTAGCTGATTTTATCAGGATCAATCAGCCTAAATGCTTTATTCTTGAGAATGTTAAAGGCTTATTATCTCACGAAAACGGTAACACATTTCAGACCATCAAAAGCCTTTTAAGTGATAATGGAGGAACTGTAAACAGTCAGATGTACATTCCATACTTTTTAGATGGTTTAGGTTATCATATTTACTACAAGGTTCTCAATACTAAAGAATATGGAATACCTCAGAACAGAGAGAGAATCTTTATAGTAGGATTTAAGGAGTTCAGAGAGTTCAGTTTTCCAAAGCCATTCCCATTGGAGTTAAGGCTCAAGGATATGCTACAAGACAATCCAGATAATAAATATTATCTCAGCAAAAATGCTCTTAAATCATTTGAAATTAACGAAAAAATAAAAGTACCATCAGGATCGAATAAAGGGTATGAAGAAGCAGAAGATGGAGATTGTATAAACTTAGGACATCCAAATTCTAAAACACAAAGAGGGAGAGTATCAAAAAAACTATCACATACAATAGATACAACTAACTCTCAAGCAGTAGTATGTAACTTTAAAATAAGAAAACTAACTCCTTTAGAATGTTTTAGGCTTCAAGGTTTCCCTGATGAAGCATTTTTTAGAGCTGAGAAAGTAAATAGTGATACTCAGCTATATAAACAAGCAGGGAATAGTATTACTGTAAATGTAATGATGGAATTATTAAAAAAAATATTTAACATATAAATTAGAAAAAAGATGTTTGAAGTAATTACTAAAAAAGAGTACATTGACAGAATTGTAGAAGTGCCTAAAAAAGACATAGCTACCAGAATTGGAATATCTCAACAGAGCTTTGATGCTACATACAAAAGACCAAGCTCTAAACTGGATCTTATATACAATATCCACAAAGTACAACACAAGAGATTTATACTCTTATTATTCAACTATGAGTATGAGTACATAGATGCAGCTTCTTTGATTCTACATATCATATCATCCTCTAAAATTACTCCTGCTGAGTTTAGACAGAGAGGTATTAACTTTCACTACGATTTAACTAATAACACGCTTACACTCAAAAAGCTTAGAAAGATATTAAAGGAAGTTAATCAGCAAGTCATAGTAAAAGTTGGACAAAAATTTTGTATTCTTGAGGATTAAAAACTACATTTTAAGCGATTATGAACGGCTTTATAAAACTACATCGGCAGCTCTTAGACTGGGAATGGTACTCTGATAATAATACTTTTAGAGTATTCATTCACTGTCTCCTTAAAGCAAATTACAAGGAAAAAAACTGGAAAGGGATCCAGATAAAAAGAGGGCAATTTGTGACCAGTACAAGCAAATTATCAACAGAATTAGGTCTGAGTCTTAACAAAATCAGATTGAGTTTAACCAAGTTGAAACAGACCAAAGAAATCACAATCAAAACCACAAACAAAAATACGCTTGTAACCATAGTAAAATTCGATACTTACCAAGATATTGAAAATGAAAACCACAAGCAAAATAACAAACAAACCACAATCAAATCACAAACAAACCACAAACAAACCACAACAACTAAAGAAAGAAAGAATATAAAGAATAATAAGAATACTATTAGAAAAAAAGTAAACCAAAAAAAGAAAGATTTTGATTTTGGGAATTTATCTGCTAACTTCATTGAAAAAATTAAGGAGTTTATGCAATACCGAGCTGAGATAAAAAAGCCTTTTAAAAGTGATAGGAGCATTCAGCAAAAAATAAACTCACTAAAAAAAGAAGTAGCTGAGTATGGAGAGCAGATTGTTATTGAATCAATAAATCTAAGTATTGAAAATGGTTATCAAGGCACAAGTGTAAAATGGCTAAAAAAAGACGATTATGGAAAAAAGCAACAAACTGACAGAAACATCTACGAACAGATTGCAGACTTCATTGATGGAGATATCCAGCAAGATGCAGGTTCAAAACTCTCTGATACAATTGATATCGAATTTGAGGAGCAATAGCCTCAGAGATGTATTACGATCCAATGATGAGCAAAAAATAAAAGAGCAGTATAGGACATTGAACATCGCTCTGGTTATCATCGCTAATACATACACTGGAGCTAACTTTGGAACTAAGCTCAATGAGATTGATAAGAATATTATTAAAAGTTGTGCAGATTTTATTCTTGAGTTCCATAGTGGCTTAAACATAAAAGAGATAGAACAAGCTTTTAAAATCGCCTCCTCTGGTAAGTTTGATATCAACATAGAGACCTACTTTGGAAAGTTTAATGTAAGCATACTTGGTAAGGTCTTAAAAGCCTATCAGCAGCTCAGAAACAAAATAATAGTACAAATAGAGGAAGCAGAACAGAAAGAGCAGCAGAAGCTAAAACAAGAGCAGAATAAGCAGAGAATAGACAAACTTAATGCAGAGACTCGTAGCTTTGTGATTGACCAGTATAAGCAGATACAAGAATCCGGTAACATACCGGATAACATTCCTGCATACTGGGGAAAGATTTTAGTAGAGGAGGGAATAATAGACTTCAATCAAAGAGAAAAGAATCTGATTTATGCAGAGGCTAAGAATAATGTTCAAGGAATACTTGCTAAAAAGTTAGCAGCTCCATCTACTAAGACAGTGGATAAAATCAACATCAGGAGACAGATAAAACTTTTATTCTCTGAGAAGAGTAATGTTGACCTTGATGCTATGTTCCTCAATGAATATTCTAAGCTGATTGTTCTTAAAAGTCTGCAATAATCAGTATATTAAAAACAAAAGGGAGTACTCCAATACTCCCAATTATTAACTTAATAATTTAAAACTATGTCTAATTTAACAACAAAAAAAGACAATGAAAAACTATTTTTTCAGAACACTAACCAGATAGAGGCTCATGTAGTAACTATAACGCCTACTATCGCTGAAAGACTACTATCTAAAACTGATCCAACAGTACAGAGAAAAGTTAATGATAGTCATGTTACTTTTTTAGTTCGTGAGATGCAAAAAAACCAATTTGTACTCAATGGTGTGACCATTATACAAGACAAACATGGTAATATCATAGATGGCCAGCATCGACTACACGCATCAGTAAAAAGTAAGGTTTCATTTAATACTATTTTTATAAAAGGTGTTAAAACAGAACTCATAAAGACTATTGATACTGGCTTAAAATCTCGTTCTTTAGCTAACATTTTAGAGATAGCACATCGTAAAAAATACAAGTATTCTAATACAATAGCATCAGTGGTAAAGATGTTAAATAAGATGGAGAATGGATCGTTTAGTAATACTAATCAAAGAAGCAATAAAGGTTTTATTTCCTCCTCTGACTTTTTAAAGTGGTTTGAATCGAATCCTAAAATATATGACCATGTAATAGAATGTAAGCAGATATTAGCTAATGGAGATGGTCTTATGAATCATACTATTTATATCTCTTGTAAGTGGATTCTGGATAAGCATAATAAAGCCAAATCAGATATCTTTTTCGCAAAGCTTGCTTCTGATATTGGTCATAATGGAGAATGTATTACTTACCATTTAAGAAAAAAGTTATTGAAGGCTAAACTTGACAACTTAAAGCTGACTTATAAGGATCAAATATTCTTAATTTTCAGATGTTGGAATGCTTTTATAGATGGTAAAGTATTTAGTAAATTCTACATTCCTCAAAAGATGCCTAAAATAAAAAAGTAAAAAACTTGTTTAAAAATTTTGTTATCTGGTTTTTATACTCTATTTTTGTTACAACAAAGAATTATTAATAAACATTAAAAAAACAAAAGTTATGAGTTATACTAAAAAATTTGATTTCAGAAGACAATTAAAAGATATGACTTTAGAAGAATTAAAGTCATTTAGAGAAAAGCACGTTGATTATATGTTTGCCTTTATAGGGTTAGACGATAAAGAATCTGCTAAACATTCAAGATATGTAGGTTACATTGATGTAGCAATAAAAAAAAGAAGCAAGAAATGCTCTTAATACCTTAAAATGTATTAAAAAATAAAACTAATAAAAAAACCTCTCATTACTGGGAGGTTCTTTTTTTGCTATAATCTAAATACTACTTCTTAAATCTGCTGATAGTATCTGTTATATACTTGACATTTTTAATAACCAAGTCTATACTCTCCTCTACCTGCTGCTCTATCTCATCCTGCTTTAAATCAAACTTCTCTGCTACTGCTTTATTAATCTCTTCTCTCTCTGGATCGCTCATATCCTGCCATTCTTCCTTGAGCAGTGGAGCGTTCTTAATAATCTTACTTAGCTCTAAAGCCTTTGGAATAATACTCAATGCTTCAAAGAAGTCAAGCTTCTTATCATTATCAATCTTTTCATAAATCTGCTGAGCTAACTCCACAGACCATAGTACCAACGCTTTCACGTTTTCAATGCCAAACTTTTCCATTTTTTACAGTTTTTTTTATTGAATGTATGTAACAAAAATATAATAAAATTGCTTTAATTTAGTAAGTAGGCAGTCAATAAAATATTAATAATGTTACTCTATATAAACTCAAAACAAAAAATTAAGCTCGGTCATCAAATTGAAATTCCCAAATACACTATCTTATTTCAAGAGTCTTTTGATGCCCAGTGTGACCTTGAGATGGAGAGTGGAGAGGATGGATATACTTACAAGATAATAGTAGATGAGAAGTTTCACGATCCATTTGTACTTGAGCAAACGAAATACATATATCAGCCTAATAAGCTTGGTAAATACTACTGTTATACTTCTGATTTTGGTCTTGAGTATGATGATTTTTTTAACAAAATAACAGACACTAAAGATAGTAGAGAGATATTTTCAACTGATGAACTTTTGGAGCAGATAGATGATTTTGGATTCTCTGGAGTGTTTATTTTTATGAATGAGTATAGGTCTGTAATCCTGACTAAAAGAATAGAGGCTCTTATCATAG
>Ga0208162_1001678_pt1 | contig 11343 bp, 18 predicted proteins | sample CB_VirMetaG_4_FD_184539 | JGI IMG/M metagenome (GOLD analysis project Ga0208162, IMG submission 184539) | Freshwater to marine saline gradient viral communities from Chesapeake Bay - CB_1508_1M Viral MetaG (SPAdes) (version 4) | ecosystem: Environmental > Aquatic > Marine > Coastal | place: USA... | reverse complement strand
CGATCACTGCAGGATCTGGCATCGGTAAATCCTCATTCTGTCGTGACCTTGCAACTCACCTTCTTAACGAGGGAGAACGGGTCGGTTATGTGGCGTTGGAGGAATCCAACCGCCGTACAGCTTTAGGCTTGATGTCCGCTGCCACTGGGCAGTCCCTTCATATCGGAGAACATGACCGAGCTACTCTCACCAAGGCGTATCAGGATTCTATTGCTAAGTGGAATCTCTTTCTTTTCGACGGGTTTGGTTCTTTTGATCCTGATGTCATCTACAACAGAATTGAATACCTTGCCACCGGTCTTGAGGTGCGTGTTGTCTTCCTTGATCACCTCAGCATCCTGCTCAGCGGGCTAGATGGGGATGAGCGTCGGATGCTTGACATCACCATGACCAGGCTCCGCTCTCTTGTTGAACGCACTGGCATCACCTTGTTTCTTGTATCCCATTTACGTAGAACGTCTAATGACACAAATCATGAGGAAGGAGCCCGCGTCACACTCGGGCAGCTACGCGGATCAGCTTCGATTGCTCAGCTCTCAGATTCAGTCATCGCCCTGGAACGAGATCAGCAGAGTGGATCTGAACGAGATGGCACAACAGTGCGCGTCCTTAAAAATCGCTATTCTGGCGAAGTTGGCATCGCCTGTAAGTTGACCTACGACCTAAATACATGTCGCTTTACTGAATATGAAAGTGAACCAGAGTTCGACCCCCAAACCGATTTCTAAACCCAAGCCTCCCTCTCCTGATATGGTGAAGAAGGCTGCTTTTGTAGACAAGACTTATGTCTGGAAACGCAAATGAAACTCGCCTACGACATTGAAACTGATGGCTTCGATTCCACCCTTGTTCATTGTCTGGTCACACAAAATCTCGAAACTGGTCAAGTTCTTCAATACAACGACCAGGGCTCTGACTGTGAGACCATCACCACAGGCATCAACATCCTTGCTGAGGCGGATCTTATCGTTGCCCACAATGGCATCGGCTACGATACGCCGCAGATCAAGAAGCACTACCCCTTCTTCCACCATCATCAACAGATGGACACGCTGATCCTCAGTAGGTTCTTCCATACCAACCTGCTGGATGTGGATCTGAAGAGGAAATGGCCTATGATGCCACCCAAACTCTATGGATCACACAGCCTTGAAGCCTATGGCTACCGACTCAAGTGCCACAAAGGAGAGTTTGGTAAGACCGCTGACTGGAAGCAGTGGTCACCAGAGATGCAGGAGTACTGTGTCCAAGACGTCGCTGTTCTCGTAAAACTATGGAATCATTTCCAGAAATACCTGAAGCAGTCCGCTTAGAGCATGACATCGCTACCCTCATGGCCTCTCAGGAGGCCGTAGGATGGCCGTTTGATGTGCGTAAGGCCCAAGAGCTAGAGAACACCCTTCTCAACCGCTTGGAGAGCCTCAGAGCGTGCGCTGCGAGCGTTTGTACGTTCGCTCCAGGTAACTTGTTCACGCCAAAACGTGATAACAAGACACAAGGCTATGTAGCTGGTGCAGAAATGCAGCGGCTCAAGGAGTTCAACCCCAGTAGCCGTGACCACATCGCCTGGTATTTCAAGACGTTTCAAGACTGGGTGCCCAAGAAGCACACAGAGACTGGTAAGCCAGTCATCGATGAAACCGTGTTGAAAGAGATCGGGACAGAGGAAGCGTTGGTATTCCTGAGTATTCTTGAAACACAAAAGAAGCTCGGAATGTTATCCCAAGGGAGCAACGCATGGTTGAAGTTGGTCAAGAATGGCAGGCTTCACCATTCCTGCTTTATCGGAGCAGCCACGCACCGTATGGCTCATGCTCGTCCAAACCTCGCGCAGGTAAGTTCTGACGCTGACTGCCGCGAGCTGTTCATTACAAAACCTGGCTGGAAGCTGGTTGACAGCGACCTTGCTGGCATCGAGCTAAGAATCTTTGCCCACTACCTTGCCAGGTACGACGGTGGGCGCTACGCTGACATCCTTCTTAATGATGACATCCATCAGGTCAATGCTGACAAGATTGGGATCTCCCGCAGGGCGGTCAAGACTGTTACATACGCTTTCCTCTACGGTGCGTCGACAACGAAGATTGGCCTCAGCTACGATCCGCAGCTGTCTAAACAGCAGGCCAAGTCGAAGGGTGAAGAGATACGTCAGGCATACCTTGACGCCATTCCTGGTCTGGAGGACCTCGTTGAGGCGGTCAAACGCAAGGCGAAGGAGAATGCTGCCATACGATCTATCGATGGTCGTACGATCAGCGTTGACTCGCCACACAAGGCACTGAACTTCCTCTTGCAGTCAGCAGCCGGGGTTCTGGCGAAGCGTTGGCTCCTGATTACCCATGACAGGCTCCAGGGCATCGAGCACGAAAGGTACGCCTTTGTGCATGACGAACAAGCCCTTGGCTGCCCTCCAGATGTGGCTGACAAGGTCGCATCCATCTGCACCACATCAGCCGCCATGGCTGGTGATTACTACAAGCTCAGGATCCGCATCGATGCAGACGCACAGATCGGGGACAACTGGGCACAGGTACACTAATGCTTTTAATTGACGCTGATTTCACCGCATACAAATGCGCTCAAGCCAATGAGGATTCCATTGATTTTGGTAATGACGTAATCATTGCTCAGTCAAACTTTTCAGAGGTTGTGAAGATGTTCGAGCGTGAGATCAAGAAGCTCACGAAGGACATGATGGATGATGATGTTATCCTGTACTTCTCATCCATTGAAAATTTCCGTAAAAAAATTTACCCAGATTACAAGGGGCATCGAAACCGTAGGAAGCCCCTGGGATACAAACGTCTGGTGAACTGGTGCGAAGAAAACTTCAGCACCGTGTGTCGCCACAGCCTTGAGGCTGATGACGCTCTGGGTATTGATGCGACCACACCCTCCGATGTTGAGACCATCCTCTGCAGTCCTGACAAGGATCTGCGTCAGGTTCCTGGTGCATACTGGGATCTGAAAGGAGAGGTGGAAGAGATCGACAAGAAGGACGGCGACCGCTGGCATCTGATACAGTCACTGGCAGGTGACCCAACTGATGGGTACCCTGGCTGTCCTGGTATTGGAGTCAAGCGTGCTGCTGACTTGCTTGACAAGTGCGACTTCGAGTGGGAAGCTGTGTGCCAAGCGTACAGAGAGAAAGGATTGTCAGACGACGATGCTCTCCTCAACGCTCGGCTGGCTAAGATCCTTCAGCACGAGAACTATGACTTCCAACTCTCCCAACCAATTCTTTGGACCCCCGCCTCCGGTCACGGACCTGACAATGGAGCAGCAGTTCAAGATGAGGCAGATCAAAGACCTGCTAAAAGACGCAAGCAAGGATGACATCATCACCGTGTACGAAGCTCTGCAACATCAGAACTTTGTACTGACCAACACTGTTTCCAATCTAATTAAGGAATGGCCGAATCACCCTCCCACTACACGCGAGGTTCTATAGAAGTATGGGATTTCATCCGTGACCAAGAACTTAATTATCACCTCGGTAACGCAATTAAGTATATTTGCAGAGCCGGTTTCAAGGGTGATAATACCAAGGCTCAAGACCTTAAAAAGGCTATCCACTATCTTGAAAATGAACTCTACCACACAACACTGCACCAACCAAAGCCTAGGCGATCAAGCGATTCAATTCCGCAACTCGTACGAGGTCTCCAACTCGAAGGAGAACCGGACTATGCAACGGGATTTGATCGCTGAAGAATACAAAGAGTTCATGAATGCCTTCCAGTTTGAAGGTTATGAACAAGAGCTGAAGGAGTTAGCTGACCTTGTTTATGTATGCTTCCAGTATGCAGAGAACATGGAGTGGGATCTCGAAGAAGCCATGAACCGTGTCCATAAATCCAACATGTCTAAGCTAGGCTTGGACGGCAAACCCATCCGTCGCGTTGACGGTAAAGTCCTGAAGGGACCCAACTACCAACCCCCTACCCTTACCGATCTCGTTCAAAATGTCCACTGATCTCATCGCTCGCACAGGCCGTGTCCAACAATGGATCGATGACCCCACCTCTCGCCTCCCTGTTTCGTGCACTGTCTTCGTTGTTGAGGACAGCATGGAAGGGCCTGAAGGCATTGAGGCGTCGTGGCGCTTCGCCTCTCACGCTCTTCGTTTTGGGGCAGGCTGCGCTATTCACCTATCCAAGCTGCGTCCCAAAGGTGCGGAGAACGGCAAAGGATTGACCGCCTCTGGTCCTGTATCTTTTGCTAAGATTTATTCCACCTTGAATGAAATCATTCGACGGGGTGGACATTATAAAAATGGAGCTATTGTTTGTCATCTTGATCTTAACCATAACGATGTCCTTGAGTTTATCACTGCTAGCAGGAGTGATCTACCTTGGATCAAACGCTGTGTTAATATCACAGAAGATTGGTGGCAAGCAACCAATGAAGAAACGAAAGGTGCGCTTCTCACGGGTATCAAGAAGGGCGACATCTGGTTAAACAAAGTACGGTACGATGACAATGGAAATCGAATCTACGGAAACGTATGCCTTGAGGTTTACCTGCCCTCACGTGGAACTTGCTTGCTGCAGCACCTCAATCTCGGTGCCTGTACTGTCAGCGACATACAAGAAGGTTTCGCTGCAGGTATGTCCGAGCTGTGCTCACTCCATAGCAAGACGGGCGTTGGACAGTCTGGTGAATACTTGCCATCCGAATCTGACCGGCAAGTTGGACTCGGACTCCTCGGATTGGCTAACCTCCTACGGCGGTACCAAGTAAGCTACGCCGAGTTCGGCCAGGCCCTGGAGGCTGTGGTCAAAGGAGACAATGACTTTGATTCCTGCCCTGCCTACGACCTCGCCTTGGCTTTCCAAAACGGTATTGGCAAAGCAGCCATCATTGCTCGTGAAAATAACATGGTGCGTGCATTTGCAATCGCACCGACTGCTTCGTGTAGCTATCGTTATCAGGACCTTGACGGCTACACCACCTGTCCTGAGATTGCTCCACCCATCTCTACGGAGGTGGACCGTGACAGCGGTACCTTTGGTGTAGAACACTTTGACTACGGTCCTGTCGAGATTGCTTCTGAAGCAGGCTGGCAGGCGTACCGCAAAGTGGCAGATAACATTATGATCCTGATGCAACGCACAGGATTGATGCATGGATATTCCATGAATAGCTGGAGTGACGTCGTGACCTACGACCAAGCCTTCATTGAAGAGTGGCTTTCTAGTCCACAGACTTCTCTCTACTATTCCTTGCAGGTGATGCCTGACACTCAAGATAAGAGTGACGCAATGGCTGCACTGGCAGAGTTCGAGGAGTTCTGGTTGGGCGAGGAAGACACAGTTGAACCTCAATGTGATTGTGCAGAATGAATCCCTATCAGAAACTTCTTCAACGTAAACGTACTTGGACTCCTGTCCAGGTTGAAGCTGGTACCTTCAAGGAAGGTGCCGAAGAGTCAATGCTCCGTGCGTTGGCTCTCCGCTCTCTTGAGATCCCCGTTGGTGACTTCATCAAAGGTGCACTCAAGGGTGACTTCCCTGAGGATGCTCGGGAAGTACTAGAGTCCAACATCAAGGACGAAGAGAAACACGACCTTGCTCTTGACTACATTGCCAAAGCCCACAAACTCACCGACAACCCAGAGGCAGCACGTATTCAAAAGGCCTGGATCGAATCTCCAGAGCATCCCGTGCTCAAGGCCATGGTGCTCGAAAGGTCCGTGTTTTTCGTGCTGCTCCCCTTCTTCCGATGGAACGGAGACGCAGGATGTCGCACCGTTTCAGCCGACATCAGCCGAGACGAACAAGTCCATGTAGCGGTTAACTCTCTGGTCTGCAAGGAGCTGGGACTGACCGTAACCAACAAGCTGGACAAGCTTCGTAAAGCTACCATTGCATGGGTCATGCAACCTCTCGGTTCTTCTACCACTGACCCCTATATCGACCGCGAGTTCTGGCTCAAGCAATCCGACAGCCTTCTCTACAACGGGAAGGCAGAGGGTCTGATTGCTACCCGCCGTGCTCGGATGCCCGCCTTTTTTGAGCACTCGAATGTCAATCTTCCTGAATACGGCTGAGTATGATCGGCTGATCGAGGAGCTAGATGAATTGTTTCCAGACGTCTACCCTGACTACCAGCTGTCTGAACGAGACTATGCCTACAGAGCTGGGCAAGTCTCGGTCGTCAGATTTTTAAAAGAAAAATTATCCCAGGATTAACCATGTGTGTAGGTCCTTTTAAGCCACCTTCCCCTCCCAAACCCCCACCGATGCCTGCGCCGCCTCCGCCGCCGCCAGCTCCTATCGCTCCTCCTGCTCCCCCACCGCCAGCTCAGATGCAGGCTCCTCAACAAACTAGCCTTGAGGGTGGACGTATCAGCAAAGGCTCTGCAGATGTGCAGCGTCGTGATGCTCGTAAGAAAGGTACTGCTCGTCTGAAGAAGACTGCAAAGCCCAAGCCTACCCAAGGTGGTAAGCTGCAGACACCAGCCGCTGGCACTGGTCAAGGTGTGAACTATGGCAACACTACTGGCGGAACAACCGGTGGTACCTCTGGTCTTAACATTCAAAAATCTAAGTAATGAAAAGCGCACGGCAACGTTATCATGAATTAACGAGTGGCCGTACCGCATTTCTTGACATTGCACTAGAGTGTGCAAAGCTCACCATCCCTACTCTTCTGATGCACGAGGAGACCACGACTGACTACACTCGGTTCGTGACTCCTTGGCAGTCAGTGGGCGCTAAGGGAGTTGTTACTCTGGCATCTAAACTGATGCTAGGTCTGCTCCCTCCTAGCACTTCGTTCTTCAAGCTCCAGCTGGATGACTCCAAGCTTGGTGTGGAGATCCCTGCTGAAGCAAAGAGTGAGTTGGACCTGAGCTTTGCTAAGATTGAACGTATGATCATGGAAAGCATTGCTGCTTCTACTGATCGTGTTCAAATCTTCTCTGCGATTAAACACCTTGTGGTTACCGGTAACGCTCTGCTCTACATGAGCAAAGACGGTATGAAGATGTACCCACTCAATCGCTATGTTGTAGAAAGAGACGGTAACGGCAATGTAACTGAGATTGTAACTCGTGAACGAGTCAATCGTAAGATGCTCGGACCTGAGTTCGAGAACCCTCAAGAACGTAGTGTTGTTGATGAGGGTACAGGTGCACGCTACTCAAAAGATGTAGACGTGTACACTTGCATCAAGCTCAACAAGAAAGGATGGACTTGGTATCAGGAAGCTGATGACAAGATCCTTGCTGATAGCTATGGCAAAGCTCCCAAAGACAAGAGCCCCTGGCTTCCTCTCCGCTTCGTAACTGTTGACGGTGAGGACTACGGACGCTCTCGTGTTGAGGAGTTCCTTGGTGACCTGCGATCCTTGGAAGCTTTGATGCAAGCTCTTGTAGAAGGTAGTGCAGCTGCAGCAAAGGTCATCTTTACTGTGTCTCCCTCCTCTACTACCAAGCCTGCTTCCCTTGCTAATGCAGGGAACGGAGCTATCATCCAAGGCCGCCCTGATGACATTGGTGTCGTCCAGGTTGGCAAGACAGCAGACTTCCGTACAGCCTTTGACCTGGCTGGTGTACTGGAGAAGCGTATCTCTGAAGCGTTCCTCATTCTCAATGTGAGACAGAGTGAGAGGACTACAGCAGAAGAAGTACGCATGACCCAGATGGAGCTGGAGCAACAACTCGGTGGACTGTTCAGTCTGCTGACGTCTGAGTTCCTGATTCCATATCTAAATCGTAAGATGCTTGACCTGACTAACAAGAAGCAGATCCCTGCTCTTCCCAAAGGTCTTGTCCATCCTACTATTGTTGCAGGCATCAACGCTCTTGGCCGTGGTCAAGATCGTGAGTCTCTGATCCAGTTCGTGACTACCATTGCACAGACAATGGGACCACAAGCTCTGGCTCAGTACGTCAATCCTGATGAAGCTATCAAGCGTCTTGCTGCAGCTCAAGGTATTGACATCCTTAACCTTGTCAAAGGTATGGAACAGATCAAGTCTGAGAAAGACGAAGCAATGCAACAACAGATGCAGGCTTCGCTTGTACAGCAAGCTGGTCAGTTTGCCTCTGCACCTGCTATGGATCCAGCCAAGAACCCTGAGGCTATTGATGGTATCCAAGCAGCCATGCAAGCTATGTCTGGTCAACAGCAACAACAACCCCCCGCTCAACCCCCCGCTAACTAGCACCTATGGCAGTCAACATTACATACGATCCCTCTGAAGATCCTGAAGTCCTTGATGCTATCGACTCTGATGAGCAAGATAGTCTTGAGGTAGGCGAGAAGCTTATGCAGGAGCAGGCTGACCTGCTCGCTGGTAAGTACAAGAACGCTGAAGAACTGGAGAGAGCCTACATGGAACTCCAGCAAAAGCTTGGCGAAGGAGATGATGATAGTGGCGAAGAAGGTGAGGCTGAAGAACAGTCTGACTACAACCGCTACGACGAAGAAGGTTACGTAGACTTTGATTCAGTAGCAGAAGCTTACGGCGAAGGTCTGGCTAATGCATTCCAAGAGAACAACATTGATCCTTGGGAGATGAACGATCACTTCTATGAGAACAATGGTACTCTCACTGAAGAGATGTACGATCAACTCAATGAAGCTGGCTTCTCTGACGAAACCATTGACGCATACTTGGGTGGTCTCCGTAGCCAGATTGGTTACGAGGAGGCTGGTCAGGTTCTTGGAGATGGTGAGATCGCTGACATCAAAGCTATTGCTGGTGGTGAACAAGGCTACGAACAAGTCGTTGAGTGGGCAGGACAGAACCTGCCTGCTGAGGACATCGAAGCTTTTGATGAAGTCATCAACACTGCCAATGAAGCTGCTGTGCGGTTTGCAGTGAAGGCCCTGGTGGGCCAGTACGAGGATGCTATGGGTCGAACCCCTGACCTTGTGACTGGCAAGCAACCTGTGGCTGGTGCTGCCTATCGAAGCATGGCTGAAGTGGTACGTGACATGTCTGATCCTCGCTATGATCGAGACGAGGCGTATCGAATGGATGTACAGAACCGTCTTGCACGATCTAACATTAAAGTCTGATGGCTCCTAAAAAGAAAAAGAAAAAGGATCCAGGTAACAACCCAGTGCTGAACGCTGCGCGTCGTCTCCTGGGTAACCCAAACAACAAAGCTCCTGCCGCTAAGTTCTATCAAGGACAGAAGCGCAAGGAACTCATGATCAAAAAACTTCTTGGCAAATGAACATCTACGAGACGCACTGGGAAAAAGCTGAGAAGCTGAACGGACGCCTGGCTATGCTGGGCTTCGTTGCCGCTGTCGGTGCGTACCTTACCACCGGTCAAATCATTCCTGGTATCTGGTAATGCGTAAGTACGCTTCTAAACCCAAAAACAAAAAAGGTAAGATTAAAGGTGTTGACGGTAAAGCTTGCTGGAAAGGGTACAAGTACGCTGGTACCAAGAACGGCAAGGACAAATGCGTTAAGGCCTGATGACTGATCGACGCGATTATTGGAAACAGAGATACCAAGAGCGTCGAGACTATTTAACTAAATACAAAATGGACCGTGGGTGTGAGCTTTGTGGATACAAGGCTCACCCTGCGGCTTTGACGTTCGATCACTTAGACCCTGCAGATAAGGCATTCAATTTAAGTGATCACACGAATCGCAGCTGGCAAAAGATTATGGATGAGATAGATAAGTGCAGGATAATCTGCGCCAACTGTCATAACATACATACTCATGACCGCGATTACTTCTCTGAGAGGACAGACGAGTAACTGGGAACAGTTTTGTTCTTGGGTTACCTCTACAAACAATCGTCTATACGTAGGCTGGTTTGGGGTTCTGATGATTCCTACCCTGCTGGCAGCAACTACCTGTTTTATTATCGCCTTCATTGGCGCACCTCCTGTTGACATTGATGGAATCCGTGAACCAGTCGCAGGCTCCCTTCTCTATGGAAACAACATCGTATCGGGAGCCGTCGTTCCGAGCAGCAATGCCATCGGACTACACTTCTACCCAATTTGGGAAGCTAGTACACTTGATGAATGGCTCTACAACGGGGGTCCATTCCAGCTCGTCGTGTTCCACTTCCTCATTGGCATCTATGCTTACATGGGACGAGAGTGGGAACTTAGCTATCGACTAGGTATGCGCCCCTGGATCTTTGTGGCGTACTCTGCACCCGTTGCAGCTGCCTCTGCCGTGTTCCTGGTTTATCCCTTCGGACAAGGATCTTTTTCTGATGCAATGCCTCTCGGAATCTCAGGTACCTTTAACTACATGCTCGTCTTCCAAGCGGAGCACAACATCCTCATGCACCCTTTCCATATGCTTGGTGTTGCTGGGGTATTTGGTGGTGCTCTCTTTTCAGCTATGCACGGATCTCTCGTCACGTCGTCCCTCATTAGGGAGACTACCGAAGAGGTCTCGCAGAGTTATGGATACAAGTTTGGGCAGGAAGAAGAGACATATAACATTGTCGCTGCCCACGGTTACTTCGGACGTTTGATTTTCCAGTATGCTTCGTTTAATAACAGCCGCTCTCTGCACTTCTTCCTCGCAGCATGGCCGGTTGTGGGTATCTGGTTTACCGCGCTCGGCGTCTCCACCATGGCCTTCAACCTCAACGGATTCAACTTCAATCAATCCATTGTTGAGAGTCAAGGTCATGTGGTGAACACCTGGGCAGACGTTCTTAACCGTGCTGGTCTGGGTATGGAAGTTATGCATGAGCGTAATGCCCACAACTTCCCTCTGGATCTTGCTGCTGCTGAGACCACCCCTGTTGCACTCAATGCCCCTGCTATTGGCTGATGCGTAAAGAACACAAAAGTCCCTCTGGCGGTCTAACCGCAGCGGGCAGGAGACACTTCAAAGCGAAGGAGGGTGCTAACCTAAAGCCCCCAGCTCCTAACCCTAAAACTAAAAAGGCTGCTGGCCGCAAGAGGTCCTTTTGTGCTCGCATGGGCGGTGTCAAAGGGCCAATGAAAGACAGCAAGGGTCGTCCCACACGGAAGGCTCTTGCATTACGTAAATGGAAATGTTAACTATGGCTCATCGTGGTAAAGGCTCCTGCGGCTCTAAGAAGGGCGGCAAGGGAGGTTACAAAAAATGAAGAAGAAGCGTAAGTATCTTACCGCTCAGTCTTTTGAGATTGGCCCTGGACACAAAGGTGCTCAGAAAAAACAAAAGATCTACAAGAAGGGTACAAGTACAGACAACCCTCATGAGAGGGATACCTTTCTCAAGCGCACAGGTCCTCAACTCCCGCTAGCTAAGCGGAAGAAGAAGAAGCGCAACGCCTGATTATTCGTACGTTCATCCCATTCGGGACGCATGCTGCCTAACCATGGAACGGGGGTTAGGTTTATCTTGTACGAAC
>Ga0208162_1001677_pt1 | contig 11344 bp, 8 predicted proteins | sample CB_VirMetaG_4_FD_184539 | JGI IMG/M metagenome (GOLD analysis project Ga0208162, IMG submission 184539) | Freshwater to marine saline gradient viral communities from Chesapeake Bay - CB_1508_1M Viral MetaG (SPAdes) (version 4) | ecosystem: Environmental > Aquatic > Marine > Coastal | place: USA... | reverse complement strand
TTCTTCACCCTCATTAGAATAAAGAAAGAACTTACGGGACACGGGATCCACGACACATCGGGTCAGGTACTCGTCTTGCATGGGGTTTGTTTGATTACCTGCTTATTATAGGACGGTCAGGTGCCTTTGTCAAGAGAGACTTCCAACTAAGTTTCCATCAATGTTTGCGACCCAAACAACTGCTGTCCCGTTACGAGTTGGTGATCCACCCTCCGTATCAATATTAAACTCCGTAACAGCACGAGATCCAGATCTTGATAGATAGACAGCAGTATATCCAGAAGTTGTTTCACTTGCAGTAATAAAGATTTGTGGGCCACTAACAGTACTATTATTTTTTATGTACAAATATACATATTTTCCATCAGTAAGATTTGATATTTGGAAAGTTGTACTGGTAGAAAAAACTGCACTATGATGATATAACTGTGTAGTGGAAGCATCTATAGTATTCGTAGCAGAAGTACTTGTACTGCTTAAAGTTCCAGTAGAAGTATAAGTCGTAGATGTCGTAAATCCAGAAATATAAAGATTATTTCCGATTGTTGTAGCACCACCAATAGTAGTAAATCCAGAAATATAAAGATTATTTCCGATTGTTGTAGCACCACCAATAGTAGTAACACCAACAACATTTAATTGAGTTGTTGAAGTTCCAGTTCCCGTAACCATTAATTGATAGTCTTGACCGACTCCAATTCCAACAGATGTTCCTATTCCAACCAAGTATTTGTCAGTGACATAAATCCCAACACCATCATCAGTTGCACGCCAAAATCCAATAGTATTTTCAACAGGAACAATTCCATGTCGATATTTTTCTTCAACCAACAAGTCGTAAGTGGTTTGTCCAACAGCAAGTGGATTTGGTTCTGGATAACTTATTCCATTAAGACTGGTAGTGGTAATTCCAGTATCAATTACATACAAATATTGTGCCATTTTTTATCTCCTACTTATTAATACTATAAATTGCGTTGTCTCCTGGATAATCATTGATAGAAGTGCCTTCATATTCTACGATAAGTTTCTCACCATCCTTTCTTTCAGCATGAACCAAATAATAGCAGTCAATCTTTGATGCACTACCAGATCTAATTTTGATCTGCGAACCCCATTGGATAGAATCAACAATCAAATCCTGAGATGATCCGATTTGAGTCAAAGAAACTGTGATAGTTTCAGCATCAACAAGACCTTTCCAATACTCTGGTAGTTGAATAGTATTTGAATCGGTCAATCTACCTCTAAAATAAACACCAGACTCTGGTCCTTCTAAGCAAACATGACGAAGACGATATCCTTCTTTAGTTGGATGAGGAATATCGAATGGTTTTCTAGTGGTCAGAGTAATACCAGACGCAGTGACCTGAGATGCTGTTACTGATCCAGATATGTTAATATTTCCAGTTCCTGTAATACCAGGAGAATTTATTTTAAGTCCATCAATCTGTGCTGTTGCATGATACCATGGCGGACATGCATCCTCTGGATAATTTTCTTCATCAGATTGTCCTTTAAAAATATAATCATATCTTGGAGAACCCGATCCCCAAGTTGGATAATCATTACAATCTTTACCGGGAGGTATATCCCTTTGTACAAATTCATCTGCCATAATTAACCTCTCTTATCGTAGTGATATCCAGAAACAGAATACTCATCATTATTTCCTGGATAATCTGCTGGAGTCTCACCTTCATATTCTGGGATGAGCCTTTCTCCATCAGCTCTTGTTCCGTATATATGATAAAAGCAGTTGATGGGCATTCCACCTTGTGCTTGGAGATAAACTTTCTCCTCATCAATTCTTTTTACAATCACATCCTGATGTGCTCCAATAGGAGTAAGATTAACTGTGATTGTTGTCCAGTCAACTAACTTTTTCCAATATGTGGGGAGAAGAATCTCATTCTTGTTCGTAACTCTCCCACGAACATATACATCATTTGATGGACCTTCAGGGCAAGTATGCCTCAATCTCCAACCTTCTTTGGTTGGGTGAGGAATATCAAAGTTCTTCTTTGCAGCAAGAATATGTCCTCCACAATTGGAGATAACATGACCTTGTGCTACTAAATTTTGTCCTACCTGCAAGTTGTCATTGGTATCAACCTTTCCCATAAAGGCAGCAGAACCTGATACTGCAAAAGAATATGGGTTATTAATACCAAAACAAAGAGCACCAGGAATGATTGGTGTAGGAGCATCACTATTTGTCTGAGGTGCAACCATCAAAGTTGCATAAGGAATAGGATATGTGGTTGGATTACCAATTACAACTGGACCTTCAAGTCCAGCAGATCCATTTACTCTGGTAGCACCTTCACCAATAGCAGGAAAGATACCAGTTCCACATTTTAATTGTCCACCAACATTAGCGTCGTCTAAATTGAATGACATTTATTACTCCTTATGTTTGATTTTGTTCTTGCTGATATCTTTGACCACCAACCTTAGAATCTTTAATTGCACATGCATCAGTCACTCCACTAACTATCGATCCATAAATTTTAAGACAACTATTACCAACCACCTCAGTAACACCAGAAGACACAAGTTTGCTAAGGCTTTTTGAGTTGAGTAATATTTTTTTTGCTTCTCCACTGATAGTTTCAGTGGCAACCATTTTTATATTACCTTTGTCAGTTGTACCACCAGTAGCAGTTAATTCAATGTCTGTTGCTTGTAATCTTATTTTACCATTTCTGGCAACAATGTCAATATTGCCATTCTTGGCAACAATCATTACAGTATCCTGCGATTCCTCATTGGCACTTCCAGCCTCAACTTGAAAGTTACCAGGTCCCATGAAGGTAGTCCACCCTTTCCTCTGCCCATCCCCATCCATAGACATAAAGTGCTCACCATCTTTGGTCTGCAACATCACTGAGGATGTTACATCAGCAGGTTTATGAATCTGCCCAAAAGAAATCGACCCATGATCATTTCCATAACTGGTAGCAGTATAATTCTTTTTTAAATTACTGCCCTTACCTGACCTATCAACATCAGTATTTCTTGCGGTTGCCATCTCTAAGATTTTAGGTATGAACTATTTAACATATCAAATGAGATTATTGGGTGTACCAGGAAGGTTGAGACGTGGATCATTATTGGTAACATCCGTACCCTGTCTAAGGATTGCAGAAGGTCTTGTGGTAACTTCACCATCGATGCTCTCCTGAAGAGTTGCATAAACTGGAATGAGTTTTCCAACTGTTTCGTAAACTCCAGCATAGAGTTGACCATCTTTTGAGAAGACAGATCCATAATATGGTTTACCATTAACATATCCAGTTTGTTTAAGACCAACCAAATCAGTAACCTGAAGAATGTCTTGATCAGGAAGAACATCTTCAGGAACAATCACAGGAGTAAACATAGGTCTACCTCTAAATCCAACACCTGTTCTTGATGGCATTGTAATATTTGGATACTCAGTAAATCCGTAAAGATTATCTGGGACAATGACACTCTCAACAGTTCCAAAAGGACCTAAGACAGGAACAAGAGGGGTTCCATTCACAAGGACTCTATCTTCTGGACTATAGTTAATTCCTTTTGCATCAGGTACAATTGCATCAAGAACAAGAGTTACTGGATATCCTGTTCCTGCTGGTTGTGGATATGAATTTCCAGGATCTAAGATTTCACAGTCAACAACAACACCTTTACCTTTGATCTCTTTTGGACAAGGTGGAGGAATCATGATTGCAGATATTCCAACTGGATTAGTCTTCCAAGAAAATGAATCTCCAACAATAGTAACTTCTTTTGTAATTTTTAAGGCAAATCCTATTGGATTGTTTCCATTCAACACGTTCGTAAATTGTGCTCCATTTGTACAAACCACTTTAACTTCACGGTTTCCAGCAGAAATCTCCGCATATGAAACTTGAGGATCTCCTCTAAAAGATCTTGATTCTTTTATCAATTGTCCATCAATATAAAGTTCACCTATATTATCTGCTTGGAAAAGCACTTTGTATCTACCATTTTCAAAGAAATTGACATTACTCCAAGTGAAAGTAAACGATGCACTCGCAATTGCTGGATTGTCCTCATCAATTGGAGGAACAAAGGGAGAAATTGAGTTTTTCTGCATAAAACTTGACCAGTTTGCTGCAGTCGTTGGAGAATTTATTTGGAATAATTCTGGTCCACTATAAGTTATTCCATTTTTTGTAACACTAGTCGATGATACTGTTGGATTAGTAATTTGAGTGGTCGTAGTTTGATTAGTAACAATTTGTTTTTGCCAAACTCCTATAGCAAACCTTTGACTTGACTCAGGATGATAAGATCCTAAAGTTAATCTTGTATTTGAATCCCATTCAATATAATTTGTATATGGATCCGTATCATTCCAATCCCCACCACTTCTAATTTGTTTTCCCTTGTAATAAGTTCCTTCACTGTATTTGTGGAATGATGCATCATCTGGTATTGTTACTCTTCCAGAACTACGACCAGTGCCAGATGTGGGAGGAACAAAAGCGTCATCTACACGAACCCATTCTTCTGTTTGAGTTTCTGTAGTTGTCTCTGTGACTACTGGTTGGGGTGGTGTAGTAATCCAATCCTGTGTACTAAAAACTTTTTTATCAATTTTGTTTCTCTTTGCAGTATCTTTGTTTTCAACTTCAACCGTTATAGTATGAGAACCCTCTTCCAAAAAGAATTTTTTCAACGGTGGAGAAGTTGTTCTAAATCCAGATAAACTTGTCACATCACCCGAAAACTTAGCACCAGTAAAATAACCTCCCTGTAAAATTACGTTACCATCAACAAGGATTCTACCCCCATTATCAACAGCTCCTTTAAGGGCATAAAATCCTCTATAAGGTGCTTCAAAATTCCAAGTATTTGAATAGATAATTCCACCACCATCAGTATTGGGAGTTGCCAAAGGAGGGATAGGTGAGATTGCAAACCTATTCATAAACTTAGACCAAGATTGTGTTCCGTCTTCATATATGTGTGTTACTGGCCACCATTTTTCAGTAGCAGCTGGAAATCTTGTTGTCCAAATAGGATTGTTAGGACATCTACCCTCAGACTGAAGAGTAGGTTCTTGTGGGATGGGTGGCAGTGGTGCATCAATGGTAAAAGCAGCACCCATAGGGTTTTCATTAAAAGACCTTGCAGATACTCTATTTTGTTCAGATTCAGCAAGAGCAATGTTGATTGCTAATGCCATTGGATTGATCCCTTTTACAGATCCTTTTTGCTGGTTTTTTATTTTTTTAATAAACAGTTCACCATTTGTATCAGATCCACCAGTATCCAAGAATTGAATACTATTATTCTTGACTCTTGGATCCCCAACTCCACTTGATGCACCAAAAACTTGGACAAGATATTCTTTTCCAGCCTCAAAAGTTGCAGATCCTGTAATAGTTTCCTTTTCTTTGTATCCATTACCAGATCTTGTTCTGGATAGTGTAACAGACTCATTAGAACCTTTTCCTATTTTTACTCTACCCAAAGAATCACCAGCAACTCTTGGATTGTCGTCCATCTTTAACGAAAATTCAATGGTCGCAGTTCCAGATCCATTAACAACCATATAAAGTTCACTACCCCTTCTTACAAATCTGGCAGAAACATTTGATGCTTCACCTTCAGCACCGAAAGCAAAGTTTCCTCCTGGTTTTTGATATAACTCTGCTCTGATTCTATACTGTCCTTTCTTAAAAAACTTAGTATAAGTACTCTTTCCAGTTCCTTTATTAGTACCCTCAACAAAACCATTCTTCTCAATGATAACTTCATCACCACCTTGCTCTACTGAAATGAGACCATTACCAATTTCAGCTGCACCAGAACCTTCACGGTTACCAATATACAAAGTTACGTTATCATCGACTTCAACTTCGATGTTATAATTTCCATCACTTGGGAAATTAACATGCTCCCAACGAATTACATGAGTTCCTGAGTATGGATTTCCCTCTAATGGTTTGGTAGTGTTAAAAGGACAGACACCATATTCATTAAGAAACCCCCCTCTACCATAAACATTAGTTCTCCAAAGTTTTCTATCTGCTTTGTTTAGATAGTCAACAGTATTAAATATTTTTTTAGAACTTTGTTGTGAAGATCCGACTGGAGCATTAAATAAATCGATCTTGATTCTATGCACACCCTCTTTAATCGTCTTTTTGAGAGTATCCTTTGGTTGTATGTTGCGTGCATTAAGTCCACCAAATAGACTAGTTGAAATAAGAAGTTCATTATCAAGATATAGTTTTGCAACATTATCTGCCATGCCACGAAAGACATACTCTCCAGTATAAGGAAAGTTTTCTTCCCATTCCATAGTTGCTACACGTCCAGCATAGTCACTGCCACGAACATTTGACTCTGGGACAGGAGCAACTGCATACTGATTCATCCAGTCCGACCATCCACGATCATCTGTTGCTCCAGCATCTTCTCTTCGTTTTCTAAAACCTGCATCAGTAACATTGTGAATAACATTAGAGGTTTTATCTCCAAAAGTAACTGAAAGTGGTTTTTCCTTTCTTGTATGCCAAAAAGGATTAATTCCTTGTGCTAAGAAGTCTTGATACTTTTGAATCTCAATTCCAATTGGATCTTGTGCAAAGGTTGCGAAAAGATTGGGGTCCCATTCACCAAGATTTTCTCCATTGGGTCCAAATCTAGAACCATATCCTGATAGTTCCCCTCCAGGTGGAGTTAAATCATAAACTTCAAAGTCTTCTTCTTGATCAAAATACTGAACTGTTGGTGCAACTTCTCCAATAGAAAGTTTAAGAACAGCACCAGATCCTCTTCTACAAGTATCATATATTGTTGCCTTAGGGGGAAATCTGTATCCAAATCCACCTCTTACAAGGTCACATGCAAGCAAGGAACCATCAGATCCAAAGATAGGATTTGCTGCGGCACCTACACCACCCCCACCACTAATGTAAATGCCTCCAACACAATCATTAGTTCCACCAGTTTTAGCTTCAAAACCTCCAACCGAATCTGTTTTTAATACTATTCCACCATCTGCTCCACACAAAACTGGTTGACCATCAATTTCAAGAGGTTCTCCCCCAACATATACTTGATCTCCACCATTTCCACCAACAGTTACAATGGATCCACCTTTAGCACCACACTTTACTTCATTCTTTCCAGCCATTAAAGGAACACCACCGGCAGTGACTTTCGTACCACCAGTTCCACCACAAGTTATAGGTAATCCACCCCTGCCATCAAGTGTAACTGATTTTCCACCACAAGCTATTAGAGTTCCACCTGAAGGATAGGTAATCGTCTCTCCACAAACCAATCCTTTTATACCATCACAAGTTCCAGAAGCATTTTTATCTGGGGTGATATCATCTGGTGTTAAGTTATTGACCTCATTAATTGTTAAATATCTAACTCTATCTCTTGTCTCAAGAATAAAAACCGATCCAGGATTTAAGGACGCATATACATTAGCATCATAAATGCTAGCGTTTTTAATCAAACCTCTATCAGGATCAATGTAACTAACCCTGATATCATTTTTTGTTGCTGGTCCAAAAATGTTGAACGACATTATAGATTATATTTTGTCTTCATATGGTGTATTTATTATATTCCAGAGAATGGTGCGATTGGTCCAACATTTCTGCCAACATAAGGAAGTCCTGCTTCAACTCTCTTGTCTTCTGGATTATGTTCAAGAGTAGGTTCTGCTTTGGTTGGTTCAACGTAGGGTTCAGATGGAGGTGCTGGTGCTGCAGGTTGCGTTTCTACACCATCAGCAACTGATTTCTCACTCGGAGTTGCTGCTGGTGGTGTAGAATCTCCACCAGAACAGAAAGTATATATGTCAGAAACTGCAACATTTGGTGTCAACTCACATCCAAAAACATTCAGTTTAATATTTGTAAAAGAAAGTGCTGAAGTCAAACTACCACTAATATCTGGAATCAGATTTTGAATATCACTTATATACCCTTCAATACCAGCAAGCATCTCATTCATATCCTCCAGATATGCATTCAAATTATCTATCAGGTTATTGTTTGCACTATCAATCTCTCCCTGTGAAGATGCGATTACTTGAGCAGTGATACTTTCGGCATAACACATAGGAACGATAGGATTAGTTGGACATCCTACTATTGGATCATTGTTTTCAATTGCATCTAAAACATCTTGCTCTAATTGTTCTGGATTGATAGCATCAGTAAGAGCACCTTCAATCTTTTCACAAAGACCCTCCATCATTTTATTATATAAACACAAAATAAGTTCTGTAAGAACTTGTTTCATGTCAGCAAACTGATATCTTTGACTGGATGGAAGTGCTGCAACAACGGCATTCAATCCCTTGTTCAATTCTTTCATCACATACTCCATGATCTTATCAAAGATAATCTTCATGTATTTGGCAATCTCACATGCTATATCATTAATAATTCTTTGAATCTCATCAACTACGTTTGAAACAGCATCAATATAACTTTGCAGAGCCTGAAGATATGAATCAATCTTTTTAACAAGATTATCAATAGCAGTTTGAATTCCTTTCAGTGCAGACTGAACAAGTTGATCTGGATCTGGTTTTAATAATACAACCTTTTCTTCACACTTTGCTTGTCTCTTTGTATCAGCAGCAGTAGTTTGGTGAACACCATCTGCATTCTCATTAGTTGCACCAGACTGTCCTGGTGGTGGTTGAGTGACACCTAAGTCACTATCTGGTGGAGTTTCTCTTGCAGATCCCTCTTTCTCTTTTGTCCCATCAGAGTATCCACTCTTCGCAATACTTCCTGGTTGAGTATCTGTAACAGAATTATCAACAGTACTGTTCTTTTGAGATAATGTTGTTTGGGAATTGTTGCCAAGTATTCCCATGATAACAGGAACTTGTCTTTCTTGACCATCAAGAAAGAATCCAAACACCATATTTCCTTGACGGATTTGTGGAGTTTGTTTTGCACCTGCCTGTCCACCACCAGCAGTCACAGGATACATTACCTGTGCCCAGGGCAATTGATCAGATGGGATTGTATCCTCACCTTGATCATGTAGACCAATGATTCTTACTTTATATCTTCTGCCCCATCCAGGAATACTATTTTTATCGTCATACTTTCCTGAGTGAATATTATCTCTCCACGTTGAGTCGTCAGGGATCTGACCAACCCACCAAGGAAAAGATGATCCAAGGAAACCAGGATTAAATAGTGTTCCTCCTTCCATTAACCATTAATCCTCATAGATTCTGCATTCTGATGCATCTGGGTGTTCGTCACAATACATTTCAAATGCTGTAGGGTCATGATCTTCGTCTGGATGATTTGCTTGATACTGCTCAAGATGATCCAATTCATCTGCCACATGACGACGCATTTGTGGAGATAATGTTCCGTTCTCTAACAGATCTTTATCGTCATTAATATGTTGTTGAATACTTTTTTCAGACATCTTTAATTACCTTGATACTGGTTTTCTTCCGATAGAATCTCTTGATAAATTACATCTGGTAAATGTAGATTTAGCAGTTATCGTGTGACAAATATCAGTTATAATATATAGTCCACCATCCTGATCGTCCGGATCTGTAGTTTTCTTTTCTTTAAGACCAGGAACATCCATATGAATCATATCACCCGCATGAAGTGAAAAGTTTCCAGGAATGACAATATCTGCTTGTGAAGAGAAGAATTGATTATACCTCATAATCGATTGATTTTCAATCTCAGAACCCTTATAGTTTTCTTCTTGTGACTTTGATATTTGTTGATCCGTATCTCCTGTAGGAAGAGTGCCCTTATCAACTAATCGATAAGTTGTTCTTGTGTAATCCTCATTCTTTCCCGTCTTATCAAACTCTTTGTTTCTAAGTTCACTTGAGAGTGCCAATCCTTTTTTACCAGCAGTTTTTAAACTACCTTCAGTATCATCCGTTTTTGGATTGATTACTTCATAGTAACAATTGAATGGATCAAATATAACTTGTCGAGTTGACAATGCACCCATCTTCATTTTTTCTTGAACATTTACATTGTCTTTTTTAGAGTAATTAACAACTTTAAAATCTTTTCCTTCAGGAGTATTTCCACCTCCAGTGTCTGGAGTTTCATTATAAATTGTCTTTGCTTTTGGCTCTTGATCTAACAGTCCATCTATAGATTTAAAGAAAAACCCTTCAGAAGTTTCATAAAAAATATATCCAGCAGTTTTTCCAAGAGTTTGATTCTTTGATGACACAGATTTTTTGCAAAGATTGCTGATGAAGTAGAATGGTTTAGAAGAATTTCCTATGATGTTTAAATTATTTACTGTTTCTTCCACAGTTATTGTCTTATCACTCTCAAGTATATTCTTAACTACAGACTGAACATGCTCTGATGGTTTACCATCATATCTTTTCTTTACTCTTGATTTTTCATTCATCAAATATTCTTTTGATACTAAATCAATATTCAAAATAGATTTTTGAGTTTGATTACTGATTGGAGTGATTTTATTTACATATAATGTAACTGATATTTTATTCTTCGCATTGTCTTCAAACTCCAGTTCAACTTTTTCTTCTCCAACCAAAGGCAATCCTTCTCTTACACTTTTACCATCAACACTGGCACCACTATCAACAAATGAAAAGTTAGCATGAATAGTATCATCCATGATACTTTCTCTGTAAACTAATTGAGAAAATCCTCCCAAAAGACTTACAGATTGACCTGTAGAGTTGGATGTTACATCTATTTTAGTTACCTTGCATGGTTCTGAAGATTTTCCTGCTACTTGTGTTGCCATTCTGATATTACCTCGTACTTATATTTACCCTTGATAATCCAAGAACTCAAAGGAACCATCATATCCAGATCCACCACCCATTACCATCATACCACCACCAGATGACTGAGAAGGTTGTTGCTCTGGAGAATCCTGAACAATGATTGTTTGTTGTGCTCCCTGTTCATAAGAGGCATATTGTTGAAGAACTTTCGCAACACCTGCCCTATTTTTTGCTTGGTTTAATGCCATCATCAATCCTGGTGCCTCTTGTCTAAGGGCAGCAGTGGAGTCAGCATCAGTAACAAATTCGGTTTCACCAAGGTTGGCAAACAATCCTTTACCAATAAATCCACCCTTATCTTTCACCTCAATGTGCATATGAGTTGGGTGTCCGTGTCCACCAGGACCTTGCTTTTGACCAGGAGCATACATACCACCCCAACTATCATGGATCAACATCTTGATAGCAGGATTATCTTGAAGTGATGTTAGAACAGAACGATATCTTGATTTAGAATCTTCAAGAGATCCTCTGTGATCAGTAACATCAAGTGCTCTACCTTCATAATGTCCTCTA
>Ga0208162_1001676_pt1 | contig 11346 bp, 20 predicted proteins | sample CB_VirMetaG_4_FD_184539 | JGI IMG/M metagenome (GOLD analysis project Ga0208162, IMG submission 184539) | Freshwater to marine saline gradient viral communities from Chesapeake Bay - CB_1508_1M Viral MetaG (SPAdes) (version 4) | ecosystem: Environmental > Aquatic > Marine > Coastal | place: USA... | reverse complement strand
AACAAATACTAAAAGAGTGGTTGGAGGATTAACACTAAGCGTAAAGGGGTACGACTGTGAGGTAGAGTACGACATTGAAGAGTTAAAAGACTCTTTCGGGGAAATAAGAAGCATTACAGTACTAGAAAAACCAGATGAACTAACCGAGCAAGAAGTTTTAGACGAGGCGGATTACGCTATCTTCTCCCACCTTGCAACTTTCACGCCAGAGGACTACTATTGTGATTAAAGTAATCCCTTGTAAGACCAACAGAGTTTGGACAGCGGATGTGGTGTTTGAGTACCGCTACCGCAAAAAAGCCATACGAAAGATGGTAAACACCTGTCTTACTTCCCCTGACTCCCACAACTTAACAAGCTTTCAAAGGTCTTGTTTAATGCGGGGATTACCAAAGACCGCAGAGTTTAGTCGGGTGGTTGAAATAAGAAACGCTGTTGAGTGGACGGGGAAATGAAAAATTTTTTTTAAGTTTGGAGAAAATTAACAGAGATGAGTAAAGGAATCAGAATAGCAGACTTACGAAGATTAGAGCGTGACTATGCGGATGGCAAGATAAGCTACTCAAAGATGGTGGAAGCTTTAAACGAGATAGCACAAGCACCATTAAATAAGCAGCTTGAAGAGGCTAAGAAAAAAGTAACCGATACGTTGAATTGGGCGAAAAGTGAACTCAAAGAAGAGGAACACTCAAAACTCTCAAAAATAATGAATCCTTACAGAACTGAGAAAATTAGATTCCTTCGTAAAACTATTAACCATCTAAACCAAGAGGGATGATGTAAACCTCCACCTTTAAGCCTTGAAATGGTTGTTAATGATGGACAAAATAATCAAATAGATATGTTAAAAAAGATAGAACGATACTTTTGGTTGGCTTACGCCCTGTTCTTAGTGCTTATCGTTATCTTAGCGAGTGCTTGTAGGTCTGTTCCAAATCCAAGGTATAACGAACACATTAAACTAGCTAACGACGGATACGTTGAAGTTACGGTTTGTAATCTTTTAACGGGAAAACAAGAAATAAGAATAGTAAGACTGGATGAAAGCAAGTGAATTAAGGATAGGGAATTGGGTTACTGCCCCAAAAGGAGCATTATACAATGGGTACGACATTCAATGGAGTGAGAATGAATTTGTGAGATGCGTAGATGGAACAATAAGTTACAACCAATTTAAACCCATCCCCCTAACCGAAGAGTGGCTAGAGAAGTTTGGGTTTAAATATATTGAAGGACTATGGGTAAAAAAAGACCTATCAATGGGATTGAAAAATACAGACTATGATGGGGATGGTAATAAATGGCACTTCGTTATTGGATATATGCTAATAGAAATTAAGCACGTCCATCAACTTCAAAACCTTTACTTCGCACTAACAGGGGAGGAATTAGAAATAAAAGAGTAGTAGTGAAAAGTGTTACAAGGAAAAAAATTGTATATTTGAATATGCCTATATTGTTCTTTCAAGTGGCGAAGATAGAATGATTAGGTTAATGCCCAATCAATAGCGTTGCCTTCTGCTAGGGCTGAGGGGGTAGTGGACATCCTGACTAGGTTATGCAGACCGAAAAGGGTAGAGTGTAGCCAGCACTATTTCCACTCCCCTTCATAGGAGGTCACTAACTAGCTGTGCATATATCAACAATAGAAATAAGATGAAACTAACAGAACTAAAAGTACCAGAAGACGTACTTGTTGAGATTAGGGTGGCGGCTTTTAAGAATAAACTATCCACCTCTCGCCCCGTAGCAAACAAGATTAGCTTCTGAGTCACCTTACCCCCACCCACAGCAATATACTTATATTTAGCTATTAGCTACGGCTTTTAGAGTAGCTATAGCTGTTAATAACCCAAAAAAAACTATAGCTACCTAACAGCTATAGTTACCTATTAGCTATAGTAGTATATACTAACACGCGCGAGCAAAGCACACATTTACCGCTTTTAGACCCCTCTGTGGTTAGTTTACCCGTTGGCGTGGCAAAAAGATGTAAAACCCCAATAGGTAACAGCAATTAGCCAAAGTTTAAGCCCGACCAAAGACACCACCCTTGGTTGTCAAGTCGCAAACGGAAATCTTTAATTGTGGTTGTTAGGCAACCTTTGGGAGTCTGTGTGAATATGGCTGTCAGGTAGCTTGGGGTGTCTTGATGTGGTTAAATCCTTGCTTAAGAAGCGTGAATGTGGTTGTTAGGTTTCCTTTTAGTGCGTTAATGTGGTATAATACTTTAACACTAAGGGTTACTTAACCAAACAAAAACGCAACCCTCAGACTGGGTACCCTCTTGCCTCATCCATCTGCTTTACTTATGGCTATTCTAGGGCTAAATACCAGCCAAAAGTCACATAATATATGTTATGTAAAGTAAATTACAGCTAGTCTATTGTTACTTAAGGTACAGAGGATCAAGGTTTTACAGGGCAAAAGTTCAACCAATACTTTAAGACGTTGTGCACATTTGCGCCAGTTGACTAAGCAAAGTTAGATTCGTCTAACATTATTTGTTAGGCTAGTCTAATCTTTGACCTTAGACGTGGCTAATTAGATTTTAGGTACTATGCATTGCAAGGTACTTTGTATTGAATTATCCCCATCAAAAAAACCCCCAATACTTTTAACCTTGATAGTATTACTATCGCTATCAATACTTTTGCTATCAATATAAATAGATATACTTATATATACCGCTCAATAAGTTTTTTTGTCAATTAGTTTTTTTTGTTTATTCACGCGCGCACGGTTTCTTATTTGAATAAGTGCTATTTGTTTATGTTGCTGATTTTCAATTACTTAAGTATCTTGTTTACCGTTTAATAAGGTTACTTAAAAAAAACTCTTTGTCAATTCGATTTTTCTGTTTTTCTTTGTCGGCGAAGCCAGACACAAAGTATGGCTATAAACTTAAACTAAACAAAAAATGAAAAACGTAATTTTAGAAGTGTTCGACGGAAAGACACAATTTAAAAACAATTTCCAGCTGCACAATCAGACGGGTGATAAAAAAGTAATTGGAACGAGCATAAGCCGTTTATTTACTTTTAATAGTAGACTGAAAAAATACGGGGCGTCTCACTTTAAAGCCAATCAGGATATTAGTATCGTAGTTAGCGTAAACGATGCTGTTATTTTAGATACTTATTCGTTAAATTCTGAATATGGCTTTAAATTAAGGTTTGGTAATACGGCAAAGTCAAAACGAAAATTTGCTAATTGTATTAATGACCTTGTAACGTGGGCTGCGTCTGATATTAAGCCAATAACAATTGAAGAGCTAGTTAACGAGCTTGAAGCACAATAAAAACAAGGGGCTAATTTGCCCCTTTTCCCGCGCAATTTTGGATTGCCTTGTCGTGGCGCGTGGGCTTTAAAACTAAATATCCAAAACGTTCCTTATAGCTTTAATTAGAGTCTTACACTTTAAAACGTGGATAGGAAGTAACGTCATCCAGTAAGACAAAAAAAGTAGCTTAAAACTACTCAAAACGGGGCTTTAAAACCCTATATAGATACCGTTTCCATTTTCTTTAGGTTTGGTATTGTCTGAAATAGTGAATTGACGTATTGTGGCTATCAATACATTAGGTTAATTTGCGGCAAATCTGTTAACAGTTATTTAGTTGGCTGGGATTAGCTTTATAGAAAGCCGATACTTCGGGGCTTCGGGACGTATGTACCCAAATACCGAATGACCTTACTTTTTCTAACAGGGACAAATTTAACGCAGATATGCGGACAACTAAAAAATATAAAGTGTTATTTATAGCCGTTTAAATATAAGGCAAAATAAAAGGTGAGATAAAAGAGCCGATAAAGGCAATGCTTTAAAGCAAAGATAAAAGTCCTTTTATTCAATGTCGAAATTTTAAACGTGGGGCAACATACTAGCCCCGACCAAATAGCACTATAAACACAAAGCCCAAAGCAAAGGTTGAAATAAGACTTTTAACAGTTCGTTCTGACTTTGGGCGCAAATCTTTTAAAACTAGATTGTAATGAGTTTAGACGTATCGCTTTACAGCGCAGAAAAGAAAACAGGACTTTATAGCGCTAATATTACCCACAATTTGGGTAAGATGGCAAAAGAATCAGGGATATATAAAGCACTTTGGCGGCCAGAAGAAATAGGAGCAACCCACGCCAAAGACATTATTGACCTGCTTGAAAGGGGCTTGGATGACCTAAAAGCAAGACCTGAGTACTTCGAGCTGTTCAATAGCCCTAATGGATGGGGTATGTACGAGCATTTTGTACCGTTTGTTGAGGAGTATTTAAAGGCTTGTAAACAATATCCTGACGCTGAAATATACATTAGTAGATAAACATTTAAAACATAATTAAAATGAACAAAAAGACCGAAACAAAAGTAAACACAAAAGAACTAGCGACAGCTTTAATGTGGGGTTTAGTGGCTCTTATAGCCTTTGTTAGTTGGCACGAATTTTTAAATCTTTAAGACTATGAGAACAATAGAAACAAAAGTTTATCAGTTTGGCGAATTGTCAGACGAAGCAAAAAAGAAAGCGGTTGAAAATATGTATGACATCAATGTAAACTACGATTGGTGGGAGTTTATTTATGAAGATGCAGAACAAATATGCTGTAAAATAAACGGCTTCGACATTGGTAGGGGTCAGTATTGCGAACTAGAGACAAAGTACGGCTTTAAAGATACAGCAACTGAGATACTAAAAAGTCATGGCGAAATGTGCGAAACGTACAAGATAGCCGTTGAGTTTTTTGAAGAGTACGATAGCCTAGTGGAAAAGTACAGCGATGGAGGTGATACAGTAACGGAAGAAAACGAATACGACTTTGACCAAGAAGCTGATGAACTAGAAAGCGAGTACGAAAAAAAGTTAGGCGAAGAATATTTCTCAATGCTTGAGAGGGATTATGAATACCGAACAAGTGAGGAGGCTATTATAGAAACTATTGAGGCAAACGAGTACGAGTTTACCGAAGATGGAAAGTTATTTTAACCAATAAAACAAGCAATTCAACGAAAACTTTTTAAACCTAAACACTATGAACTTATTAGCAAGCGGAAAGACGAACGCGAAGACGTCTAAAAACAAACGCAACACAGCAATAATGTACATTGCTCCGTTCAATCAAAACGAGCGAGGTACTAACCTTTGCCCCAAAGCAAGTAACGGGTGCGCTGCAGCCTGTCTGTATAACTCAGGACGCGGTAAATTTAGCAACGTGAAACAAGCTAGAATAAACAAAGCTAACTACTTTGTAAGTGACAAACGAAAGTTTACAAAGCAACTACTTGACGAACTGGTGAAGCTTAACAATAAAGGCAAATTTGCGGTAAGGCTTAACGGCACAAGTGACGTTGACTTTATAAAGTTAATTGACCTACACCATAACGTTGACGTTCTTGAGTCTTTGCCTAACTTGACGTTCTACGACTACACAAAGGTATTAACGCGGGTAAAACGGTACGCTGGTACTAACTACAGGCTGACGTTTAGCAGGTCGGAAACAAACGAACACGAAGCGGTTGAAGCTTTAACCGTTGGCGCACCAATATCTGTAGTGTTTAGCACAAAGAAAGGTGAACCTTTGCCGACTGAATACTTAGGACACACAGTGGTGGACGGTGACGAAGCTGACGATATTATGCTTGACAAACGCGGAGCGTATGTGTTAGGCTTAAGGTTCAAAGGTTCAAACGCAGACAGAATTGAAGCGGTGAACAGCGGGTTTGTAGTGGACGTAAATAAACTAAAAGATGAAGTTAAAGATAACAGTAAGCTGGTTCAAGGGTAAGTACGAAACTTACGAAAAAGAATTTAAAGATGAACGACACTACTCTAATTGGGTGGACTTAATCCTGAGAAAGGGTGGTAAAATAATTGGGACTTATGAGTCCAAAATGAAAATACTATGAGTAAAGAAGCAACACATTTTTTGTACAGCGAAAGAATCCACACAAACGGTTACTTTATTACCCTATACAAAATAGTAAAAGGGCAATTTAACGAAGCAAGACCAATGTATCTTTCCCCACTTGGATGGAGTAACCACCAACCAAAAAACGACAAAAGAATACTTGACAAACTTATACCAATACAAAGATTGGAAGAGTTTACAGGTGATGACATAGACAAAAATCAATTTAACGAACGTAATTTATACGCAGGATGAACACAACGAAAAAGCACATCATAAAGGAAGTAATAAAAGCAAAGGCTGGAAAGTTTTTCAGCGTAGAGTTTATAAAGAAAGACGGGACTCCAAGACTAATGCTTTGTAGGACGGGCGTCAAGAAATACCTTGCGCCCAACCCAAGACCAATGAGAAGGTCTGAAGTAGTACAGAAAGTATATGACGTACACAAAAAGGCTTACCGTTCTTTTAACTTTGATACAGTAACAAGAATTGACAACGTAAAATTTATTGAAGAATAATTTGCCCAAGTCAAACGGGCTTTGTATGTTTGGCAAAACTTAAATTTAAACAAAATGAGTACAAATGAGGTAATATTTGAAGTGTTGGAGAACACAGGTCTGAATTGGACAGTAAAAAAATCTCCACTAGTAACCGTAGAAGGAATTGAAGTTCCTGACAAGTACGGGGTGATAAGAAGCGATAACAACAAAGCTCTTGGAATTGTGGGTAACAAGTACGAGTTCTTGCAAAACAAAGACATGGCGCACGTTATTTATGACGCAGGTGGTGAGTTGTTTGACAAGGGCGCAAAGTTCAAACACCCTTGGAATAACTCAGAAACGTTGGGTTCTTTTGGTAACATTGGAGGCGGCTCGTTGAAAGATGGTAGGGCTGTCTTTATGCAGATTGAACTTCCTGACGAACACATCGGACGCTCTGACATTAAGCGATACATTACAGTAACCAACTTTCACGATGGAAGCGGTAGTGTTGGCTTTGGAACGGGCAACCAAGTTGTTTGTTGTGAGAACACCTTTCAAAAGGCACAGCTTGAACTAAGTAAGTTCAGACACACCTCTTCTATGCAACAACGTATTGACGAGGCGGTGTTGGTGATTAACAGGATGTTAAGAGAAGACGATAAACAAATGCAAGTCTTTGAAGAGGCATCGACTAAGCCGATACAGAACCAGAACATTCGGGAGATTGTTCAGTCTGTGTTTGGGCGTAACATCTTTGATATACCTGACGATAAGCTTAGTACTAGACGTAAGAATCAAGTAATGGCTTTAAGTCAAGACATCGAAACGTCTATAGCTGAACAAGGCTCAACCCTTTGGGCGCTGTTTAACGGAGTGACTAGGTACACCAATCACAGCACATCATCGAAAGACGTTGACTACGGGTTGATGTTTGGAACAGAGGCTAAGATTAACGAAAGAGCGTACAATACTATGCTCAGATGGTTGAATAAAGAAGAATTAGTTTAGGTTAGGTTTAGGCGGGGTGGCTGTTATTAGTTGCCCCGCTTTTTTAAAAAGATTATTATGACTGAACAACAAATAAAAGAAGCGAAGCTCATACTAGATTTTATGGGCGCAAAACACAGCCCCAAACGAAAGGGATACCTTGAGGCATGGACGCTTGACCTATGGGGTCACGGAGAAATAACAATATTGTTTGATAGGGAGGAATACAACCCAAGATTTCATTCCAATTGGAATTGGTTAATGCCTGTGCTGAAAAAGATTGAATCAGTAAACGAGGGAGTGCCACAACAACTAATTAACTGCTCTTTATACAGCCCAATAGGTGAAGTGTATGAAGCAGTAGTAGAGTTTATCGAAGAATATAATAAACAACGTGAGTAATATATGGGGGTTATACTTTAAAAAAAATGAAAGGTGAGGGTTCTTTAAATTCGCGCTTAATTGTAGCAAGCCTTTCAGCCCCCTATAACTCACATTACGGATTACAGCCCGTTAGGGCGTTAAGAGCGAATGAAATGAGAGATTACTTTGAACACTACGATAAACTTCCAAAAGAAATTCAAGACTTAAGCGATTGGATGTTCGAGGAACAACACCCACGATATGACAACTTGAAAAAGTGGAAGGAAAGATTTGAAAAAGAAGGCTGGACTTTCAGCTACGGCTTAGACGGAGAGCCTTTTAATCTTCGTCCTAATATTTTAACGACATGAAAACAAATTACGAATTAAGAACTGAGGGATTAGAAGCGGGAGCAGCTTCAATCTTTATTGAGTTATCCGAAGCGACAATAACCGTAAAGCACGGGACGGACGGAAATGTACTAAAGCGAATAAACAGGGTAAAAGACGGGTCTTGGGATAAGATATGGGAAGCAATAAACGAAATAGAATCTAAATGACTACAGCCCGACATGGCGCTAGGAGCAAAGCGACTATGACAATAGGTCTTTAGACCGTTAGGAATGAAAACGAAGTTGAATGACTACTTACACAATAAAACACAACGGAAAGGCAATAGCAAGGGAGATGGGTGAGAGTCCGTTTCACGCTGTTGATAGGTTTGTTACAGCCCACAAGCTTTGGGACTATCGAACACAATTAACGGCTGTTCCTTGGTTACCTAAAAAATAATTTTTAAATTTGAAAATAGCCCGAAAGGGCGCTAACGAACGCAGTGAGTTATGAAAGCACAAGTAGAAGTAAAAGACGGAAGGATAACCGTTAAGACAGAAAAAGAAGTAATCGCTACTAACTTTGATAAGCGACACCCACCTTTGCCCGAAAGTTTTATACAGAACGGGTGGATGTTTGGGTTTCCAAAAGAAGTTAACGTGGCAACTTACGTGAACGAAAACATCGGTGAGTGTTTGGAAGTAGATAACACCACAGGTGCAGTTAAAATTGAATATTGATATTATTATGAAAAACAAATATGTAATTGTCCGAGCTAAACATGCAGGTGTCTTTTTCGGAAAGTATGAATCTCACAACGAATCTGAGATTACGCTAAATGAAGTGCGAAAACTTCACTATTGGGATGGTGCTGCTGCTGTTGAAGAGATAGCAATGATAGGCACTAAAAAGCCTGACGATTGTAGGTTTACGGTTACTATTCCTTCTATGGTAATAGCACACCCTATTCAAATTATTGAAGCAAAAGAGGAAGCAGTAAAAGCAATTCAAAGCGTATCGGAATGGAGGGCTTAAAAGAATTTCTTTCGGTTAGCTATGGAAATGGCTCTGGCGATGGCTCTGGCTATGGCTATGGCTATGGCGATGGCTATGGCGATGGCTATGGCGATGGCTATGGCGATGGCTATGGCGATGGCTATGGCGATGGCTTAGTAAATTATGATGGGTTGAAAGTTAATTACATTGACAAATTACCAACCGTTATCACTAAACTAAAACAAGGCTACGCTAAAGGGTTTATAATTAATAAAGACCTAACGACTAAACCTTGCTTTATTGCAAAGCGTGGTGATTTTTTTGCTCACGCTGATACTCTAAAAAAAGCTGTTGCTGATGCAGAAAGAAAACACCAAAACTCTCTACCTGTTGAAGAGAGGATAGCTAATTTTAAAGAAGCAATAAAAGGAATGGATAAAATACCCGCTTCGCTTCTTTACGATTGGCACACCACACTAACGGGTAGCTGTGATTTTGGAAAGGATGAATTTATGCGGAACAACTCTATATCTTTAGACGATGAGTTTACTCTAAAGGAGTTTGTTGAGTTGACAAAAGATAACTACGGAGGTGAAATTATTAGAAGATTATGCACAGACTTTATAGATTAATGGCAAACAATAAGTTAGTAGTAGCTTCTTACGACAAGAAGCAACTGTTTGACTTTGCTAGACGAAACAGAATAAAGGGAACACTAATCAAGCAGTACGAACCCGCTTGGATTATCCGCCAAATTAGAGAGCGAGATAAGTTACTGTTCTCCAACAACGAACAACAAATTGATATACTTTAACCTATGGAACAACAAGAACAATCCGACAGCATTCCTTTCTCCACCGCTTTAAGCGTGGGATTAAGGTCATATTACCTCACAGTAGAGGATAAAATAACAAAAAGGTGTTGCGCTATGGAAGTGGTGGCAAAGACCTTAAACGGGGCAAAGAACAGAGCCGTTGCTTGTTTTGAGTCCTCCTCACAAGAGGTGATAGTGAAAGAGATAACAAAGACAGAATACAGCGAACATAAATTTAAAGACGATTGAAGCTATGAAAAACGATTTCACCTACAACTACGGATAAAACTAAAAAAAGAGATTATGGAAGATTGGCTAGAAAGTGAACGAAACAAAATAAAAGAAATGGTTCACCTCTTAAATAAAATAGAGGCTTGGAGTTTTAAAACAGCGGAAAACGAAAAGAACCGCCCAACACTTAACAAATACAAACAACGTTATGGGGCGATTAAAAGGATTTTTTGACAAGAAAACAGTTTGGTTTTTTATAGACCTACTTATTCTTGGCGGGGCAGCTTTGTTGATTAACTACTTAATGGAGCTTTAGGCGTTGTAAACGTCCATCGTTCTTAGAGACCATCCCCCTAAAAATTTAGCTTGTGATTGGTTTCTGCGTACAAGTTGGCAGTAAAAGAACATTCTCTCAAGCGCATATCTCTCTTTAGAGACGCTTTTAGACGCTTCAAGGGTGTTAGCCCCAATGATTCCGTCCTTTTTTACTGAGGCGCAAGATTGAAGGGTTTTAATAGCCCTTGATACCCCACCGTTTACTGCGAAGTCAAACACAGAGTATCTTATGTGGTCAGGCAACTCATCACAGCGACACCTATCCCAATAATCTTTTTTGTAAATTGCAGCGGCTTCGGCTTTGGTTAAACTTCTAATGTCGAGGTCTGGATACGCCTTTTGGCTTATCCCGTACTGCGTTAAGCCACCACTATCTGCGGGGTCGTCGCTAATATAGCCTTCGTGCTTAAATAGTTTTTGTATTGCTTCTTCAAATATCACAATTACAAAGATACCACTAAAAAAAGAAGTGGCTTATTTCACAAAAAATACTATAACTTAAACCAAGTCTTTCTTCCACTCGCTAGGCATCTTTGTTTCAGCGCAAGGGAAGCCGTTCTTTCTTGCCCACTCAAGGTAAGTAGTAGCTGATACCTTTGATATGGTGTTAGAACCTCTTTGAAAGATTATTCGTATGTCTAGTTCGGGGTGACACTTCTTCACATTGATTAGAACTGTTCTGCTTCTAGCGTCTAAGATTCCCTTTGTCTCTATGTACATCTTTGAGCCGTCCTTCTTTTCAAAGCAGAAGTCGGGAGTGTACTTACGAGGAACAACGTACTCTATCTTATCAGACTCGTAATCGAAGTTTACTTTTCGTTGGTTAAGGTTCTTTGCGAACTCAGACTCAAACTTAGAACGGTATTTACTACCACGTCTAGCTTTATGCCTAGCCCTTGTG
>Ga0208162_1001675_pt1 | contig 11357 bp, 24 predicted proteins | sample CB_VirMetaG_4_FD_184539 | JGI IMG/M metagenome (GOLD analysis project Ga0208162, IMG submission 184539) | Freshwater to marine saline gradient viral communities from Chesapeake Bay - CB_1508_1M Viral MetaG (SPAdes) (version 4) | ecosystem: Environmental > Aquatic > Marine > Coastal | place: USA... | reverse complement strand
AGAATCTAAAATTAAAGAAGACCAAAGAAAAAAAGAGATTGAAGAAACTAATGAAGTTAGAGAGCCTAACAACATTCACCAAGTAATGTACGAAATGGCAACTAAGAACTGGACTACTGTTGGTGAAACGCAAGGTGGTTCTGAAAACTTCCAAGAAGGTCCTGGTGGGTGGTGCTCTGGTAATGGATACAATCAGTTTCGCAACGGGTAAAGAAGACTGGAGATATAGTGAGAAGAAACTTGAACTTCGTGAAAAAGCACTGAACGTTCTTCTCACTAAGTATGGGCACCAAATGAACGGTGCTGTTCCGAAGTATAGTAATCAATCCATGTATGAGTGTGCCCATGATTGGGTCTCTCAAGGTAATATAACTACTTCTGGGATTATTAAATACTACGAAGCATATTACCTATGAAAAAATTTATTCTTGCTATGATTCTTGCTGCTTCTCCTGCAATTGCGGGTGAAGAAAAACTAACTAAAGGATTCTATACAATGGACGCTATGGGTTGCATGTTACTCCGAGAATGCACCGAAGATGTCCAAAGAATCTTTAGTATCAACGATATTTCTAATCACTATCCCGATTCTGATTATAATTTCATTGCTGACGAGTTCAACAACATGCTCGTTTCTCTTGACCAGATCGGAGTTGAGGTGTTTTTAGCAGATGAAAGGTATTTCCCCCCTGGCCATCGTGGTGTCTATCACACGGTCAGTAATAACTTTTTTCTGAATAAAACTTATATGCGTCGTCCTGGTGTTCTTATGTCCGTGATGCGTCATGAAGGATGGCACGCGGCACAAGACTGTATGGCAGGAACGATTGACAATAGTTTGATTGCTATTATCAAACCCGAAGAAGATGTTCCTCCATTGTGGCGTGAGATGACTGAAAGAACATATCCAAAGTCTGCAGTGCCCTGGGAAGCAGAAGCAATGTGGGCAGGTAGAACTGAAGGAATGACACAAAAAGCACTTGCTGCTTGTGCAAATGGCAATATGTGGGAGGTTTATGAACCTACACCTTTGACCCGTAAGTATCTGGTAGAAGAAGGGTATTTGTCTAAATAATAACATTCCAATAGGAAACAACCAACCGAGGAGAGTCCTGCGAAACTCTTTAAGTGTTATAATGGTGAACTCTCTGTCGGAAAACAAAGTTTAAACATGTCCAATTTAACAAGAGATGTCTTAATCAAGACAATCGTCGCAACGGAAATGCAAACATGCGACAGTCCTGATTACAGTCAACAATTAAAGAAAACATATCATAAATGGGAACATGAATCAAGTAGTGTTCTCTGTCAAAAATTTAATCAAATACAACATACAAACATTACAGTAGATTTACTCACACCATAAATAACTGAGCCTCACTCTTTTTTAAATGACAGATTCAAACCTGACTAAGAAAGAGGATGCCAAAAAGGAAAATAAATTTGACTGGGCAGACGAAGGTCTGTCTGCTCTAGTGCGTGTTGTTATTTTATCGTGGTCTGCAGCAATTCTTACACTTAATTATGTAACGATTCCTGGTGTCCCGCAGAAAAATATCGATCCGACTTTTATCGCAAGTGTGTTTACTGGGACTTTAGCTACTTTCGGGGTTCAACCTGCAAAGAAAAAAGATGAAGAAACTCCCAAAAAAGAAGTAGATAAAAAAGAAAAAGTTGAATAATAAATGAACTTATTCCTAAAACCACTGAATGATGTGAATGATGTGACATGGAGTATTGTCTGGTGCATGATAATACTCCTTGTCGGTGTTGGATATTACATATATACAATAATGAATACATCATATCAGGAGATGGGAAATGGGAGCAATGATTCCACCGAGCAGGAAGAGTTGTTACAACTTTCGAGTAGTAGAGATTAATCGTGTTGTTGATGGCGATACTATTGATGTCACCATTGATCTTGGGTTTGATCTATACAAGAAAGAAAGAGTTAGAGTTGCAGGAGTTGATACGCCTGAAAAGAGAACAAAAGATGATGAAGAGAAGGCACTAGGTTATGATGCAACCAACTGGCTTAAAGATAAACTGGAAGGTGCGATTGAAGGAGAAGATGATCTTGTTATTCGCACTGAGCTTGTTGGTGGGGTTGGAAAATATGGTCGTCTTTTGGGGTGGTTATACATTGGGGATGCAGAAGTCTCACTCAACGAAGCAATGATTACCGAAGGATATGCGTGGAGTTACTCAGGGGGCACAAAGTGTAAAGATTTTGAGCAGTTGAGAGAAATCCGCAGACAGCACGGCACTCTTGTAGAGTAATGTAAAGTTTTATGTATGCGTGGGGGTATGGTGGTATAAATAATAGTAGTTATATTTGCTGCTATGAAGCATATCCACCATATTATTCCTAAACATATGGGAGGAACTGACGACCCTTCTAATCTTATAGAGTTGACTGTTGAGGAACACGCAGAGGCACATAAGAAACTTTATGAAGAGCACGGAAATGAATATGATAGGATTGCTTACGAAGCCCTTTCTGGGATGATAAAGAAGGAAGAGGTAATATCACAAGTATTAAGTGAAAGTGGTAAGAGAGGTGGTGCTACTAAAGGTAGAGTTCCTTGGAATAAAGGGAAGAAAGGACTGCAGAAGAACCCCGCACTGGCAGAAAGAAATAGAAATAAAGTATGGACTGAAGAAGAAAAGGAAAAAATAAAAGCAGGTGGAAGAAAAAATAAAGGAAGAAAGCGTCCAGACCTTGCAGAGAGAAATAAGCAACGTAAAGGTCTAAATATTGCAAGAGATGAAAATGGTAGGTTTGTATGATTGATGGTGGAACTAAGCAAAAGAACTTTGAAGAACTTCGTGAAATTCGTCGTGCTCATGGCACTTTAGTGGAATGATTCCTACATTATATGTTTTTGGATTTATTTTATTATTGACTGCCGGAATGATGGCAGTTGGAAATAAAAATGCTAGTATTGGACAACCGCAATTACCAAAATGCAAAAAGTAATTAATGTAATCGCACTTCTTTCTGGACTTACATCACTTGCCGTCATTGGTGGTGGTGTTTATCTGTATAAAAATGCAGATGTAATGATTGAAGAAGCAAGAGAAAAAGTTGCTGAAGCTGCAGTGGAAGCAATTTCTGGAGCACTTCCTGGTATGTTAGATGCTGCGATGCCAAAACTTCCAGAAATGACAGGACCAGAAATTCCAATGGCAACTCCTGCACCATCAGTACCCATGACAACCGGACCTGCAATACCTCTCCCCTAAATAGGGCTGATGTGTTAATTAATTATTATGGCAACATCAACTCATAGGAAAAGGTCAAGTAGGAATAAGGAAGCAGATCAAAAATTCTTTTTATATGTTTTCTTCTTTCATATTTTCAATTCCATTGGAAAATTTTTTCATGATTTGTTAGATGATTGATGGAAATTAAAAATATTAACATTTCGGAAATTTCTATTCCGGATGTGAATACTTGGTTTAGAGAACCACCTCATGCAATTCCACCTATTGTCCCAGTGACAGTTCAGATTGGAATTCCTATTGTTGATATTCCTGGATGTGTAGAAGCACATAGCACTAATAATCCAAGAAATGATAACTTGGTGAATGATGATCCAAAAGGAACATTGACATTTTGTGATGCGGGTGTTCCTTCATATAATCCTATGAACTTTGAACCGGAGGATCATTTACAGACACCAGTAGTTAAACCTCCACCATACGAGGAACCAGAAACCCCAGAGATGCCTCTGGATGCCGTTCCTACGAAGGCTCTGCAAGAAGTCAAATTACCTTGTCCCACAGAAAAACAATCACTCACAGAACCCATAGGATCCGTGAGTGATGGTGGAAAGAAAAGAATTGTTGATTATAAAACTGTAGGAAAAGAATGTATTGCAGTCAAAGAAGACTTATCTCTTCCTGTGCAGGTTTTAGAAGGACTTCCAGGAGCAGGTTCAGTCACAATGACAACATCAGTGGCAGTGATTGCAACGACCTCTGCAATTCTTGCAAAACCCGTTGCTGATGTATTATTGAAGACTATTAAACCAGCAGTTAAAAAGGTCATCAAGAAAGTTCAAAAAATTACTGGGAAGAAACAGAAGATTCTTTCCTTAAAGGAACGCCGAGATCTTCAGCGCGGTTTGAAGTAACTGTTGGAATAGAATGACGATGTGGATGATTGTGTCCAGGAGGATTATTAACTATTACATCCGCACATATTTTATGCATTGGACTTCTGGGATGGAAAGTAATTCCTTTGAGTTTCAAGTCTCCGCAATTTTTGAGTCTGGCTAATTCAAAATCTAATCTCTTATTGGCAGTTAGTTGTTGCTGCATTTTAATTTGAGTCGTCGCAGCATCCTTACATAGATTTTGTAAATCTTTATCTAATGGTTCTGACCATGTGATTGAGAATCCAACACCTAAACTGTAATTATCTTTCTGACCTGTTCTAGTTTTTTTACGAAATAAAATATCACCAGGATTATCTAAAACACCATCTCCCATCGGATTGCCATCATCATCAAAGGCACCAAAATTATCAGTGACATCATATACTGGATCCATATAATATGGTTCATAAGGTTTTGCCGCAGAAATACTTCCTGTAACATACGGAGTAAAATTGCGAGTGGGTCCTTGACATTGAATTCCGTTCCCGTATGTGTTAGTGATGTATGGACCTTGTAAAACCTGAATTGCCTGATTGGTCACCGAACCTGAACTATTTGCCACAGGACTTGCTGTTGCCGATACACCACCAACGGTTTCAGCATTGACTGGTGAGGCAAATAATAATGCAATTATTGGGAAAAAATGGAGGTGGTTTCTGTTACGCTTTCTATGACCGTCTCTCTTTGAATAATCGTCTGATTGCTTAAACCCGGACCAGAGTAAGTTTCTGTAAATTGAAACGCTGCTCCCGGTGTTGTTTGTTTCCAGTTTGGTTTTGAATTTGATAAACCAGTCCATCTCGAAGTCACTCCATTTATTGTTGTCGAAACAGTTGATTGATTAGGAACAATAGTTTCTCCCGAATGTTCCACACCAGATCCTGTTACAGAATATTGATATCCAGTGTTATAATCCATCGAATTGATGGTTTCCGTTATTGTTGATGTTGTCTCTGTTCGGCTTGTCATTGAGCCTTGCGTGAAGTTGGGAACAACCGGTACACTATATGCCGGTTGCATTATCCCATGAATCACCCCAAGAACCAATCCGAAACCGATTGCTTCTTGCAATTTAGTCACTGTTATTTAACCTCAATCAATTACAGTGATTTCACTTACAAATTGTCCGATCGCACTAGAACCAGCTGAACCTGCAGTTACTGTAAGAGCACCTGATGAGGTTACAGTACCGGCAAGACTAGTATTATCACCAGCAGCATAAGAGGTTTGTGTAGACAGATTTCCAACAGTGCCTACAGTGGGAGCAGATGTTGGAACGGCATCACCTTGAGTATATGATTGGCTGAAGGAAAATGCAGAACCGGGTGTATCTTGTGTTGCGGCAATTGTTCCTGGATTATAGATACCCGAAGTAATTGTTCCTGCAGAAACTGTATTAGCAGTTGATCCGTCAGTAGTATCGATATTGCTTCCAGAAATACTGAATGAGGAACCAATTCTAGATGCAGTAGTTCTTGCGGCATCTACAGTTAACTGAACACTAGTCGCATGTTTAGTAACAAGACCACCTGCCATTGCAGGGGTACTCATCAAAACCATTCCTAAAAAGATTAGACCTGCTTTCATTTTGTCTATATACTAGGACTATGCGATTATTTATGGAAAAGGTGATTGTAACTGAGTGAGCACTCTTGACAGGTTGGTTCGGATCCCTTATAATGTGAAGGTCCTCAAGGGCAAGTAGCTCAGTCGGATTAGAGCCACGCACTTCTAATGCGTTGGTCGGGGGTTCGAGTCCCTCCTTGCCTGTTGTCCTTTTACTTCTTATTATGGGCAAATACGATTTTGGTGGACTTGACAGGCACTCTGTTAATATACTAAGATTACTCAGTGAACTTGAAGGTTCTTATCAACTCCTTAAATATATGGGATTTGAAGAGGATATGAAGTTCATTGATGAGATGAAGCAGAGGTATTATAAACTCTACTTCAAAACCGCAAAGGAAGAAAAGGCAAACAATCCCATCGACCGAGCAAGCGAACGGGCCTGACTGTTAATCAGAGATTGGTAGGGGCAGTACCTACGATGGGAGTTTCTAACCTCTAAAATATTATAAATAATAATAAAGTTAGAGGTTAGAATGTCTGGTAAAGCAGTTGTCCAATTTCGTCAAAGAAGAAAAAGATGGGCAGTTGATGCTTTTGGTGGTAAGTGTGGTATTTGTGGTTATGATAAATGTGTTGAGGCATTAGAGTTTCATCACCTTGACCCATCCCAAAAAGATTTCACACTAACATCATCTGTAGCAAACAGACAAGTATTTGTTGAAGAACTTAGAAAGTGTGTTTGTTTATGTTCTAACTGTCATCGTGAAGTTCATTCTGGTATTGCTAATATTCCAGATAATGTGCTAAAATTTGATGAAAGGTTTAAGGACAAACCTTTACCAGAAAAACCGAAGCACTCTTGTAAAGAGTGTGGAAAACTAACAACTATCACTCAAACATTCTGTTCAGTAAAATGCTCTCGTAAAAATAGAGAAGTTGCTGACTGGCCAAGTAATCAAGAGTTACAAAAACTAGTTCTTGAAAATGGTTATTCTGCTACTGGTAGAATGTTTGGTGTTAGTGATAATGCTGTTAGAAAACGGTTAAAACGCCACTCTAGCTCAGCTGGTAGAATAGAGAGAAGAGAAAGGGCAAAAAAAGACTACCATAGAACTCTTGACAAATAATTATTTTCCTTTATAATAACTTAACTGCCCCCATAGTTTTAGCAGTTAAAATAATCGCCTTGTAAGCGATAGTCGCGGGTGCAAATCCTCGCTGGGGGCTTGACAAGATTTCAAACTTGTCTTATACTTCCTCTTGTGTGAAGGAAGTGCCGGGAGAGTAATCTCCCACCTCTGCGAAATTGGTGTAGTGGTAACATCCCATCCTTCCAAGTTGGTGTCACGGGTTCAAATCCCGTATTTCGCTTCGGTAAACCCTAAAAAGTTTATCGTATAAATACTTGTTCGTAACTCCAATGTTGCGAATTACAACAAACAGAAGATGCCTCAAATAATTGCATCAGTTTTGTTGACCGGACCACGGTAGTGTGGTATACTAAATCTGCGATCGGCAAGTCGAGTCCGATCCATCATCTGCGGGTAACCATTCCGCAAGTAAATTTAACGAGGTATCTAAAATGATTAAATCTGTATTCGCAGCAACTGCTGCTCTCTCCATGTCCGCTGGTGCTGCTTTTGCAGGTCCCTACGTGAATGTGGAAACCAATGCTGGTTGGGCTGGTGATGACTACACTGGTGCTACCACCGATCTGCACGTAGGTTACGAAGGTGGTCTTGGTGATTCTGCTGCATGGTACATCCAAGGTGGTCCTTCGATCGTCTCTCCTGACGGTGCAGAGTCTTCCACCGAATTCTCTGGTAAAGTCGGAGTTTCTGCTGGTCTGACCGATCAACTGGGTGTTTATGGTGAACTCTCTGCTGCTACTACCGATCAAGAGTTCGAAGATCTGAACGTTGGTGGCAAACTGGGTCTGAAGTACTCTTTCTGATTTTCACTTAAGTAAATATCAGCACCTCCTAACGGGGGTGCTTTTTTTGTGCCTGAGTAAATATTAAATTTAGATTAACCCATATTAAATATAGAGGTTTGTTCGTTAACTTTTTTTTAAAGACAAGATTTGAATACGTTGTTATAATTACAAGGTCTTCAACGGACAATCCTGCAAACATTACAAAAAGGTATTTTCAAATGAAAGCAATCGCTCTTGCCGCCCTGGCAATTCCTATGGTGACGGCACCTGCCCTTGCTGGTCCATACGTTATGACCAAATCTGAATTCAAGGGAACGGATGATAATTACAAATCTACAGTGAATCAGGCTCGACTTGGTTATGATTGGAAGGTAGGTGATATCAAACCTTATGTTGAACTTGGTGGTGGTGCTGCTGTGCCCGATGGTGGTGATGCAGCTACTTTTGTTGCCGCTGAAGTTGGTGCTGGTATTAAACTGACCAAACAACTTTCTGCGAAAGCTAAGTTTGAGACTATTAATTATGATGATAAAAACGACTGGAAAGTCGAAGTTGGCACTAAGTACCGTTTCTGATATTAGATAAATGAAACTCAAACCCATGCAAAAGACTCTGGCAGTTACTGCTGGAGCAATCGTAGTTGGTGGTAGCATTCTTGCTGCCTGTGCTCCTAAACAAGAAGTAGCAGTAGTAAAAGAACCATTCAAACTGAATGCAGCAGGTGCTACGTTCCCCGCATCACTTTATCAAGCATGGTTTAGTGATTTTGCATCAGAGACTGGCAATCAAGTCAACTACCAAGCAGTTGGTTCTGGTGCTGGCGTCCGTCAATACACTGCCAAAACTGTTGACTTCGGTGCCAGTGATGGTGCTGTAAAGGATGAGAAACAACCTGAATTTGGGGTAGTTCATATCCCCATGACTGGTGGTGCTATCGTTCCTGCATACAACTATCCTGGTTGTGATGCTAAGATCTCTCAGACTCAACTTGCTGATGCCTTCCTTGGCAAGATTACTAACTGGTCTACATTCGGATGTGCCGATAAACCTATTACCATTGTTCATCGTTCTGATGGATCCGGTACTACTAAAGGTTTCACCAACTCCCTGTCTGCATTCTCTCCTGAGTGGAAAGCAACTGTTGGTACTGGTAAAGCAGTGAAGTGGCCTGTTGGTGTTGGTGCCAAAGGAAACTCTGGTGTCGCTGCTACCATCAAGAATCAAGAAGGTGCTCTTGGTTATGTGAATTATGGTTATGTGAAGAATGGTGGCCTTCAACAACCTGCACTTCAAAACAAGGCAGGTAATTATGTCACAGCATCTGCTGAAACTGCTTCCGCAGGACTTGGTAAAATTGTTCTTGACTCTCAGTTGCGTGGTGCTGATGCTAACCCCGCAGGTGAAAATGCTTATCCTATCGTCTCCTTGACTTGGATTCTTGCATATCCGGAGTATGAGAAGAATGCGGATGTAAAAGAAACTCTTCGATATATGTTGAGTGAGAAAGCACAATCAAAATCTGATTCCCTTGGGTATGTTCCTCTGCCTGAGGAACTTCGTCAAAAAGCACTTGTTGCTGTTGACAGTCTGAAGTGAATTTGATATATTGGAGAGGATAAAACCTCTCCTTTTTTATGACTCCTTTTTATATTGATATTGATTATCAAAAGGTAGAAGTTCCACAAGAAATTTTATCTTATTGTGATGCATTTACTACGGATGCCATTCGTGAGGAACTTCGATATCTTGATTGTGTTTATATGAATATGGGACTTTATGGAAATAGTCCCGAACAAATGAAAGAGGTGAGGAGACGTTATAACTATAATGTGCGACCTATTTTTGATTGATGAAAAAGAAACTTAAAAGAGCAATCAAAGAATTTTTTAAACCATCTGAAAAACCAGATCATGAAAGTCTTTATGAAATGATTGAAAATCTTCAATATAGAATTAGTGATATGGAAAGTGAACACATAATCATGATGCGTGAACTTCAAAAAATATATACTTTGATTGGCAAGGAGTACCCAAATGAAAATTAATTTGTGGTACTCTAAAAGTATGAAGCAGTGGAGATGGACTCTCTGCGAAGAAACTAAAAAATGTGCTGTATCAGAGTATCATTCTGGCCAACAACCACTTTTAAGAGATGCGATGGATGATGTTGCTAATACAGTCGAGTACATAATGGATAAATAACTGAAAACTGAAGAAGTTAAGAACAATAAAATGGATAACATAAAAATTAGATGCCGCTCCTGTGGTAGGGAGTTGGAGGGGCATCAAACTAAGACGGTTTCTTGTGGATGCCCAAACATGGCAACTATTCGTGGTGATAGAGTTTCAGCAGTTGACCTATCACAGGTTGTTATGCTAAACTCTTATCAATCTCAAAACAAAAAGGGAGTTCTGTCACAACAAGATATTGAGTGGCAGGAGCAAAGACGACAACGCAAGGTTCGTAAATTGAACTTTGAAGTCCGATAGGAGGATTGGCAGAGTTAGGTTTAATGCAGGGGATTGCTAATCCCCCGATGCACTTTAGGTGTATCCGTTGGTTCAAATCCAACATCCTCCGTTTGGAAAGGTGGCCGAGTGGTTTATGGCAGTTGTCTTGAAAACAACCGTGTTAGTAGCACCGGAGGTTCGAATCCTCTCCTTTCCGTTTCTTTATATTTTCTTAAACACTTTCAGGAAACCCTAACAAACTTGACAAAACTTAGATGCTAATTATCATAGCTAATAAGTATTTCAAATTAAAGAACTATGGACGAACACACCTATAATAATTGGGTGAAAGTCAAGCAGACCTTCGAAGCATCTGGAAATACAGATAATTTTTTCTACAAAAGAGCCTGTGCGATTGTATCGGGAAAATCAGATCCAATGGAAAAAGTGATGAAATTAAATGGCACACAGAATGGATGAAATTAAACCCACACATTATGTCACCAAGGAAGAGTGTCAGGAGATGATTGATGATGCCATACGAAAACATAATCGTAATGCTGGAATTATCAGTATGTGTGTTGGTTGGGTTGTTCTTGCACTTTTTGCTGAGGGTCTTCTTCGACTCATTGGAGTAGTTCCTCCCATATTTCCTTGGTTAAATGTCACACTTTAATAAAATAAATAGATGACCGAAGAAGAAAAAAGAAAGTTTTATGAGGAGTTGAAAGAAAGAACGGAACAACTTAGAATAAACTATCTTTTTGAGGAACCTTGTCCACTTTATGAGGATGATGAAGATGGAATGGAATGAATTTTTTAATTTTGTTTCTAGTGTTCTCTATCTTTATATTGCATGGTTAAGTGGAATATTACTTGGTTACATAATAGGAATAAAAAACGGAGGGGATTTATGAAAGTAGGAATCATTGGATTGGGACGAATGGGGGAGGGAATGTCCCGTCGTCTTATCAAAGCAGGTCATGAGGTATGGGGGTATAGAAACAACTATGCAAAATCTGAAGAACAATATGAGAAGGGTTATATTAGTGGATGTACCACTTCTGTGGAAAGCCTTGTTCAAGTAGTTAGATCTACACCAAGTGATAGAAGAGCACCTGGTATTTTCATGATGGTAGTACCAGCAGAAACAGTCGAGGGCACAATTAATGAGTTACTACAATTTTGTGTGGAGGGTGATATTATTATTGATCATGGCAATTCCAATTTTAAGGA
>Ga0208162_1001669_pt1 | contig 11372 bp, 14 predicted proteins | sample CB_VirMetaG_4_FD_184539 | JGI IMG/M metagenome (GOLD analysis project Ga0208162, IMG submission 184539) | Freshwater to marine saline gradient viral communities from Chesapeake Bay - CB_1508_1M Viral MetaG (SPAdes) (version 4) | ecosystem: Environmental > Aquatic > Marine > Coastal | place: USA... | reverse complement strand
AAGTTTGTTATTTAGTTGATTTTAAGGATTGTAAAGACGCAAACGATTATTTATTAAAGTATGGCAAAGAAGAATTGCGGCATGTTATTGATAGATGTCAACCGGTTCCACTAGAAGGTGTATCAACACTTAGGGATATTGAAGACGAGCTCAAAGACTTTGTTAAAAACGGCTTTAAACCAGGCTTTCAAATTGGTCTAGAGAATTTTGATAAGATTTTTTCTACATATACGTCTCAATTTATTACTGTAACTGGTATTCCTAGTTCTGGTAAATCTGATTTTGTTGATCAAATGTGCGTGGGTTATAACCGTAATTACGGTTGGAAAACAGCATTTGCTTCACCTGAGAATCAACCTACGTTTTTACATGCTCACAAGCTAATGCGTAAAGTGTGGATGGATATGCCGTCGCCCGGTGATATTGATGGTAATAAATGGAATCAAGTTGCTGATCACGTTAATGACAACTTTTTCTTTATTGACATGGATAAATATAGCCTTGAAGCTGTTTTACGTAAAGGTGCTGAGCTTGTGAAGCGTAAAGGCATAAAATGCCTTGTTCTCGATCCATTCAATAAGATTAGAGACACAAACGCTAGCTCAGATGATGTTAACCGTTACACGCTTGAATATCTTCAAAAAATCGAAGTATTTGCTAAAAAGTATGATGTATTAGTTATTATTGTAGCTCATCCTACTAAGATGTACAAAGACAAAGATGGTAAAATTGAAGAGCCAACGATGTACAGTATTAAGGGTGGTGGTGAATGGTATGACGCTAGTTACCACGGTTTATTAGTTCACAGGGATTATGAAGCTAAAACTGTTAAGGCAAAAGTCTTAAAAGTTAAGTTTCAAAACCTTGGTGAAAACGGTGCTGAAGCTCATTTCAGATGGGAGCCAAAGTCTGGTAGCTTTTTACCAGATGCATCTCAAGCCGCTATTCAAGAAGCAATGCCTTGGGAATAATGGTTGCTAAGCGTAGACCTTTTAAACCCGGCTTTTACCCTTGGACTAAAGAAGATTATCATAAAATTTCTTGGTGTATTAATAATGGTATATCCTGTTGTGTTATACCAGCTAAAAAATACGAATCAGGTGGTTACGATTTTTGTATAGAAATTGTTATTAAGGGTAAATCAAACTTTAGTCCAAGCTTTAGAAAAGACGAGGTATTAATTAAACAATTAGAATATTATAACTACTACTATGACAAATACAATAAAGATCCTAGATGATAAAACAATAGCAATGACTTGGCACGGTAAAACAATTATAGTTACAAAGCGAAATAGTACTCTTGATTTAAAATCCTGGTTTAATTATAACGGAAAAATTTATGCGTAAATTTAATTTTGCAAGCGAAGCGTTTCACGACATATACTGGCGTATAGTTAGAGATGGCGTTGAATTTGATAATACTAAAGCATTGTTTAACTTTGGCTTTTATATAAACAAACCGTATCATAATAGCATAGAAGACAGCGCTGATGTTAAGCGTAGTTGGTCGCAAGAATATGCTCAAGCTGAATGGCAGTGGTATTTATCTGCTGATCCAAGAGTTAGCAAATTAGGTGAGATTTATGGAAAGGTTCCAACTATATGGCAGCGAATGGCCGATAGTAATGGTGAAGTTAATTCTAACTACGGTTATCAATGGAAACGTCATGATCAATTAGACTATGTTATTAATCAATTAAAAAATAAACCTAATACAAGGCAAGCTGCTATTAGTATTTACGACGCTAAAGAGTGGTCGTCTTATGCTAACGATACTCCTTGTACTTATGCGGTTCATTTTATGATATTAGATAACAAGTTAAATATGTCTGTTATGATGCGTTCTAATGATCTCTGGTATGGTTTCTGTAATGATCAATATCAATTCTCAAATCTACAAATGTTAGTTGCATACGAAACAGGATATGAAGTTGGTTGGTATTATCATTTTGCTAACAACATACACTTATACGAAAATAAATTACCTAAACAAACAGCTAGATTATATCACAGATGACATATTGCATATACCATATACCCGGTAAAAAAATTGGGGTTACAAATAATCCTAAATTTAGGATTGAAGAGCAGCAAGGGTATCAAGAAGGCGAATATGAAATATTAGAAATGTCAGATGATATTGATTATATTTCTGAGCGAGAGATACAATTGCAGATGAAGTACGGTTACAGAGTAGACGTTAAGTTATACCGTGACCTTTACACTAACGATTTTATACAATTAAATAATATGAAAATAAACGTAACAGAAGCTACTACTACATTCCCATGTCCGGTAGATAAGCTAAAAGGCCGATTGCTCGACGAGCTAGGTATGGAATGGGAAACTAAACACGGGGTGTTTACAATTACAGCGCCAACTATAAACTGGATAATGGCTAATGTAAAAACATCTATGTATAATAAAGATCGTTGTTATATTTACAATAAAGCTATGGCTAAATATTACGACCATGATCCGCATAGAAATATTACAATAGGAACTACATATCCAGCTGAAATTGAAGATGAAAATCAAGAAATAATGGATCGTATAAATAAAAACTTTTTCAATAAACCAACTATGTCTTGTGATCAATGTGAAAAATCTTTATTCAACTGTATTAGAGAGTGGGCTAATGAGCGCGGCCTGTACGAAAAAGGTGATCCTAAAACTCAATACATTAAGTTAATGGAAGAAACCGGCGAAATCGGTAGAGCTTTGTTAAAGGAAAATACTGAAGAGATTATCGATGGTATTGGTGACGCTGTGGTTGTGTTGACTAATTTAGCTGAATTAGTTGGTGTGCCAATTGAAGAGTGTATACAATCAGCTTATGATGTTATCGCAAAGCGTACAGGTAAAATGGTTAATGGCACGTTTGTAAAAGATACGCCTTTGACTGAGTTTGGTAGACATAATTTAAAACAAAAATAATATGTATATAGGAAAAGACAAATACAAACACGCTGTTGCGGGCGTTATATTCGCAATTATATTTACAGAGCTTAATTTACCAGCGTTAACAACACTACTACTAGTGCTGGCGGTTGGTGTAGCTAAAGAAGTTTACGACTACCTTGACTATGGCGTGTTCGACAAATGGGATGTGCTTGCTACAGTAGCACCAGTATTATTTTATTATATTTTAACAACATTAGTATAATGACAGAGCAAAACTTTAAATTCAGAGACCCTGTGGTTCAGAACGTTTGCAGAGAGTTTGTAAGACGATCTGACGTGGGCTACGAAAAATACGGTCAAACCCTTGATGACGAACGTAGTCTTGGCATGAAAAACCTGCAGGGCTATTTAAAAGATGTACAAGAAGAACTAATGGATGCGATATTGTACATTCAAGCTGCACGCGAAGAGCTCAGAGACTTATCTGAAGAGGCTTTAATACAAAAGTTTGATAATGAGGAAGAGATCTAAAAAGCGTGGTCCTGTTGTAGCTAAAAAAGTTAAACAGGACGGTATTAACTTTGCTTCAGGGCTGGAACGATACATGTATCTGGCCCTGAAAAAAGCAAAGATCAAAGCTGCGTACGAGGGTGAAACTTACGTTGTGCAAGAAGGCTTTGAGTTTACTCAAGCTGCTTATGAAAAGCAGTCTAATGGTAAAGGCGAATATAGAGACAGAGGTCATAAAAAAATACTACCAGTTAAATATACTCCAGATTTTGTTGGAAAGGACTTTATTATTGAATGTAAGGGCCGTGCAAACGAAAGTTTTCCAATGCGATGGAAAATGTTTAAAAAGTACGTAAAAGAGAATTTACCTCATGTAACTTTATATAAACCTCAGAATCAAAAAGACTGCGACGAAACAATTAAATTAATTCAAAATCAAAACAAATGAAAGAATGGGAATTAAGTTTCGGTACGTTTCCGGGGCTATTATTTGGTATTAGAACATATCAAGAAGAATCAAGGACAAATCACGTTATATACGTCGGGTTTGTAGACGCATGTTTAACAATATATAAAAACTAATAAATGAACAACAACATCCTATCGGATATTACTGTTCACATGAAGTACGCTAAGTATAATCCCGAGCTTAACCGCCGGGAAACTTGGGGTGAACTCATTGACCGTAACGTCCAAATGCACATTAAAAAATATCCACAATTAAAAGAACAAATCAATGAAGCGTATAAGTTCGTTTATAGCAAAAAAGTATTACCATCTATGCGATCGTTACAATTTGCCGGCAAGCCAGTTGAAATATCTCCTAATCGCCTATATAATTGCTCATATCTTCCAGCTGATAGTGTTGATGCTTTTAGTGAAATAATGTTTTTATTATTATCTGGATGCGGTGTTGGTTATTCAGTTCAATATCATCATATCAAGCAATTGCCAGCAATTATAAAACCATTCAACAAACGCGAGCGTAGATTTGTTATTGGAGATAGTATTGAAGGTTGGTCTGACGCTGTTAAAGTTTTAATTAAGTCTTATCTTGGTGAAAAACGTACATCTAAAATAAACTTTGATTACACTGATATACGACCTAAAGGAGCAAGACTTGTTACTTCTGGTGGTAAAGCTCCAGGACCACAACCATTAAAAGAATGTTTAATTAAAATTGAAGGTATATTAAATGCGAAAGAAGACGGATCGAATCTCAGTAGTATCGAGGTGCATGATATTATTTGCCATATTGCTGATGCTGTACTTGCTGGAGGTATAAGACGCGCTGCTCTTATAGCTTTGTTTAGCGCTAGTGACGATGAAATGATTAGTTGTAAGTCAGGGAACTGGTGGGAGACTAATCCACAACGCGGTAGAGCTAATAACTCAGCTGTACTTATGAGACATAAAATTACTAAAGAGTTTTTTATGAATCTTTGGAAACGTGTTGAACTATCAAACGCTGGTGAACCTGGCATTTATCTTAACAATGATAAAGACTGGGGAACTAATCCATGTTGTGAAATAGCTTTACGTCCGTTTCAGTTTTGTAACTTATGTGAAGTTAATGTATCAGATATAGAATCACAAGAAGACTTTGAGGCTAGAGTTAAAGCTGCTGCGTTTATTGGTACTTTGCAAGCTAGCTACACTGACTTTCATTATTTAAGAGAAATATGGAGAGAAACAACAGAGAAAGACGCTCTTATAGGTGTGTCAATGACAGGAATAGGGAGTGCCGCTGTGCTCCAAATGGATATGACGGCCGCTGCAAATATCGTAAAAAAGGAGAACGCAAGAGTAGCGAAGCTATTAGGAATAAATAAGTCTGCAAGATGTACAACTGTAAAACCTGCAGGGACGACATCTCTGGTGCTAGGAACTTCATCTGGTATTCACGCATGGCATAATGATTATTATGTCCGTAGAATGCGCGTAGGAAAGAATGAGGCCATATATACATATCTTTCTGTGTATCATCCGGAGTTAATCGAAGACGAGTTCTTCAGACCTCACGATACTGCGGTTATTTCTGTACCTCAAAAAGCTCCTAAAGGATCTATTCTTAGAACTGAATCACCATTTGATACGCTTGAGCGTGTTAAACGTGTGGCAACTGAATGGGTTAAACCTGGTCATAGAGTTGGTTCTAACTCGCACAACGTATCAGCTACTATATCTTTGAAAGAAGATGAGTGGGATTCTGCTGGTGAGTGGATGTGGGAAAACAGAGATCATTACAATGGTCTATCAGTATTGCCTTACAATGGTGGTACATATACACAAGCTCCGTTTGAAGACATTGACGAAGCTAAATATATTGAAATGTCTAAAGTATTATCTGAAGTTGATCTAACGAAAGTTGTTGAACTTGATGATAACACAGATCTATCAGGCGAGCTTGCTTGTGCTGGTGGTAACTGTGAAGTTGTTTAATTTTAATTTTATTTTATTATGACAGAATTACAAAGAACGTACCAAGGTATGTTAGAAACTCTAGAAAGAGGTATTGGTGATTTAGAAAAGTTTGAAGCTGGCAATATGTCTGCTGGAACTAGAGTTCGCAAGAACATGCAGACAATTAAAGATCTAGCTCAAAAAGTTAGATTAACTGTTCAAGAGCAGAAAAACTCTGTAGCAGTCTAAATGGCTAAAACGTAAACGATAATCATTATCGCTACGTAAACAGCTTGACTAATGTCTATTTTACGATCCATGAGGTATTAATTACCTTATGGGTCGTTTTTTATATTAAGTAATTGTTAAATTTACGCTACGTTGCTGCTAGATGATCTGCGTCGACCCATGCCAACTTTCTTTTTAGCCTTAACAACTTTAGCTTTTTCAACCTTAGTCATTTCGCCCCACGGTTTAGGAGATTGTCCACTAACACGTCTTGATGGTCTACAAACTTTAGTATTTTTATTCTTTTCAGATCCACATACATTGCCTTTTTCATCAGTCCATTTTTCCTGGAACCAACGTCTAAGGTTTTTATTTGGAGATTTCATTTTAAAAGCCATACTATTTCTTTTTACTTTTATTACCCCAATTAGCAACTCCAACTTTACGACACTTAGATAAAGCCCCACTAGCATAAGCTGATGGCCATACTTTATATCTTGATTTTACTTTAGTGTAACACGCGTCCTTTTTTTGTAAAGGACTTTTCATTTTAAATGCCATATTTTACCATTTTACTTTATCAGCCCAATAAGCTGCACTCATTTTACCTTTCGCTATATTCTTAGCATGTCTAGCTTTAAAGCTTTTACGTTTAGCTTTCATACGAGCTGACTCGCCTTGTTTAGGTTTACCAGCAGTTGAAGCACCTTGCTCTCCAAATCGAATAATTTTTTCTACACCATTAGCACAAGCTTTTACCACGTGAGATTTCTTAGGGTGACTAGGCGTACGCTTAGGTTTGTTGCAAGCCATTTTAGACTTTTGTATTTTCATTTTAAATGCCATTATGATGATGTATAAGTTACTGTCATTAAGTTTGGAGTATTAGCCGTAGGTTCTTCATAATATATTCTAGCTTTAGCCGTTTGTACTCTTAGTTCATTGTTTTCTAATAAATTTAAACTTACTGTCGGTGGTATTTTAATTCCTTTAACTAAATTTGAAACAGCAAGACCCGATAAAGAAACGGCAACTGTAACATATATATCTAGCGTTGAGCTTGAGTTTGATATTATAATATTACTTAAAGATGAGTTAACAACAAAGTCCTGGGAATTGCCTGAACCCTCAGTAAAAGAACCTAAATTTTTAGTTATACCTGCCATAATATTACTATTACATATTTTTTATTAAGGTGTAGTGTCATATCTAGTTGACGTTCCATTAGTTCCTAAATAAGTATTGTAATCCCACTCTATTACAGGCGTTACAAACCATCTTTCGTCATTACCACCCTCACCACCTAATGCAGCATTATCTGACTGTATAGATATTGCAAACATGTGAGTTGAATCAAAATGCTTAGCTGTTGAAAAGTGAAAATGGAATACATCGTGATTATGTGTAGATGCTATAGCCATTGTTTCTGTTTCTACTACAGTCCATGTTCCTGAATAACCTGTTCCTGTAGATTGTAATACCTCAATACCAAAAGTTATATTACCACTAGCTCCATTTAAGTTTTCTACCTTTAATGTTACAGACGCAAGTCTACCATCAGCGTGAGCCAACATACAAGCTTCGTCTTGGTATACTACTGTCTGAGCTGTTACAGTATCTAATGGTAAATAATATTTAGTTGTGCTTATATCATTTATAAAGTTACATTGAAACGCTTGGTATTGTTTAGCTATAAGAGTTCCAGATGCAACTACGTCACCTGTAACATCAACACCTGTGGATGTTGTTTCAATTTTTTTAACGTTGTTGTGAAATATTTCTACTCTATCATCACTATAACAATTTATATAATTTTCTCCAACAGCGTTTTGCAAGTACAGGTTATTAGCCATTACTTTTAAATTACCCGTACCAGCGTCTTTTATATAACTATTACTACCATCGTGGTATATTTCTAAATCATTAGCGTCACCAACCCTAAGTTTGTCATTGTCTTGAAGCTTTAAATTTTTACTAAACACCACTTGCTCATTAGTACCATCTAATCTAAAGTATTCTGTTTGCCCGCCAGAACCGTCGTCGCATTGAAATATTATATCCTTGTCATCTGCGTTTTGCTGTATGTAAAAATCACCAGTACCATTATAAAGGAAACTATCAGTACCATTGTGCCACGCTTGTATATCAAGTCCAGAACCTATTGCTACTCTAGAGTTATCAGGAAATACGGTGAACACATAATTACCACTACTAGCGGCGCTACCATCTAATCTAAAATATTCAGTAACACCTCCAGAACCATCGTCTGACTTAAATATTATATCTTTGTCATCTTCATCTTGCTGAATTATTAAGTCGTTGGTATCTGTAAATATTCTAGCTGTTCTGTTAGTGTTAAAGTTTACAGCGATACCATCTCTAAATCTACCAGCCGCCGTAATATCAAAACCTCCCGTTAAAAACGCTTCGCCACTAGCTCTAAAAGTTCCGTTTACGTCTAAAAGCTTACCAGGACTCGTAGTCCCAATGCCGACATTACCAGAGCTGTCGATACGCATTTTTTCAGAGCCTTCAAAAAAGAAACCTAAGTCTGAATCATTAGTTCCTTGTCTAATTCCAGCTATATGAATATCTGCATCAGCGTTTCTAAACTGAAGCATAGCCATAGTATCAACTGTGCCGCTTGTGTTTTCAATTCTAATACCGTCGCTTCCCCAGTTTCCAAGGCTTCCGCCAGAAAAGCTCGTATCTCCGTTGGTAAACTCAACGTGAAACTTATGGTCAGGTAAAGTTGTTCCAATACCGACGTTGCCAGACGTGTCTATCGTCATTCTAGCGCTAGTATTATTTGAACCTAACAATAAAGCCTGCCCTGACAAGCCTTTCACAATAGCTTGATTTGTGTCCCAGGTTAAATGCCCAGCGTTAGCAGAAGCTCCCCACTTAACAGTTCCGTCGTTTTGTAGGTATATTCTGTTGTCAACATCTAACAAGGCGTTTGGACTTGTGGTTCCAATACCAACATTGCCGCCTTGCTCTATTGTTAAGACTTCACTAGCTAGGTTGTCGTTTAAAACACTAAACCTTCCGTCAGTTTGAACTTTTAAGCTGAAGTCTTTATTAGTTCCAGTTTCTTTCATCACAAACCTAGGAGCAGTGCCTTGCAGCTGAGCGTCGCCAACTACGTCTAGTTTAACTGATGGAGTAGCTGTACCAATACCTACGTTGTTTGCTTGAGCAGTACCACTAGCGTTTACACCAAGTAAAATATCTGAACCACTACTTGCGCTATTATATATCCTTAAATCGTTACCTGCGTGGTTAAACTCCCAATAATTAGAATTATCAGCCCTTCCTAACTTTAAACTTAAACCGTTGCCGTCAGGGTGATTACCATATAGAGTTGTACCAGATACGGTACCTGTAGTCGTTAAGTTACCAGATATATCAGCATCACCATTTATGTCTAAAGATCCAGCTGTTAGTGAATTACTACCAGCAGTTACGTTACCAGCAAATGTTGATGTGCCATCATAGCCAATTGTTAATCTTGTTTGAGGTGAAGAATCAGCGATTGCTGATGTTTTAAATATTAAATCTGCATTAGGACCTGATGCCGCTGCATTATTACTAAAAGCTTCAATTTCAGCTAAAACTCTAGCTCCAGGTGAGGTTGTGTCAGAAGTGTAAAATTCAATGTTACCTAAACTAACACTGTCCCAATCAGGATTGTTTAAGTTTCTTGAATCTTGTATTCTTAATGTTGGAGCTGTACCATTAAGAATTACATCACCCGAAAAAGTTGCGTTACCATTTTCCGAACCATCTAAAGTTAAAGCAATAACATTTGTACCATCATCTTTAACCCTAAACTTTATATCTCTATCACTAACATTGTTTGCGATATATAAATCTGTTCCACTATCTTTTTCAACAAAACTATCTCCACCGTTTAAGTTTATAACAGAGTTTGTGGAAGCAGAGGTAATTGTTAAATCACCACCATTAACTGTTACATCACCTGTAAAAGTTGCGTCTCCATCGTCAGCAATAGATAGTCCGCTAGCAGCATCATCTGCAAAAAGACCTGTGCCATTAGCATCTCTTGCTGTAAATTTACGTGAGCTAACAATGTAAGAGTTGCTTGAAGTAGTTATATTTCCACCTACACTTATTTGCCCGTTAACTATAAGTCTTTCGTTAAGAAAATCAAATCTAGCAAGTTCGTCGTCATCAACATGATCAGCACCATCAGCAGCTCCAAATCCATATATTCTTAAATCGCCGTTGTGGTAAGCGCCAAGCCTTGGTGAGTTGCCAATACCTCTAGCTATCATACCCCAGTTAGCGCCGTTGTTTAATCTTAAAACACCTTCTGTTGAGTTAGTGTCAATACGAGCGTGAACGGAGTCGCTATCATCATCTTCAATTACAAAACTTCCGCTATGAACCCTAAGTATTCCATGAACATCTACATTTGAGTTAGCTGTTATAGTACCTATATTTTTAAGATTTCTATCTAAATCTATAAACTGTGTGCTACTACCGTCACCAATGTAAAGACCGTTTTCTGCTGCTGTAGCAGATCCACCGTAAAATCTAAATGTATTTCTATTAGACCAAGTAGTATCGTTGTTAGCAAAAGCATAAGAAGTAAAGCCAGCCTCAGAAGCTAGTATTACATTTTCACCTGTCCAACCTATATTGTCTCTAATTATACTCCACGTATCTCCAGCTGCTATTGCTACAATATCATCATGACCAATCATAAGAGCACCGTTCTGACTCAGTCTTTGCATGATAACTTCTTCTTCAGACCCGTTAGACATGGTGAGTAGTTTAGTAGGAGTAGTATACTGACCAGTGTCACCAGAAGGTTCGTAGTCAAAGTTTATATAACCGTTGGACGTAGTAAGGTTTAGCTTTGCCCCAACGTTAAAAGATCCACTAAAAGTAGGATTGTTTATTGTAGGCTCTTCTACAACTAAATTACCAGTTCCACCAATTGTTAGCGTAGCACTAGCATTATCTGCAGTGATAGATCCTGATTGTTCAAAGCGTATGTCAACATTATTTACGCCGTCACCTATAAATACATCAGCATCACCATCGCCAAGTAATACGTCGCCAAGAGGATTTGATATTACAAGGTCGTCGTTAGAGTCCATGTCTATAAGACCTCCGTCAGTACCGCCTGATGTAACAAATCTTATACTGTCTTTAGCAGTTATAGGGTGACTAAAATCAAATCTATCTGACGAAGCATTCCAAAGCATTGTAGCGTCGTTAGAAGCATCTACAGCGTCTTGTATTGTTATACCAGCGCCATCTGCTAACGCAGAAGAATCACCAGTGCTATAATTT
>Ga0208162_1001668_pt1 | contig 11375 bp, 10 predicted proteins | sample CB_VirMetaG_4_FD_184539 | JGI IMG/M metagenome (GOLD analysis project Ga0208162, IMG submission 184539) | Freshwater to marine saline gradient viral communities from Chesapeake Bay - CB_1508_1M Viral MetaG (SPAdes) (version 4) | ecosystem: Environmental > Aquatic > Marine > Coastal | place: USA... | reverse complement strand
AGCTCCCTGAGATCCCTGAGCTGTTCGTTAGTGAGACCACTATCGTCGTCAAAGATAGTAAGGAAGGTTGGGCTAAAGCTCTTCGTCAAGTTCTTGCTCTCCTCTGGGCTGGTGAAATCCCTCAATGGGATATTGGTCTAGTACGTCCTGCAGGTGCAAAGCTTAAGACCTTTGGTGGTCGAGCTTCTGGTCCAGCACCTCTTGTTGAGTTGTTCAACTTTGTTATTACTACCTTTAAGAATGCACAGGGACGTAAGCTATCTAGCATTGAGTGTCACGACATCATGTGTAAGATTGGTGAAGTAGTTGTAGTAGGTGGTGTACGTAGGTCAGCTATGATCTCTTTGAGTAACCTTAGTGATGACCGTATGCGTCATGCTAAGTCAGGTGCATGGTGGGAGAATGATCCACAACGTGCCTTAGCTAATAACTCTGTTAGCTACACAGAAAAGCCAGATGCTGTATCCTTCATGCGTGAGTGGATGGCACTGGTAGAGTCAGGAAGTGGAGAGCGTGGTGTATTCAATCGTCAAGCAAGTAAGAAGCAAGCTGAAAAGAATGGTCGGCGTGATCCTAACTATGAGTTCGGGACTAACCCGTGCAGTGAGATCATACTTAGACCGAATCAGTTTTGCAATCTCACTGAGGTTGTGGTACGTGCGACAGACAGCTTGGAAGATCTTGAACGTAAGGTTAGACTGGCTACGATTCTGGGAACCATACAATCCACCTACACCAAGTTTCCATACTTGCGTAAGGTGTGGAACAAGAACACAGAAGAAGAGCGTCTGTTGGGTGTGTCACTTACAGGGATAATGGACAACTCCTTGATGACTATTAAGAACAAAGGCTTGGAGAAGACTCTTGAACATCTTCGTGGGATTTGTGTTTCTACTAATGCTGAATGGGCTGACCGTCTTGGTATACCTGTTGCTGCTGCAATTACATGCGTCAAACCATCGGGCACGGTATCGCAATTGGTGGATAGTGCCAGTGGCATACATGCTCGCCATAGTCCCTATTATATCCGTACTGTGCGTGGTGATAATAAAGATCCACTAACACAGTTCATGACTGATCAAGGTATACCTAGTGAGCCTTGTGTCATGAAGCCAGATCAAACAACAGTATTTAGTTTCCCTGTGAAGTCTCCGACTAAGGCAGTGGTTACTGAAGATATGACAGCCATTGAACAACTTGATACTTGGCTGATGTATCAACGACATTGGTGTGAGCATAAACCCTCAGTGACAATCAATGTTCGTAAGGATGAGTGGTTTGAAGTAGGTGCCTTTGTGTACAAGTACTTTGACGAGATGTCGGGCGTATCCTTCTTGCCTTACAACGAGCACACTTATCAACAAGCACCTTATCAAGAAGTAGATAAGGCTCAGTATAAAGACTTGCTTTCTTCTATGCCATCTGCTATTGCTTGGAGTGAGTTGGCTAACTACGAGAAGGAAGATAACACAGTCTCAATGCAGACAATGGCCTGTACAGGTGATGTTTGTGAAATGGTAGACATAACATAGGAGATAAATATGTTTGAAGTAATGACGTTCTTAGCAGGTGCTGTGATTGTAGCAGACCTTGTTATTCCGGTGGCATTAGAAACAATTTCAGGGTTGTTCTAATGTATGTTCTAGTGCTCATAATGTTCTTTGAAGATAGGTATAAGATCCAAGGTCATCATACGTTCTTTCCAAGTCAGGTTGCTTGTCATGAGTTTGCAGCTCCACTTAAAAAAAGACTTATGGACACTAGACCTTCACCCAACTCTGATGTAAAATACTATTGTTTTGAAATCCCTAAAGAGGTTTAAATGAAATACGACCCAGTAAACAGTCCAGCACATTACAAGTTAAGTGGTGGTATAGAGTGCATTGATTATATCAAACAGGTGCTAACCCTTGATCAGTTCATTGGTTACTGCCACGGTAATATGATTAAGTATCAACACAGATATATGTACAAGGGTAATCCTGTTCAGGATATGGAGAAAGCAGAATGGTATCTAAACAAAATGTTAGAGGCAATGGAGGAAAAACACAAATGAAACCTTACGAAGAAGGTATAAAAGCTTTTAGAGAAGGTGACTTAGGTAATCCTCACAAGTTAAATACTAAGCAGGGCAGGGAGTGGGAGATGGGCTTTAACAAAGCTTACTTTCGTAACTTAGAGAGAGTTAAACTAAATGAACAAAAACAAAAAGAGTCTTGAAGAAGAGGCCAAAAGTTACAGGCAGAAAAAGATAAAGCCACCGCTTAAAAACAAAGCACTTACTTCTCGTAGGTACTTAGCTGGTCAAGCGATGGCTGCATTGTTGTCAAGATCTCCAGGGCATGTTCACAAAGGAGATATAAAGCGTGAGTCATATGATTGGGCAGACTTTATGCTAGAAGATGATGAGGACTAGAAACGCTCTAGTCTCTGCTTTTCGTAGTCAAGGTAACCTTGCATAAGATCTAGCTGCTTTAAGGTTAGGTCTTTAAACTCTGTGCCTTGAGCTACTTTTTCTACAGCACGGTCTATATCACTCCACTTATATTTAGATCCTACCTCAATTAACTTTGCTAATTGCATATCTCCTAAGTCTTTTACTCCTCTTTCCATAAGAGTTATTGTGAGGTCTTTAGCATCTTTAAATAGATCTTTAACTAGCTTTTGCCTAATCTTAAGTTTATTAATTTGTTTCTTAGGATCTCCTTCACGGAAACCTGGAGTTCTTAGTAGATCAGAAGACATGTTTTCAACTATATCATGAAAAATTTGATTGTACCTATTATCAGCAGAAGGGTCTTTAGTTTTAAGGTTAGCCAAATAAGTGGGTCTACCAACCATAGACAAAACTTTTTTAGTATCTGTCATCGTAACCTCACGATAACCTACTTGTTTAGATGCATCAGATCTTATCTTACCTGTTGCACCTGTAAATTGCTCTTCTGAAATATCTTTACCAGACACTACCGCTATTATCTGATCCATGTAACGAAGACTATTATTTAAAGTCTCACTGCCTATTTTTCTATTAACCATTTTAAAATCGGAGCCTCTGGCTAGTCCTACAGCAGAGTTAATAGGGTCAAGAAATCTAGTTGATCCTGACATAGCTTGAGATGTTATTGTTTGTATAGGCTTTACTAAGTCTTTTAAAGCCCTATCACCTTGTGGTGTACCAAACTCTGTAATAGCAGTCATTGTCATATCACCTAGTCCGTCTGTAATCTGATTGAGCTGCCTTGTAATTTGACCTGGCCCAAGTATCTCAAGTATCTGAGTTAACTCTTCTGGCGGCATCTCCATATCATCCAGTGCGTAAGAAAAAAATCTACCCAAAGCTTTAAAATGAGAAAGTGGAAAGTTATATTTTTCAGTTCTAACTCCACCAGTTTCAGGATCTATGCGTTCATCCCACGATAAACCAAGCTCCCTATTAAGAGTTTCATTTTGAGCAAGAGTTACTATTGTAGTTAAACCTACAGCACCTCTTACCCCTAGCTCCCTAGTGCTTCTTGAGCTTATAGACTTAGCCCCTAATAATTTTGTTGCAAAAGTAAGCCCTGTACTATCTGCAGTAAAGGCTAAAGTGTTATTAAAAAATCTACCAAAGGGTACAAGCAAACCTATACCTGCAACATCCCTAGCTTCTTCTATAATCTTAGGTACAAATCCTGCATCCTTGTATGAAACAGCAAAGGTAGCTTTCTGTGTTTCAAATACAGCTTTAGCTACAATATCTTGATACTGTTTAGAGTTCATAGCTTTAGCTGCACCCTCATGATTAAAAAATTCATTCCAACTTTTGTCGTATGCTACACGTAACCCTTTATCTAATTGATATACAAACTCTTGAGACTTAGTAAATACATCCTGAGCTACGACAAAATTAACTTTCTGTAAAAACTCAATGCCTTGATCAGTCCTCATGCCAATTATTGTAGCTTTAGGATCAACACCCATCTTCTTTACAGCATCTTCAACATCTACACCTCCAGCCATAACTTGAGTAAGCTGTTCCAAAGCCTTAGGATCTTTTTGTGCAATTGACATATATGCATCATAGGTCATCTCAGTGTCTAATAAATTTTTAAGTCTTTGTCCTTGAGCATTTTTAAGTTGCCTAAAAATACGAAGAGACTCTGATGCCTCTTTATTTTTACCTAACACTTTATAAAGACCTGACTGCCCAAGATAAGTTAAAGCCATGCCAGCATCAGTTACAGTATTAATTCCAGCAGCTGAACCATAGCCTACCATGTTAAGGTAAGATGTGCTTGGGGATGTTACAAGTAACCGTATAATTCTTTTTTGAACATCAACTACGCTTTGATTGGCTTTGCCAAACCAACTTTTAACTTCTTTATTTTTAGCTGGACTATACTCTCCAATACTTAATAACGCTGCTGCAGTATCAGAAGCAGTCATATTTTTTATAGTATCATCATCAAGATTTAATTTCTTTTGAACCTGAGACATTGCATTAAGTAATCTACCTTGATCACTAATTTTTTTAGCAAAAATATCTGAAAAAGATTTTATATCTATATCTTGTTTAGAAGTTTTACCAGAAACTTTATCTGTTAATTCAACCATAGTTATGCCAGTGTTATTTTTAAACTCTTCAATAAATTTAGCTGCATCTTGAGGGTCTGACTTCTTGATTACATCAGCTACAAAGTTAGACACACTGTCTTCAGGATTACGTTTTATATAACTGTAGCCTTGCTCTACCATAATTTCAGCAAGACCCTTTACCCCGTTGTCAGAGTCTCCCAACAACATAGTAATAAAAAAATCTGTGTCTAAATCTTGAAGCTCTATTCCTCTGGCAGCTTTTTCTTTTAAGCTACTTGTAAAAGGTACAGAAGAAATAGCTTCAGATAAGTCTAAAGACTGAGGTTCTTTTACATCAATACTAGGCTTTACTAAAACATTTTTATTACTTCTAAGTGCAATAGGTGCAAAACGTATTCCACCTATAATTAGTGTACCAACTGCAGCAAGCCCAACATTAACTTTATTTATTTCCTCTTGAACATCAGTCCTAACTAAACCTTTTTCGTAAGCGTAAGCAGAACCTATATTAACAGCTGCTTCTACGGCTACATTAGCCGAAACTTCTTTAGCTACACCAGAAGTAAGACGACCCCGAATAGTATCAGGGGCTTTTTCAATAGCTTCTCTTTTAGCTGCAAGTTTAACTGCATTATCTTTGGCAACTTGATTAAACGTATTCTTCCATACACGATTACTAACCTTTTCAGCAGCTTTCTTTGTAGCACCTTTACGCAACATTTTTTTATACGCTTGCAAAGCGGTCCTCTGCGCAACCTTAGAACCCACCTTAGAACCACTAGCAGTAAAGAGTTTACCTATACCAAAACCTACTAAGTTTATGGGGTCTAGTACAGTACTTCTAACATAATCTCCAATAGCTTCTGCTTTTTCTCCCCTAGTAGTTTCTTCACTGAAGACTCCAGCCATGTTTTCAAACAAGGCATAAGCTTCACCAACCGCAGCAAGTTGCTCTTCATCTTCACCTAGACTATTTAAAAAGGCTACTTCATTAATAGCTCTAGTAGAGTTACCCCCAGAGAAACCCCGCATATTATTTAAAAACTTATTGACAACCTCTTCTTTACTGTAGTTCCGATACTCATCTACACCAAATCTTTTTTGCATATACCTTTCGATAGACCCAAAATATTTATCATCAGTGAGGTCGTCTTGAGAATAAGATCCAGGTTCAATCTCTTGAATAGGTAATGGATCTGGGCTAGGAAGAATAGAATCCTCAGATTGAAAACTTTTTTGTTCGTCTTCATCCTTATAGGTACCCATAGCTCTTCTAAGATCGTTTAAAGTAGTCATACTATCTTCCTAGTATTAAATCTGCAGCACCAAAGCCATATGTTTTATCAAACTCTATTTTTGCTTGAGTTAAATCTGGAGAATTTGTTTCTCTCATAGCAACTAAAGCTTCTTTAGCTTCAGAAGGTATTTGATACGGAGAAAGATTGGGCGCTAGAGCTGGAAAAAGAGTAGCTGATCCAGGTGCAGTTAATAAAAACTCAGAAACATAACCACCTAACATATTCCTTAGGGTAGTTTTGTCTCCTCCTTCTGTGTGTGCCTTTACTGCTTTTTGAATCTTTATTTTATACTCATCCTCAACATTTTCATTAGTTTTTAAATACTCTGCGTATTCTAATATCTTGTCATCAAATAAATCAGCCTGAAGTTCAGCATCAACTTCAGCAGTAAATCCTGGAGCTATATCTGCATAGACAATTGGAGCAACTGAGCTAGGTAAATCACTGACCTTACCCATAAGATCCCCAAAATATTCATCATCTAAAAGATCATCGCTCATACCTGTAGCTATTTTATAAATTTCTCTGCCTTGTTTATATGGACCTAGAAAACTATCATCCCCGTAACCTTCAGCTACAATTTGAATATTTTCAAATATTTCCTCACCAGTAAGCTGAACATCTAAGTTATTTTCTCTAGTTCTAATTGCATCTGCAACTGTTTTTGCAACTCCTGGAGTATGCATTAGCTTAGTTAAATAGTCATCAGCACCTTCAATATTACCTAGTTTATTTTTCAAGAAAGAAATAGAGGCAGAATCAGCAGCTAAAGGTGCACCTCGACCATCTAAATAGTCTAGTACAGATTTAGATCTACGAAGTAGACGAGCCTCGTCAAACTCTTTGTCAAGCCTTTCTTGTGCCCTACGCTTAAACTCACGGTCCTCTTCACGCTCTCTTCGTTCTTCCACTGCCTGTAGTCCAGTGGCAATACCTGTCCACATACCCATTACATATCTCCTCGTGACATAAGACCCTTAGGCATTTCTTTAGGTTGTTCCTCTACAATTTGTTCTTGAGATGTTTCTTCTTCCATAGATTCTTCAGGTATGTCTACTTCACCTTCCTCTTCAAACTGAGAAAGAATTTTACGAGCTTCTCTTTCTCTAATACCTTTATTAGTTTCTTCCCTATCAAACTCCTGAACTGTTTCAAGACCTTCATCATATTCTAATCCTGCAGCCTCTGCAGTACCTACAATATATTCATGAATAATAGGTGCAATAATCATAGATACATCTATACTATGTCTACCATCAGCAACTGCACCACGAAGAATACCCTCTGTCATAGTTTTAATATCGAGACCAAGATCAATTAAACCTAATACAGATTTTGTTCTTTCAGGCTCTTGTAATCTTTCAAGGTGAAATATTAAGGATTCTTCTGGAGTAGAAAACTGTGGAGGGTTTTCCCAAGCATAGTTTTTAGGTTCTGTAGTTAAGGATTGTCCAGGTATAGGTGCATTAAACATTAATTGTTCTCCAGATTTTTCCAGTTAAATACAGGTTTAGCATTCTTTAATCCTTGTCTAGGTTTGACCCCTGCAGCTTTACTTCCATACCAAGGTGACCAACCTTGTTCAGCCGCTTTATCTAATGCAAATTGTATTTGTGTTGTAAGTCCACTAACAGTATTATCTGAAACAAGTTTTCTTCCTGTTTCAGATTCATACTCATTACCAAGACCGCCACCAGTAAACAACTGAGTTACGCCAAAGGAAGCTTCTCGACCACCTAAAGATCCTTTACCACCTCTTTGTATCTGTGATTGGTATGTGCTGGACCTAAGACCCTCTTCATTAAAAACAGCAACTGCTACATCAGGGTCCATGTTACGAAGTTTAGCTTCAGCCCTAACAATTTTTTCAAGGCTAACTTGATCTAGAGCCATTTCACCTGTAAGAGGTGTAGTTTCTCCAAGCTCTTCCATAGACATATTTTTTTCTTCTTCAGTCATGTCCAAGCCAGTTGTTTTATCTGCAGTCATTTCTTGTATTTGCTGAATAAGTTTTTTATTATCTGCATACAATCTGTTGTATGTAGTTGTCATAATATCTTCTTCGGGTTCTTGAACTTTTAGTTTTCTTTGGGGTACAAGACTGCTACCAGATAAAAGCTTAGAGTCTTCGTCACCAAGCACTCTGCTTTGTCTAGGTTTATCTAAACCTTTTTCTTTAAATCTTAGTTCAGCTTGCTCTCTTGCTGTTAGTAGTATCTTTTCATACATGTTATTTACCTTGTCTAACTTAATAGTAATCGAGTCAAGACGTTCCACTTTGAAGACTCTTCTTGATCTCTTCTAGCTTCAGCATACTCTTCATACTTCTTATCTGCAAGTATAATATCTAAGGCTCTGTCTTTATCTGCTTCACTTGCTTTATAAGCATAGTCCATAAGATCACGTTCACGTTGCCAAATTTGATCCATAGTAGAGTTAGTAAAAGCAGCTGCAGCGGTAGCAGCATTAGCTTCATTTTGAGCAGCTGTATTTAGTGTCGCTACGTTTTGTTTCCACTGTGCATTAGCCTGTGCTACGATAAGAGCATTGGAGGCATTGAATTGGTTACGTTGTTCTTTAATTTGAGCATTGAATTTAGCTGCAGCGTTCTTTTCTCCAGCATTAAACTGTGCCATAGCATTCTTTTGAGAAGCATTAAACTGGTTAGTTTGATTCTTAAGACTTGCCATAAACTGTTTAGTTTGATTTTCAGAAGAAGCATTAAATTGTTTAGCAGCATTCTCTGCAGCAGTATCTGAAAGAATGGCTTGCTGGATAGCCTGAGCTTTAAACATAGCAGTCTGCTGTTCGTTATTAAGATTAGCCATATCCATCTGCAAGAATGCTTGAGCATTTTGTACAGCAGCTTGCTGTGCATTAGACAAGTTTGCCATATCCATAGCTGCAATAGTAGCAGCATTCTGCAGTGTAGCTGCTTGCTCTGCATTAAGTTCTGCAAGACCTATAGTTTTCATAAGCTCTGAGTTATGAATTTTAGCTTGCTCTGCAGCAGTAAATGTAAGGTTAGCAGCATCAGCAAAACGTGCAGCATTAGCAATAGCTACTTGCTGTTGGTTGTCAATCTTCTTGCCTTGTAGTGCAGCTTCTAATTGAGCATTAGCAATATAGGCTTGTTGCTTGGCATTCATGTTAGCAAGATTAACTTGCATCTCATTAGCATTATCTTGCAAGATACCTTGCTGACGGTTATTAAGGTTAATGTTGCTAACTTCTGCATAACGTGCAGCCTCTGCCATGTTAGCTTGCTGTTGATTGCTAAGGTTTTGACCTTGTAAAGAAGCTTTGATCTGAGCATTAGCAATCACAGTTTGTTGCATGTTAGAAAGATTTTGTGACTGCAATGAGAAGGCATTCTGAGAGTTCTGTAATGCAACTTGCTGTTCAGCATTAAAGTTGGCAAGCTCTACACCTTGTTGTGCAGCAGCATTAGCTAGAGATATTTGCTGTTGACGATTAAGGTTGTCCATCTTCATGGTACGGAATGCTTGTGCATCCTGAGAAGCAATAGGTAGAGCAGACTCCATAGCAGCTTGTAGGATAGCAGCTCCAGCCATAGACGAAGAACCTAAGCCACGAGCAGCCATAGCAGAGTTAGCAGCTCTCATAGCACCTGCAGCCCAAGCTGGGGTACCATCATCAAACTGTTTCATAAGAGATGCAAGCTGACCTTGTACGGTGTCTTGAGCCTCAATCTTACCTTCTTTAAATTCTGCTAAGGTTCCATCATCTACATTAAAAGATTTTAATTTAGCAGCAACTGCAGTAGCATCATCAGTTAGACCTTCCATAGTCATAGCTTCAGCAGCTGCCATTTCAGATTCAGCTATCTGTGCTGGCTCTGGAATTTCTTCTGGTTGCACTGTAGTCTGTGCAGCTTCTATATTGTCTGGTACATTAGCTTCAGCTATCTCTGTTTTTACAGCTTCTTCATCTAGCCCTTGAGCTGTTGCTAGTTCATCTGAAGATACTTGACGTTCACCTGATGTAACTTCTTTAACATACTCAGGGTCCATCTTAGCAGCATCAGCTTTAGCACCCTCAGATACTTCACCTTCTGCTGCAGTTACTTGAGCTTCAGCTGATACTTCTCCTTTAGCTGCTGTTACATCTTCTACAGCTTCTTCTACTTTACCTTGAGCAGTCTCAGCAGTAACTGTCTCAGCAGTAATATCCGTAGGTGCAGCAGCAGTTGCAGTTGTTCCTGCAGTCTCTGCGGTTATTTGCGGTGCTGTACCTGTAACTTTTCCTGTACCTGCAGCTATTGTTGTGCCAGCTGCATTAGGATCAATAGTTTCTACATCTTGTTCAGTGACCAAAGAGCTAGGGTCAGCTATAGCAGATTGAACAAGCTCTTGTTGACCTTTTAAGTTAACATCTTGATAGGCTTTAGCCTTATCTTGATAAGTTTTTAGGTCTGATTGGTACTTATCAAAGGCAGCTTTGTCAGTGTCGTACTTAGATTTATTAGCATCATACTCTCTTTTAGGTGCATTGAGAGACTCAAGCATAGTTCTAGCTTCTCGAGCTACAGCATTCTTATCACCTTTTGCATGATAACCTGTGTATTTTATATCACCAGTTATATTATTTTTAAGCTCACCACGTTCTCTATTACCCGTTATCCAATTCTGAGTGTGTTGGTATGTACCAGGGTCTGTCTCAGTAAACTCACCAGGATCTTGCACAGGAGTAGGAGCAGAGCCAGGAGCTTCAGGCATACCTCCCTCTTGAAAACCTACAACACCACCTCTATTAAGTTTTTTTAACTCAGCAGCATTACGCATAATGTTTTGTACCTGAGAGGTAGCAAGCTTACCCTCTTCAGCCATTTTACGTAAAGTTTCTTTTTGTGCTGTACTAAATCTTGCCATGTTGTTTATCCATTTACTACTTCGTTAAGACCCCAGATCATTGCACCTGTACCGCCTAAGAATAATATCACACCTATTGTTAATGATATACCCCAAAACAATCTGTCTCTTGCTTTAGCTTGTGCCTCTAGTGCTTCTTTCTGTCTAACCCTAGCAGCAGCTTGTTCTTTTACTACCAAGTCCCACATCCCTGGTGGTCCATATAGTCTACACACTTCACGTAATTCGTTCTGTGCTTCTTTGTGTTTCATCTTAGCTTGTGCAATTGCAAAGCCTTCTTCTTCAGATGAACTTAACCTACCTAGTGGGCCTTTGTGTCTACCCTGTTCAGCTAAACTAATATCAGCCTCAAGTTTTGCAAGCTTACCAAAGTGAGGTAGTAAGTCTGCTATATCACTACCAGCTTTAACTGCAGAGCTAACTGCACCAGCTATCTTAGTAACTGCACCTGCTAAAGCTAATACTTCTATCATTGTGGCAAATCCTATTATTATTCATTTGCCATCTTTTCTACTGATGATCTTATTGCTTTTATGTTTTCGTCAATACGTGCTAGTGATATTGCTTGTTCATGTACCGAAGTTTCTATACGGGCCATGCGTTGTTGTAA
>Ga0208162_1001662_pt1 | contig 11403 bp, 17 predicted proteins | sample CB_VirMetaG_4_FD_184539 | JGI IMG/M metagenome (GOLD analysis project Ga0208162, IMG submission 184539) | Freshwater to marine saline gradient viral communities from Chesapeake Bay - CB_1508_1M Viral MetaG (SPAdes) (version 4) | ecosystem: Environmental > Aquatic > Marine > Coastal | place: USA... | reverse complement strand
TATCTTTACAATGATCCGGGTCCGGTTGGAAGAGCAACTTTGGGTATTGTTAAAGCGACTCCAGAAAATCTTCAAGGTGTACCAGAGGCTCGTGTCTTTGGTTATCCAATTTCTATTCCTTCTGCAACAGCATTGGCTGGTGGTCTAGCCGGAGCAAAAGTAGGTATTGCAACAGGACCTAAACCATCTGCTTACAAACCAGGATCCAGGAAAGCGGCTACATTACGTGGATTAGCAGGAGGAGCTATTGGTTCTACAGCAGGTGCAGTCGTTGGTGTTCTTTCAAACCAAGCAATTGCTGCCGCTGGTAATTCCATGAATAAATTACCAACACAACAAGAGTATCAAAATATTTCTGCTGGTAGAATTTAAACATATACAAGATTAATAATATGGTTGACAACCAATCTAGTATTGTCCCCTACCAGACGGGTTTAGAAGGTGATTTTCAACGCCTTTTAAATAAAGCCAGGTATTATGGCCCTGAGTATGCACAAAAAATTTCGCAAGCTGTTCAAAAAAATCCAAGTAAAATCGCTACTTTAGGAACAGCGGGAGCACTTGGTGTAGGTAATCTTCTCCAGGGAGATCTTCTTGGTGCAGCTACCAGTACCATCGGAGGTTTGGCTGGAGGCGGAATCGGTACTCTTGCCGCTGGACTCCTTCCCAAACCTCTTCAAGCTGCTGGCCGATTTGCTCTTCCCGCAATTGGTAGTTTGATCGGTGGGGCTGCAGCAGAGCAAGGTGGAGCTAAAGCTGCTGAATACTTAGGTGCAAATATCCCTGGTGCAGCAGAGATTTCTGAGCGTGCACAACAAGAACGTACTCGTTCTTTTGAACGCGAGCAACAACGTCTTGACTACCAGGCAATGTCTCAGGCTCAACTTGCCAGAGATAAAGAATATGCTTCCTTCATTCTTAATCAACAGATTGAAAAGTCGAAAGCAATGCTTCCAATCCAAGAGAGGATGATGCGTTCTCAGCTTATCAACCAACAAGCACTTAATGCAAGTAATGCAAGCCTCTACCAACAGATGGGTAGATCTGCAGTAATGGGTAAAGCAACTCTTGCGAATATTGCAGAAACTGGAGCCACTACACGTGCACTTGTTTCTCAGAATCCTTATGCAGGTTCAGTTCTCCAGGCGCCTTCCATTAGCTTTGGTTGATCATGGCTTTTTCTTTTGACACAATCAGACAAGGGCAAAATATTGGTATGCTGCCAGATCCTTTAGAGCGTCTGCGGCAAAGTCCTGAATTTAAAATGTTTTCACCACAAGAGCAGAAAGATCTGATTAAAGATGCTTTGAAAGGACGGTATGAAGCTGATGCTGCACGTGCTGCATATGAAGGACTAAATAAACCTTATTACACTCTTCCAGAGCTTGGTGAATTCCGCGAACAAGAAGCACGTCGTGCCCAAGAACTCGGTAAAGAAAGTTTAAAAGAAGGTTTTAAATATTCAATGCTTGCTAGCATTCCCAAAACAATTGCTCAGTCATTTGCTAATATTTCAGCCATGAATCTTCAGGGTGGACAAAACGTAACTGATACTTTTTCAAGAACCTTAGCCAGCTATCCAAGGACCCAGTTCAATACACCGAACATCCAATACCAAAAATACTTTAGTTAGAATACAGGAATGGCTTCTTACTATGGCACTGGTTCAGGACAACTTCAGGTAGATCCCAGCTTAGCTGGAATTACTAAAAGTTTTGGTGGAGGCGAAGCCTTTGATTTCAATAGCGGTAATTTATTAGGAAGTTCTGGTATGGATCCTTGGAGTCTTGGTTTAGGTTTAGGTGGGAGTTTAATTAGTGGTATCTTTGGCTTAGGTCAAGCAAGAACATCTGCCAGCATTGCCCAGGCTCAACTTGCCGCACAGAACCAAGCAATCCTTGAAGGTAGGGAGCAAACCAAGGCAGCTCTTGGTTCTTCCATGTGGAGTCCAATTTTCCAGACAGGAACAGGAGGAGATATTGCTTTTGGACGTGAGAAAGAAGCAAAGAAGTGGATGCAGGGACCCTTTGCCGAACGTCAGCTTGCCCTTGGATCAGAAGCAAAGGAACGTGACATGAGGGCACGTATTTCACCGGAGTCAAAAGAAGCCGCTAGATTTGAAAATCGTTTAGCTATCCAACGTGAGTTAGCTGCTCGCCGGGCGCAAACAGATGCAATGTTTGGTCCAACAGCAAGTTCTTATAGAGCATAGGAGGTAAGTCATGGGAGGTCCAACAGTTACTTATAATCCGCCGCCACCGGATGATACTTTTGCTAAGTACCTTGAGTACACAAAAGAAAAAGAATCTGCCGCAGAAGAGCGTGCAGCACAAGAACGTGCAGAAGCCAAAGCTGAGGAAGCAGCACGTAAATCAGCCGGAGCTGCTGCTTACGGCGGACTGAAGCAAACTACGCAACAACAGCTTGCCCAAGGTTTAATTGGTTACGAATCAGCGCAAAGTCAATTACGTGATTATGCGTCTCGCTATGGAATGACGCCACCCGAAGCTGATATTCAAGAGCTTACAAAACAATACACTGCTGCTTTACCTGGTAAGCGTGCCACTCAGATTACGGGAGCATATGAAGAACTCCTTGGTCGAGCACCAACAGAACAAGAAATTTCTAAGGCTCAAGAAAGATTTCAAAGCCAATACTACACTGGTGTCGAAGATTTTAAAGATTCTCTTTCCAAGAGTCCAGAATACCAAAAGAAATTTAATCAAAGCTACCTGGATAATTACTATGACACAATGTTCGGCAAGCAAACCGTTACTGCCGAAGGAGAACGTACAGGTAAAAGAACTTTTAAATTTGATAAATCTCTTCTTCCTACTTACGGTGGGGACCTTGCGTCCAGGACCAAAGTTACTACTCCTGACTTTAAAGGAGAAACAACAGGAACTCCTTTCGAGCTTCAAGAACAAGTCCAAAACATCCGTGACACCAGGCAGTATTTATTTAGTGCTGGCTTAACGAATCTCCAAGGTGAGATTGACAAAGAAACACAGAAGTTAAAAAATGAAGGCTCCAAGGAGGTTGCAAAGATTGGTGCCGCTGGTAGCCTCTATTCAAATCTTGTTTCTGGATTCTGGTCATAGATATAGATTGCTATAATTAATCAAGAAACTATCATTTCTGCTCTGTCATGTCTACCAATCCTGGTGCTGATGATTATTTTGATATCAATAAGTTTCAACAACTTCTTGAGCGTCTTGAGTCATCGAAAGGTCGTCAACAACGTCAAAAGTCTGTTGAAGGTCGGCGTGATATCTTCGCTGGTGGTCTTGCCAGCATGATGTCTAACTTCTGATCTAAATGCAAACTCCAGCTCAAGATCAACCTTTGGGTCCAGAGTTTAATCTGGATTCCTATCGGAATCTACTGGAAAGATTGCAGCAATCAAAACGAGACAAAGAGCGCCTGAACAAAAAAGCTCCTTCGAATCTTTCACAGCAAACACAATAATTTGTTATCATGACTAGTAGTGTACCCGCCGGACAGACTGATATTGACGATTGGTTTGATCTAGACAAGTATCGTCAAGCAGCCGGTGTTGCTTACGAATTTTCCAAAAAGAAAATGGAGACTGCTGGTGGACAAGAAAGGGAAACTATCGGTAAAGGAGCAGAGGAGCAACGCACTTCCGCTGAGCAGTCGCAAAGATTCAAGCAAGAGGACGAGGCAAGAGATTACTCACAATCCCAACGAGCGTATCGATATTGAACTGTTTGATCAGTGGGTAGATAACTTAGATTCCTCCACGCAGGAAAGCTTTCTTTCTTTCGTTAAAACTACAAATTCTAAAATCGAAATTTACATCTATTCAAGGTTTCTTGGTTACCGAGGAACTATTACAGGATGTTCGGAATGGGTTTCTCTTAATTACTCAAAACCCGACCATCAAAAAATTCTTCTTGATGAAATCGAACAGATCCAAGAAGACATGAGAAAACTTAGGGAAGACATTGAGAATTACGCTGTGAAAAGGGACGCAGGTGTGGCACGACTGGCTGCCATGACCAAGGAGTTGCGTGGGACAATTAGTCAAGTTGAAAGTTATAACATCATGCATGATCGGAAGGGACTTCTTATGTCAGGTGCTGACCAAGCAATTCGTGAACTTCTGATGATCTTTAAAGATGATCCAATTGAAGGACCATTGCAAGAAGCTTCAATGTCTGTATGGGCTAAAATGCAATTAAACGAATAGTATCAATGCAGCAACAGCAACCACCTACTTCTATTCCTGTGCGTTCAGGAATCATCTTTGGCCCTGGTCGTTCCACACGTTTCCCTGAGCCTGGAACACCAGATTATGCTCAACTTGTTGAACGCATGCGCAATATTACTGAATACAAAAAATGACAAAAGGTAAGATGCCACCTCAACTGGTGGAATATTTTAAGAAGAAAGAAGCCAAGAACCAAGATGGTTCTGAGATGGGTGACAAGGAAAAGCGTAAAGCTGCACTTGATAAGGCACGTAAATACCAAGAGCAGAAACGTAATAAAACAGAAAAATAAGTTAGTATTTAATTAATTACTGGCTTGTTTCTGTGCCTGCTCATCTTCATCAAGCTTATCGACGTAATGCAAAAGCTTCTGCACAGCAGCATCGCGTTAAAAAACATAAGGATGAAGAACTTCTTCAAAGGGCCAGAGAAGATTTTGGATTCTTTTGTGAATATGTAGCCGATAAGCCACCGGCCAAACACCACAAAGAGTGGCATCGACAACTGGTCACAAAACAAGATAGTTCTTGTCTTTTCGGTATTGCTGGTCCCAACATTGATTTACTTGGCCCGAGAGGTTCGGCCAAAAGTACTTGCTTAGGTTTATTTACCGCTTGGGCAATTGGTATACATACTACAGCTAAAAAACCGCTTCAGATTCTTTATTTGTCATATACAGTTGATATTGCGCGATCTAAATCTGCAACTATCAAACGAATTATTGAAAGTAAAAAATATCAAGAAGTTTTTCCAATGGTTAAACTTCTTAAGAATGTAACCAGTAATGAATATTGGTCAATTGATCACCGTTTTGCTGGAATCGATCTAACCGGTGATGAACAGTTCACTCTTTGTGCTGCGGGATTGAAAGGCTCAGTTACTTCCAAACGCTCGCATCTTTGCCTTGTAGGCGATACACTGGTTGCAACTAACGTCGGCAATGTACCTGTTGCCTCTATTTATGAGCATCCAGAACGATACAGGATTGCCGTACGAAATTCCATCACAGATCAAGTTGATTGGAGCGACGTGGCAGCAGTTACAAAACGTCGTACCAAAGGAATTATTGAAATTACAACAGCCAGTGGTAATAAAATTTGCGCAACTCCCGAACACCCTTTCATTACGGCGAACGGAAGGAAAAAACGGGCAGGAAATCTTAGTGCAGGGGAAACCCTTGTGCAGCTATCCAACTGGCAACAAGATCAAAACTTGTCTTGCTTGTGGGAAACCAAAAAGAAAAACACAACGTATTTGCGAGGATTGTTACAAAACAACATTGAGGTTTCAAGTCGAGATTACGTGCCCACAGTGCAAAGAAATTTTTACAGTAATGTCCAAAACCTTGGGAGCAAGGCTGTCCAAGGGGCATTTTGTAATTCATTGCAGTCATCAATGCGCAGGAGCTTCACGAAGAACTCTGTCGGAACAACTTTGCTTGAATTGTCAAACGCCATTTCGTCCTCTCAGCAAATACACAAAATGTTGCTCCAGGATTTGTGCGGATGCTCTACATTCCAGGCGAATGCAAAAAACTGGCAACAGCAATTACAAACACGGTTGCCTTTCAAACGACTTCAGAAAACTTCGTCCATTAATTCTTCAACGGGACAATTTTATTTGTGTCGGATGCAATACCAAGGAAACGAAACTGTCGTTAAAAGATGGATCCAGCAGGACAAATCTTTGTGTTCATCATATCGATCATCAACGGACCAACAATATCCCCGAAAATTTAATCACATTGTGTCGCCAGTGCCATGTAGCTCATCACCAGCTCACCGACAAAGCTGGGAGGCCGAGTCCATTTCCGGAGTTAAGTTCTTTAGCGAAAGAGAGGAGTTTGTCTATGACCTTGAAGTAGTTCATAAAGATCATAATTTTATTGCAAACGGGTTAAACACTTTGAACTGCTTGATCGATGACCCGGTCAAAAGTTCGGCGGACATAGCTAATCCCGACATCAGAAAAATGATGCAGGACAACTGGAATGCTGTGATTGCGCCAACTATGTTCGAGGGTGCCAGAGCAATTTGCCTTGGTACTCGTTTCCGTCATGATGACATTCATGCAACCACATTTAATTCTCAAAATAATTGGCAACAGATTGTTCTTTCTGCTATTCAAAATAATGATGAGACCGGAGAGGAAGAGTCTTATTGGCCCGAGATGTGGTCCCTGGAATACTTAAAAGAAAAGAAACGACAAGCACCTATTGCTTTTTCTTTTCAGTACATGAATCAAATCGTCAGGCTGAACGAATTGTCGTTGGCGCCTGAACTTTTGGTCAAGGCAGAGATTGCTACTGAATTTGATTCATTGGCAATTGGAGTTGACTTATCTGCAGGCACCAAGGAAAAAAATGACTATACAGTGATGACCCTGGGAGGACGCATTGGAGACAAGATTCATATCATTGACTATCGACGTTTAAGAGTTATGGGGAACCTTGAAAAACTAGATGCACTTAAAGAATTGCTTAATGATTGGTCTATTATCGCCAGGGATCAAAACGGTCTTTACTATCCGACATACAATACGTGTGACATTTATTCAGAAGCTGTTCAGTACCAGGCTTCCCTGGAAGCAGACTTCAAGAGAGTCTGTCTGACCGGTGAAAACCTCTACAATCTCATATGGCACCCAGTCAAAGGCTTTAGGTCAGATAAACTTGCACGCTTCCGTGGTTGCATGGGAATCTTTGAGGACAGAAAACTTATCTTCAATAGATACCGCAACTTCAGTACTATGTTTGATGAGTTGACGAATTTTGGTGTCAGTAGTCATGATGACTGTGTTGATTCTTTGGTCTTCTTGATTAATGGATTATTGCGTAAAGGAAGGCTCCAGATTGATTACTGAATCTTAAAATAGAAAAAAAGATTTTTTATTGTGGGTCCTGAATACCTCGCACTAATCTTAACAACTGTTATTGCAGGACTTTCAGGGGGAACCTGGACTGCAAGTAAAATTCTTTCAAGAGTTGCTGAACGCGTTAAACAAGTGGACAACTTAGTAACTGTACAAGAAAAAAAACTTGAACACTTGGAAGAACAGATTAATCGACTACCTTTGGAATACGTATTGAAAGTTGATTTTCTTCGTGAGATCCAGCAGATGCACGACAACTTCAAGCAAATTAATAGTAAGCTGGACAGAATGATGGATCGACTTTTGAAATGACCAGCTACATCCTTGAGGTACAAGAGGACCAGGACGGTCAAATTTTTATTGAGTTGCCTTACGAGGTACTCGAAGATCTTGGTTGGCAGGAGGGAGACGTTCTCAATTGGGATGTCAAAGGCAATGGAATTATTCTTTCCAAGTTGAACGAAGAAAGTGGATATGAAGTAATAGAAGAGTAAAATAGAAACAGAATGATTGTTTAAGATGTTTCCTAGTGTTCAAGGCGGTTTTGTAGGCAATGCAGGAGCCCTTGGTGGCATGGTTGCCGGAGGCCCTAGTTTCGATATCAACCGTGGCGCAGGAGCCTTGGGAGGTAGGTCAGGTGAACAGCTTAAGCGTCTTTATGAAGGCGGGACGCGACAAAACCAACAGCTTAATGAAGAGCTGAAAAGACGTGGAATTATGCCTGGCTCTGGCCCTCAACTTCCGCTTACTTTTAATCCTTCAGGAACGTCTCCAATGGGAAATGCTGGTTTCTTTATGGGACCTCAATACGGCCAACAAATTCCCATGGGATTCCAGAATAAATACGTTTCCTAATTTTAGCTGTTAAACTTAATTACAAAGGTAGGAAATAGTTAATGGCTGTCGACGCTAAGTCCCGTCTCAAAGAAATTGTTGATTCGTATCTTGAGAGAGACGGCGGAATTGGCGTCGACACAGGAATTGTTGCATCTCATTTAGCTCAAATGAAAATGTTTGGCATCCGTCAGGGTGTTGAATTTTTTCCAGCCCAAGATAACTTTGGTAGTCAACGAAAAGATTTCATTGATCGTGTAATTAAGTACAACCAGATCGATACCCATCTTGATTCAATTTGGGATTATTTTTTGTGCGACGGGCAAGGTTTGTTTTACATACGGCCTACACAAAATAATTATCGTTTGTATTTCTTCCGTAAGCACGAGTACCGCTCTTATTACAACGTAGATGGAGAGCTGGATGAAGTTGTGATCATCTATAGCTACAAAGTCAAAAATGGCTTTGGGATGATGCAAGATGTTGGCCAAAATTCCATGGGCGGAATGGATAGGCTTGGTGGTCAAGGTGCCAAAAGATATATCAAGCTTTCAATCAAGAGAAAAACAATTGAAGAAACACATTCAGAAGGAGAGCTTTCCTTTGATCAATCCCCTGGTATGGTTCCAGGCAAAACTAAAACCTATCGAAATACTCTCGGCTTTATTCCCTGTGTAGAAATCTTTAATAATCCTAAAGGTTTCTCTACTGAGGGTGTTGGTGAATTTGATGCGCTTGCCAATCATATTGTTACGCACGATGAAATGATTCGTACTATGCGTAAGAATGTTCAATTCTTTGGTAATCCAACTCTTCTTTCTTCCAGGCCAAAGACAGACCTTATTGAAGCTGGGAATGATGGTGTCGTCCAGAGACCTTCTATTGCTGCAAACTCCGGTTTCTCTAGTCCTTCTTCACTGAGCAGATCAACTTTTAAATCGGATCCTGTTAGTCGTGGTGTTGATGGACAGATCCGTGTTCCACGCATCATTGCCAACCTTGAACCAAACGATAGGGTTGGTTACATTGTCCCAGATGCTATCACTGGTGACCAGAACGCATTCTCTCGTCAATACAGGGAAGAGATAAGAACTGCACTTGGTGGCGTTGACGAGCTTTCAATTTCTGCAGGCGTTACTGCAACAGAATATAAATCTCTGTTCGGACGTGTTGCTGCAACATCAAAGAAAAAAGCTAATTCTATTTATACATACGGTATTTGCCGTTGTCTTGAACTGATTATTTTCCAGGAAGAAAGACTGTTTCGTGAGACGTTAGCTGCTGCTGCAGGATTAGAGAAGCCTGTGGAACCAGCAGAAGATGCTCCTCCAGAAGAATTGCAGATGTATCGAGATGCCCTGGTCGGATTCGAAGAAAGAATCAAGCAGTTGATGATGGCATGCGTCAGAACGCAACAGATTCCACCAGGTGTACTTGGACTTATTCCTGATGGTGATCTAACGATTCAATGGAGATGGTTAGGGCCTGTTTACGAGGATTCCACTCAGGACATCCTTAACAACTCCATTGTGGTACGCAACCTACAAGAATTAGGTGTTGATAGCATTGAAGCACTGAAATACCTCTTTCCGTCAAAAACGGATGAGGAGCGGGCCGAGATGTTATCTGGGTTCCCGTTCAGGATGGTGGGCGAATTGCAGAATGCTTATTCTTCTTTCGCTCGTCTGGTGGGAGGCATGATGCAGACCCCTCACCCGCAATCACCGGATTTACCGATGGCTGCGGATCCAAGATTGGATTTGACTCCATATCTGTATCGAACTCTCGAAGCTTTACAAAAGGAGATGAGTTATGCAGGACGCTACCGTCCAGTCGATCCCACAGACGAGCCCAACACCAGTGGCCGTAGCTCCCAGCAGTTACGTGACTCCGGCTCCGTCCAGCCAACCGGGGATCAATTACCAGGCAACACCTCAGGCGTATCAGGTGGGTACGAGTTACCCCCAAGCGGTACCTCAGGCAGCCCCCAATTACCAATCAGCCCCGTCTCAATACGTCCCCCAATCCCAACCGGTGGACTCCCAGGGCAACCCATGGGAATCGGCGTTCAACAAGGTAGTGAACCTGCTGAGCGCACCAGTCCAATCCCCGTTCCAGGGTCAACCCTCCGCACCAGCGACAGCGTATACCCCGGCCAATTACGGACTCAGCAGCAACCAAGCTACGCAACAATCGGTTCCGCAGACCTGGTCTCCCAGCCAGGATTACTCGCCCAGCTCTTCCCAAACTTCCTCGAATCCCTCCTTGGAGCAAATCGCGGATTACCTGGGAATGAGCGCGGAAAGTCGTCAGGTGATGGACGCGTTCGGGGTGGAGGCTCCAGGGATTCTGAACAACTACGCTCTGAATCTGGAGCAAATGCTGGACAGCGCCGTCGCGTGGGGAAACAGGGCCGCTGAGACCATTAAAGGTTATGCCGATTTCGCTGTTAATGAGCACCAGGAAAACCTGGCTTACAACGAAATTCTTACCAATCCCGATGTTCTTAGCGATTACACGCTGAAGTTCTTTGGTCCCGAGGGTCCGTATCCCGTGTACGAAAACGAACAGCAACTGGAAACTCCTGGTTATCGCACTGAACCAGTGAATCCGCAGTATGGCCAAATGCCTGCTCCCCCCGCTGCTGCTGCTCCCCAACAACCTGAAAACTTCTGGGGCACTTTTAATGAAGTGATGGCACGTGATCCCCAGAATGCCTGGAGGGTCATCAACCAAGCTCAGCCTCAAGTGATTGCAAGCAAACTGTTTGTGATGGAGTGAGGCCATGCGTGGCTACATTAAATACGGTGTACCTCTTGCTGGTGGCTTAGCTACTGCGGGGTATGCCGCTTCTCAAGGAGAAGATCCAGGTTCTGCTGTTTTGGCAGGACTTGCTGGTGGCGCTGGTGCAGCAGGCGGTTTACTTGCGGCACGTAAATTAGCAGGTAAATACGCTCAGCCCCTTCGTGAAGCTGCACAAACACATTTAACAGGAACAGAAGAAAGTCCCGCTGGATTAGGTCAATTGTTTTCTGCAGCAAGAAGCCGTATTCCCGCAGATCGAAAAGAAGGTTTACGCTCAAAACTTTTAGAGGGCACGGCTCTAAAAACTGCTGATGTTTTAACAAACGTTACTGATCCTAGGGGGCTTGGTAAAGCAATGGCAGCCGGACTTGTTCCCGCTGGAGCACTTACCGCTGGCCTCGGTGGTATTGCCGCTGGTGCTATCCCAGGAGCCATGGGAGTACCTGGATTCCAACAGAATGTAATTACTGATCCCGAACTTGTGGGTTCCAGTAATACACAAATGGCTCGTATGTCTACCCCCACACTTCGTTACATTGGTTGATAAATTATCAACTGCTAAAATTTGTTTTAGATAAGACATTTCTTGTCTGAATCTTTCACCCGATATCTGTCCTGTGTACTGGAGGATAAACTAAAGTGTTTCTTGATACCGACTT
>Ga0208162_1001661_pt1 | contig 11404 bp, 25 predicted proteins | sample CB_VirMetaG_4_FD_184539 | JGI IMG/M metagenome (GOLD analysis project Ga0208162, IMG submission 184539) | Freshwater to marine saline gradient viral communities from Chesapeake Bay - CB_1508_1M Viral MetaG (SPAdes) (version 4) | ecosystem: Environmental > Aquatic > Marine > Coastal | place: USA... | reverse complement strand
TCGTAGTAACTGATGGCAGCAGTCCAGCAACAATCGCTCATTTTATCAATTACCACAGAGCGCAAGATGAATATAATCTATTAACAAATTTATCTAATATTGCGTTGCATGAGGCAGTAATTCCAGTAGGTACAGGATACGAGACAGCTCGTGGGCAGGTGTTTGGAAGTGCAGGGGCAACTTTAAAAGGCGTTAGAGTTGTAGACGGCTCAGGGAATGAGATAGCAGGGTTTGCTCGTATGCAGGCTGATGATGGAAGTTATTATTCACCAGCAGCTAGTTACACTTTAACAGTTGATAATATTGTGTCAGGTTCAAGATTACTACTTCGCAGAACTGATACTCAAGCTACAATTAGTAATGTGGTTGTTTCTAGCGGAACGTTTACTTATACTTATGTTCACACTAGCGATATACCAGTGGAAATTGTAGTAAGAAAAGCAACTTCAACGCCTTACTACCAAGAATGGAAAACAACAACAACACTTAGCAATTCTAACAACACGCAAACAGCAAACCAGTTGTCAGACGAATAGGAGAAACAATAAATGCCAATAGTAGATGATTTTAGTATAAGTTCAACGGGAGACATTAGACACGTTTCAGGGACTACAATTTATAGCGTTTTAGAATTGCATGCTTTTTTGCAAGATTTAGCTGATGATGCAGCTTCAACAGGAAACGATAATCTAGATATTCTTTCACCGAATCCATCAAAGCTAGACGGCCCACGAGACAGTGCGGTAGCTTCAAGGCTAAATTTACTTACAGATGGTTCGGTGGCTTTTAACATTGATGATACAGCCGCAGAATATATTAATTTTGGTTCAATAAAACAAGATGGCGCAAATATCCAATATTCAGGTTTAAAAACGATTGGCGGTATTGTTGCAAATTCACCAGTATATGTAGTTCAAAATGGTTCTAAGTTAACATCTTTTTGGCCAGATGGTCATGTTCAAATTTTGGTAAAAGTAAAAACAGCAGGCTCTTTAATTGACTCAGGTGATGTTACAGCTTTTTCCAGAAAATATGGTCAAACTTATTCGCACTTTGACGTTAATCTAGCAGCAGGTGGTGAAACTTCAGCCGCAATTACAACAGCTTTGGACTCAAATATCACTTTAACAGAAGCGCAAGCAGCCGCTTTGAGTTCAAATGTATCAATTACCTTTGGCGATACTACACAAGATTTAGGTAATGGTAACGGCAACAAACTTTACAAAGGTACTATTGCCTTGTCTAATGGAATTACATTAGCGCAACTCTATCAATACCTACAATACATAACTAGAGAGGGTTCTACAGATACGCTTAACAGTATCCCTGGCTGGCGATATAGAGCTTTGTTATCAAGCTATCCTGAAATAACAACAGCACCATTTGGTACTTTTGCAGGTGGTACTTTTTTCTTTGCGCAAGGGTGGTACGTTAGCGGAGTAATCGCAGCAGAAGCTACTAACTACCAACTTATTGCACATGATGGCACAATACAAGTTCCACCAACAACAGTGTCAATCACAGTTGGTAACTTGGTTTCAGGCGATAGAGTTCTAGTTGCACGAGATGATGGAACAGGTCAAATCTTAAAAGATGAATACACACCTAACACAACAAGTTCAGGTGCAACAGCAATCACAATCGCAGAAACCATTAAAACTGATACCCCAGCAAGCGGAGTTATTAGAATAAAAGATGCAAGATACACCTATACAAGTTTTGCTAGTTCTACTTTCAGTGGACTTTCACCAGCGTTGGCAGAAAACATTGCTACGACTGATGATGTTTTTGTTCCTTACATTGATGAAGCAACAACAACTACGAGTGAATCCGTTAGTTTTGTGTATAATGCAAACTTCAATTGTAGAGTAGATGTTCGTAATGGATCTGGTGCTAGTCCTATCATTCCATTTACGACAACAATATCCGTAACAAATGCGGGAGCTAGTGTTAATGCTTCTCGTAACAGTGATGTATAACTTATGCCGTACTATAGCGAACCATTTACATTTAAGTTTGACACTTCTAAAATAGAAATTGATGCTAATGTTACAGAAATTGATTGTTCAGCGTTATATGACGCAGCAAAGCTCGCACAAGCAAGTGAGGAAGGTATTATTTATGAAAGAATCGCAAGTGGATCAGGACTCGACACGCTCGGGCAAGGTGTTCAAACAGGTCTCACCGTCCAATTATTGGGGTCGTGGCAATTGTTGTTTCCAAGCGGAAACTACATTGCAACAGTCGCAGGTGGAAACCTCGTTGGTGGGCCAGCAGGAGACCCAATCGCATACTCACCAGGAGTGCAAGCCCTCTTAATTCAATCGGCTAATAGTACAGTTGTTACAGGTGCAGGTGGTGGACTGACACAAGAGCAAAACGACTTACTCGTTACAGCCGCTAAAAAATCGACACTTGCTGCAAATTTATCTGCATAAAGGAGAAAGTATGTTTGAAAAGCCTAGAAGATTTGTCAATGAAGTATTCTTACATCATAGTGCTACTGATTACTTTGAGCATGACAATCCAGAATACATTAGAGAAATTCACGTTAAACAAAATGGTTGGCGTGATATAGGGTATCATTATTTTATAGATAGTCATGGTGAAATCTTTGAATGTAGAAATCTGGAAGAAGTACCTGCAAGCCAGGCAGGGCATAATCAAAACACTATATCCATATGTCTATCAGGAGTTAGACAAAGCTTTACGAAAAAACAGTTTAAATCTTTAAAGAAACTTTGCAAAGAAATCAATAAAGAATATGACACCAATGTCAGTTTTAAGGGTCATAAAGAAGTTAATGCAACGGAATGTCCGCATTATGACTATAAAGGCATATTAAACTTAGATGATACAGGTAAGATAAAGCCATCATTTTGGTTCAAAATGTTAAGAAAAGTTATACAATATATTGTAATAAAAAAAATCACATGATGGAAATATCAACGCAAAAACTTGAACGGCCTCAACGATATAGTTTTATTGAGTATTTATTAGAAGAAATTTTTGGTTATACAAAATTGGGGTTTGATTTTTTAAGAGAATTGCATAAACCTGATGATAAGTAAAATAGAGCCTAACGCAAATGCAGTTTTTTTTGATGGGTGGAAGCCACAAAGACGTAATTATCAAGGAGCAGATCAAGCAGTTAAAAGATATTTGCATCATGCTGGACTAACTAAATTACCAAAAGGTACAGAAAGACATCACATAAATTGGAATCGCTCAGATGGGAGACCTGAAAATATTTTGATTGCGAAAAATCAACAACAGCATAATAGTTGGCATAGGCAAATGATAAAATTCATTATTGATTGCTTTAATGCAAATATTTTAAAATTTGATTTAAAATCATTGCGGTATTTCGTAGATGATAAAAAACTTGCTTATAAGTTAAAAAGAGTGCAAACTTAATTACTTTTTTATCCAATCTAATTTATTTTCTAATTTTCTAAAAGCTTCTATATTTTGTTCCATTTTTTCAAGACATTTAGTCGCAATTGCTTCAATTCTAGTTTCACATGAGTCGTGCATTTTAGTCATTTGAATATCACGAGAACGCACATAATTAATAAATAACACAACAGTAATTACGTTGCCTGATAAGATCCCTAAGTCTAAAAAGTTTATTTCCATTCTTTGTTTTTTACCCTATTATATATTCTGACGGCCGCCCACATAGCCCATGCTTTGAGTCTTGGAACTCCATCTGCTTCTAGTAATTCTCTAAAAATTCTATGAGTATCTTTTTGTGATCTGCTTTTAGTTTTACAATATTGATCGTGAATAACACTAGCTTCTAAGTAATCACCATCTAAAGGGTGTCCGATACCTGGTACATTTTTAAATATTTTAAGGGTAGCACCATCACTAATTAAATTTTTACGTGCAGTCCACCTAACGCCACGACTATCTATAACAACAAATTTCTTTAATAATTTTATGTGGTCGTCATTAATTCTGCGTGATTCAATGAAGCCTAACATTTTAACCATATATATACTATATCTTAAATTGGAATAAAAACTCTATCAATTTTTTCTGACATGCGTAATCTCGATAGGCTTTGTTCGATTATTTGCTTTACACGTTGTCTAGTGATTTTAAAAATATTAGCTATTTGTTCGTAAGTTTGTTGTTTATGACCGTTAAGCCCATAACGCAACATAATGATATTTTGTGCCCTTTGATCTAATGTTTCGAGCAAGTTTCTTACATGCTCTTTTAAAATTTTGTTACTTACTTTTTCAAAAATATTTTCTTTCTTGTCGATACCAACGCTTTCTAACATTTCAATTTCTATGCCTGCTGCATCATTTTGGTAGATATTATTGTAAGATACAGGCGTATGATAGTTATTCACGATATGCTGCATAGCTTCTCTCAACACATCTTCTTTTTTATTTAAAATATCTTTTAATTCTTTTACTGTGGGTAAGCGTCCTAAGTTTTCGTCAAAAGATTTAATTACATTTGAAACCTTACCCAGCAATAAAAAATAGTGGACTGGCAATCTAATTTCATTGCCTTTGTTTTGACTTGATCTTTGACAAGCTAATTTAATCCACCAAGTAGCATAAGTTGAGAGTTTGATGTTTTTATGTGGGTCAAATTTTTCAATCGCAACAATAAGTCCAGTATTACCTTCTTGAATTAAATCTGGCAAAGACAAACCTAAATGAGTATAACTTTTGGCAATTGAAACGACCAATCTAAGGTTAGAGTTAATAAGCTTGTCTTTGTATTTTTTTTCTTTTGTTTTTTTATATTGAATTGCTAATTGTTTTTCTTCTTCCCGACTAAGCAATGGGAACTTTGAAACTTGAATCATATATTCTTTAATGGAATCTTGTTCACTCATAATTGCTCTACTTCATCAGCCATTATTAATCCAATATCCGCTAAATAACTACCGTATTGTATGCGATCTTCTACAGTTAAAGACTGTAACAATTTAATTATATTATCAATCATGTGATTTAGTCTTCTTTTTCTAATAGCAGGTAGTATTTCATCTCTTGTAGGTATTACTGTACGTTCCCAAAGTGGCGTTGTTTCTCTCAATCCAAACATGAGTTTTTACCTTTTATTTCATTGATAACTTTTAAAATTTCTTTTATGTTGACCATTGTCGCTTTCAAATAAAATTCAATTGCTTCAATTTTTTTACTTTCTTCTATATTCATTTTGTTTTCCCTTTAATGCCTTTTGTTTTAACTCAAGATCAACATGATCTATGTAATTTAGTTCTCTAATCACTTGTTCATGCGCTTCTGTATTTAATTTATTGCTATATTGCAATTGAACTAATTTTTGAATTATTCTTTTAAACTCTTTATCAATTTCAATTTTTGTCATTTTTTTCCTTTTTTCATAGAAAACTTATGAAGTATGACGTTGCGTACATCATCATCATTATTACAATCGGATTTTCCATCATGTAAAACACGATTTTCTCTCTCATATTGAATTACCTTTGCCCATAACGCTTGTTGATTTTGTTCGGGATCATCAAATAAATTAATCAATTCGTCCATTGTGTAATCTATCCTGAATTTCATTTATCGTTGTTTTTAACTTTTCAAGTTCATCAATAACTTGTTGCCGAAATAAATCACGCTCCCACCTTAAATATTCTAAGACTTCTTCTGGGTGGGACATAATTTCTCCTTTAACTCATCTAAACTGCTAACACCCATCTTGTAGTACAAATTTTGTATGTGGTTGTTGACAGTTGGTACTTGAATTTCTAGTGCTAATGCAACTTCGTTCCTAGTCTTTCCTTGATTTAATAAATCAAATATTTGTTGTTGTCTCAAACTTAATTTTTTTTCTTTCACCATTCGTGTTCCTTTTTTACAATTTCTTGACGAACTCCCTCGTCAATAATAATCTTCTCGATCATACGACTGCGATTGTCGTACTCACCATTATTCAATTTAATGTCCCTACGTACAAGTGTGTCTAATATTTGAGCTACGATTGGTCGTAGCCCAAATGAAAAGACTTTTTTTACGTCAGAACCCTTACCGTATCTTTTCATTTGCTTGAACTTCCCCAAGCAAAAATAAATGCACCGACAAATACAAAAAATATTGGTTTCAATGCAATGAAAATTGTTTCTAACATTATTGGATCTCCTTTTCTACGTGTTGATAAAATGCTTCTACTTCTTTTTTATTCTGAATCCACTTAAGTTTTATAAGATTGTTTGCCACAGTGAACTCCAATGTAGTGCCTAATAAATGTTTTTTCTTGCGGATAGAACCAATTTTTTCATAAGGGAAATTTTCTAACTCATAACCAAACCACTCTTTCGCATAAAAAATAATTCGCTTATTCGTTGCAACTAAAATACCTCGACCAATAGTTTTACTACCGAGTATTTCTTTCTCATACGAACCGTAAACAGAACATATGATTTCTTCACCTGGATTTAGATGTTCGTCTAGGTGCTTTAAATTTGTTTTGTAACTTGCCATTATTTTATCTCCTTTAATCTAATGTTTGTTGGATACGAGTAATCGTCAGTAATGTACGGATTAACTCTACTATAACTGTAATTATTTGCCGCTTTGTAAGCACGAACTTCTGCAATCTCACGCTTACGCAATTGACTTAACTCATTCGCTAACTTGTCCGCATAATTCTCAGCACTATGGTAACGCTTTTTCGCTAACAGCATTTGCTGATAATTTTGTTTCTCAATGATCTTCGCATTAGCTAACTTTTGTACCAGTTCTTCTTCTCTGGGACTAGCTTTCACAGCAGACATCAATAACGCAATTGATCCTATTATTAATAATTTATTTTTCATATTTTTTTTCTCCTTATAGACAGTATACCACAATTAACCAATTAACTATATTAATTATAATTAATCTGCAAGTAATCGAAATAGTCGTCAATAATTTCTAGTTCAATGTTGATTAGAGGGAGCCGCTGATGAGTTGCATTTTGTTTTGCTAACTCATCAAACAGCTTCTCTAATTGGTTTTTACGTGCTTTCGCTTTTAGAACACAATCTGACCATGCAAATTTTGCATAGGTTGACCAGCTAAACAGTTTTACTTTTCTCGTTTTTTTCATCATAGTAACGATCAATAAATGTGTTTGTAATCTCAAAAGCAACACCTAAGCCATAATCATGACTGATCTTGCTTGTAACAGTGTCGAGTGCTTCATTTGCACGTTTGTATTCTTCATACAAAGTTTCAAGTTCGCCACTAAAATGCAATTTCGTCCACCTTTATCAAAGGACTCACAACACTACTTGACAATTGTTTTTTCAAGTTGCGACTAGCCCAATCCTCAAACCCAGACAATGACTCGGTGTAAGCTTCGAGAGCTTGTTCACTTAACTCACCATCAACCTCAGTAACAAATGGCCTGTAATCCTCACCATTATTTTTCTTTTCACCAGCTTTGATTTTGCTCATCACGTAGTTGAATCTTGACTGATAAGTTTTGTCTTGTTTTTTGTTGTAAGTGTCCTCTAGATCAGGCATTAATGTAACTGACATTCGAGTAGGTACTTCATCTTCATGAATGTGAACAAAACCCTTAACAGGGAAATACAATCCATGAATATCAATGTCGCCAGAAGCCAGTTTACCACTGTCATTCAGGTTCAACCAAAAAAGAGTTGATTGACCATACTCATCATTTGGATTTACGTATTTCATTGGTGTCGTGTAGCCACCATTTTTGCTTTCCATCTGCGTACCCAAAATTTCGAGGGCACTCAATGGTTTGTTTTTATACATTAGATGTCCATGCCATACGATTTCATTGGCAATTAGAGCTTCTAATTTGATTTTTAAATCATTTGCTTTCATTCTTTTTTCCTTTTATTTCTGCCAGGGAGCAGATGTTTTCTTTTGCACAGTTTTTACTGGATCAACAGTCTCATAGGTACTGTCAATAACGGTTTGCACAAAAAATAATTCGAGATTGAAATATCTCGTCAAGTATGTAATCAACGCACCATAACCTTGTGTATTGCGTTGTGTGATTGGTACATCATCAGTAATTGAAAAACTACATTTATGTTCTATGTCATAAAAAGTCATAGTGATTTCATACATTTCTTTTTCAACATTGTAATTCTTTGATCTAACAAAAAACAAATTGTATTTTTTAAAAAGCGGTTTGAAAATCTCTATTGTTTTTGCATCACTTACATACGGCTTTTTATGGTAACTGTCCTCAGAGTCTCTAGCAACAGTCTCAATTTCATGACAAATTTTAAACAGTTTTTCTATGATTAAATATTTTTTTTCTTCCATAATGGTATCCTTTTTTCCTTTAAATAATTTACGCATTTTTTTGCTCTAGTAATAGCAGTATAAAGCCATTCCTTTTCATTCCCTTTAAAGGAATCACTTTCATCTACTATCATAATTTCATTCCATTGACTACCTTGCGACTTGTGGCAAGTAATCGCATAGCTGTAATCAAATGCAACACAGTTTGTGTTTGGTGGCAAGGTGCTTCTATTGTAATCACCATTAATAGTTTTAACCATGTGTTCAAAATTTATCACTGGTGCAATCCTGCGCCCATAATCATCTTCAATGATACAGTTGACCAAACCAAGATCACTATATTTAGTCGCATTTTCATCTACATGCGCTTCTATAAATTTATACTCAGCACCGTTGAGCAAGCCCCATCTTTTGTGATTTTGCAAGCACATAATTCTTTGACCTTTAAATGGTAAAACTCGTTTTTTGCTGTTTGCGACTCTTGCATGGATTTCACGATTAATTTGCATGCGTGTTGCATTGCGACCCACAATAATTTTTTTTGTTGTCGGGTCAATCACATCACGATTAACAACATCTAACTTGTAAAAATCATGTATAAAAATTCTGTCATTGATAAACTCGAACTCATCTTTGCCAAATATCTGTGGGTCAACCTTACCATTCTTTCGCACTTGGTGAGCCTGATAGAGAATGATATCCTTGCCTTTCTGCCTGTGGACTTCATCTAGTATGATGTTAGGTTCACCGTATGATGTGTGTCCGCTAATGGGTGGTAGTTGACCTGGATCCCCTAAGATTAAAACTGGAATCTCGAATGAAAGCAAGTCAGCAAACAGTTCTTCATTGACCATAGAACACTCATCTAAAACGATCAGTTCAAAATTGATTTCATCATAATTTTTTTTCACAAATACTAATTCGTTTTTTTGATTTAGTTCAGCATTATAAATCAATGAGTGTAAAGTTTGCGAATTTTTACAGCCATTCTCCATCAGCACACGAACAGCTTTACCAGTGAACGCACAGTACACAACTTGTTTTGCCTTTAAGTTGAGAAGTTTAATCGCTTCTTTACAGATGGTAGTCTTTCCAGTACCAGCGTACCCAGCCAAGTAAAAGTATGGTTCATCACTGTCATTGAACCATCTCTCAACCAAATTGAGAGCAAGTTTTTGCTTTTCAGTCAGCTCAATCATCATCATTCATTCCTTTCTTTTTCTTTTCCCAAAACGGTTTTCTTGGAATAGCAGGTTCTTCTTTTACAGGTTTGTCGCATGGGTTCAAAAAAATTCTTCTTGACTTGCCATCAAAGTCCAAATCAAAATAGAGGACTTTGTTGTTTGCACCTTTACGATTTTTTGCTAACTTCAAATAAACTTTGTTTTCACTATCTTCTAACTTATAAAGAAACAAGACAATATCAGCGTCCTGATAGAGGTTGCCACCAGCACGTAGATCAGTTTTACGTGGTTCTTTGTCCGCACGATTATCTTTCTTGTCATTAAATTGACTGAGTAATTGTATTGAAATATTATTTTTGTTTTTGTACTGCATGAGTGTTTTAGTTAAAGACACATACTGGTTGTATTCTTCTGAACCTGATATCAGTTGAGCATGATCCAAAAAGACACAATCAATGTCATAATTGATCCTGTGATAATCAATAGCACTAATGACTTGGTCAATGCTGTAGCAGTTAGTGGCAAAAAACAAACCTAGCTCATTAAGTTCTTCTAAAATGATTTCTTTTATGAGAGCAATTTTTTCAGGATTATTTTTTGCATTTAAAACATCAGCATAAGTTATTTTGTTTTTTGACAGGTAGGGAATGATGATCTCCACCAAATCAATAATTTTGATTTCAAGACTTATAAATAAAACTTTTTCACCTTTAAGGCACTTGTTAATAGCTTGATTGATACTGAAAACAGTCTTACCTACGCCAGAATCGGCCCCTAAGACCATTAAAGAGTGTCTTGGAACACCAGGGATAACTTTATCCAATTCGTTGAATCCTGCACTCAGGAGATCGGTTTCAGGTTGTTCTAGGTAGTCAATGAAATCAGATGTAGCTTCTTTAATTGTCTTGATGTCGTCAATATCGTAGTTAAGTTTCATGAGTCCTTGCATTGTATCCGTGATGATGTCATGACTCTTTCGTGTATATGCGTCTTTCTTTAAATCTTCTTTTGCTTCAATTAAAAGTTGTAAATACTTTCTTTTTAGAGATTCTTCTTTTACATTGTAAATATACGTACAAAGGCTAGATAATAAGATTGGCAAATCTGTCAAATGGTTGATATATGACATCAATTCTTTATCTGGATTTATCTCGTTTTTCAAGATATTTCCTTGTCTTTTATTGACAATATTATTGTGTATGATAAGAATATCAACGTCATAATTAAGGTTTGCAAAATATATCATTGACTCATATATTTCTTTATTAAGGTTTGTGAAATCCTCAATGGTCAAAATACGCTTTACGTGATGTATTTTCTTAGGGTCAAGTAGGACTGACCCCAGAACGGCTTGTTGATAGTCCATTATTATTAATCTACCTTTTGGCTACGTTGTATAGATTCAGCAAGAGCCTTTGTGCCACTCAAAAATCGTGCATGATGAGTTTTCAGATGTTGCTCACACATGTATACGATTTGTTGCTGAAAAGATCTTTTTTCTAGCATTGCGACCAGTTCGATATTTTTTTTCAATTCTTGCGGAAAATTGGATAACGATATATTAACTCTATTGTTCATATAGAGAAACTATACCACGAATATATTTAGGTGTATCTATTCAATAATAAAGAAATTATTAAACCGTATAAAAAAGCAAAAAAAGCTAGTGTGATTAGTCTTGCGGTAGAGAAAAAAAAAGACAATAATACATGTAACACACTTAAGCATAGAAGTCTAGTGGCACGAGCCCGCCCGCCTTACAGCGGGGCGGGCGTTCGTGCATCACTAGGTCTTCTCAATAGCGCACGAGAATGTGATTGATACATTCTTGATACGACATGACAACATCACCATTAAATATCCACCATTTATCTAGATATGTAGTTTAAATAATTTTCAAGTAAAAATGAAAAACCTTTAATAACTTAACATTTCCTTTTTTTTTTTTTT
>Ga0208162_1001660_pt1 | contig 11405 bp, 11 predicted proteins | sample CB_VirMetaG_4_FD_184539 | JGI IMG/M metagenome (GOLD analysis project Ga0208162, IMG submission 184539) | Freshwater to marine saline gradient viral communities from Chesapeake Bay - CB_1508_1M Viral MetaG (SPAdes) (version 4) | ecosystem: Environmental > Aquatic > Marine > Coastal | place: USA... | reverse complement strand
TTTTGCCTTCGATGCGCTAAAAGAATTGTCCACGAGTGGGTCTGGACCAGCAACACAACCATCATCGCCGACAACCACTGCTGTGTGGAAATCAGCGTCCAGACTTGTTAAGGTTTCAACAAAAACATCAAAGTTAGCAATAACACTTTCGTTTTCTGCTCGCATAGAGCAAGAACGATCTAGTGTAAAAATAATATCTGTTTCAGCACGGATTGGTTGTTCAAAGATATCAAGGTTATCACCGTAAACAGTTCCAACACCTTCAAAAGAAATATTTTTCTCTGGGATCTGTGGATCATTTGAATAAAATGTTGCAAATCCTGGATCCAAGTAAGTGTCCAGTGGAAGATAATCAAGCCAGATATCAACAACGGGCTCACCACGAGACTTATCGTATGGAGCAACAACAAAAGGAAGTGAACCATTTGTAAGAGGATCCAAGTCTAAGCTATACTCTTGGTCAGCAGCAGAAAAGACTTGAACACCCGAAACAACAAGGTCTGTATTGCCAACGTTGCGAATCTTAACGGGCATTTCTGACTCGCACCCAATGTATGGTGCGCCGTAATCATAACTTCCTGGTGTAACCTCAATCACAGGAGAAAGGGCGGCACCATCAAGCCGAACGCCAACTGTTGGATTAATCTCATCGTTACTAGAAATCTCAAGACGTGCTTTATATTCGCCAGCGACTGGTGGCGTGAATGTCACTTCGAAAGAAGTAACTTCAGACTCTCCAAGCAAAACCTTTTCAAGATTTGAAAACTTAAAAACGTTGATATCTTGACCAGTAAGTTGAATCTTTTCAATTGTTAGTTGACCTTCACATGTATTTGAAATGGTGACTCGCTTTGAAGATTGTGTTTCTTCGTTTGTAATGTCAACATCATCAAAATTAATGCGCTGAGGGCTGACCTCGATACAAGCTGCTTTAACTTGATCTAGTGGGTCAACCTGAATTGGTCTTTGGTTGACTTCCGTTTCAGGACAACCAAGTGTGAATGGCAAAAGTGCCAAGAATACTAAATTTGTTTTTTTCATCTCTTCAACCCTAAAATAAATATTTTTTCTCTAAACATTCTTGTATTTGCAACACCTTAGCTGCGTTTGGATTACCGTAACTGATTGAAAAAACTGCGTAAGTTACTAATGTTGCTATTACGGACCCGAATATTACTCCGAGTCCAAAGAATAAATAGTTCTTAACAAAAGCCCTAAACAATCTCGTCCACTAAGCCATACTTCAAGCATGTGTCAGCGTCCCACCAAACATCGTGCTTCAAAAGCTTGTCAAGTTCCTTCTTTGGAATCTTTGTGTGTTCTTCGTAAATATCAATAATCATCTTCATCAAGCGGTCATTGCTTTCCATACGATCTTTTTGCTCTTGATACTTACCCCACATTCCCGAAGAAAGTTGGTGAATAAGCATGTAAGCATGACGATTGATTTGGCGGTGCTTCGCCACAACAGACATCATCGTTGCAGCAGAAGCAGCACACCCATCAATAACGCTGATTACTGGCACCTTGCTCTGTGTGATATAATCAACCGAAGAAAATCCTGCGAAAACAGAACCACCATAAGAATTAATATGAAGCTTAATCTCTGGTGGGCTCTTGAGATCGAGGCGATATGCGAGGTGAAGAATGTCGTCTTCTAGTTCCTTGAGCTTCATGTTGAGGGTCAAGTTCTTGCCCCTTGAAACTTCAGAATAAAAATAAAGTTTATTATTCTTTCTCTCAATTCTGTTGTTGTCGTCATTGTTTGAATCTGCTTTTGGAATATTTTCAAATTCAGGAGTTGGCGCTGAAGCCCAAAAGATATCTCGCATTTTATTTTCCTTTAGTTATTTTCTGGTAGCAAGTATTGTCCTGCAAGCAGGAAGGTCGGAGCCCATAGTCCGACAAAGATTCCAAGTTCGCTACCGACAAATGCATACGCAAGAATAGATAGTGTCACTGCCGCAAAAGCAGCGCCGAGAATCATGTCTCTGTTTAAAATATTTAACATTTTTTCTCTCCTTTTTAGAGGTGGCACGCCCTGTAGGATTCGAACCTACGACCTACGGATTAGAAGTCCGTTGCTCTATCCAACTGAGCTAAGGACGCTTGCTTGGTAGACTCAGTAGGATTTGAACCTACGACCCTCCGGTTATGAGCCGGGTGCTCTGACCAACTGAGCTATGAGTCCTTTGTCTATATACATTATAACAGCCTGCAACACTTTGTCAAGCTTTTTTTTATAATTCGTCTTCTTCTAGTTCTCGTTCACGATACTTGATGATTGTCCGATACCCTTCAAACTTTGGCGGAACATGGCTTCTGAGCTTACTTGCTGCTTTCTCAGCAGAGATTAAATCACTCATACCTTCTACAAAAATATCAAGTGTCCTTCCTGTGTCATCACTCCAAAAGTGGATTGTCATAATGAATCCAGGATCTAAATGTTTTCTGAAAGCTTCGTATGCCAAATCAATAGTATCTTCATCAGTCATTTTTATTTCCCTGTAAAATGTGTGGGTTTGCTGGTTTGCTCAGATAGCCAGCTTCTTAGCCTCTCGTTAATTCGACGGAAAAACACATACACTCTCTCTGAAGTCTTGGTTCGTTAGAGACAATGAACCATCCACAACATATAACCCACTTAAAGTAAATAGAACTTATAAACTATATTATAATCTCAATCCTCTTCTGTGTCAAGGAAGAAATCGTCGACATCATAAATTTCTCTGAGATCATAAAAAGAATTTAATTTCAGTCCAAGAAATCTCATTGCTTCATTCTGAGTTCTTGTGGCTGAAAGAGCATATTTGTATGCTGCTTCTTTAACAATAGAAGGAAGACTACTCCAAATAGGAAATCCATAGAGTCTATTTGAAATAGCTTTTGTAGAAAGTTCAAGCTTAAGTGCAATCACTTCTTCTAATGATAGATTATTGAGCATTACTTCAAAATCATCATTAACTTTCTTTTCTTTTTTCAGTTTATTAGAAATACTATAATCTTTATTCTTACCGTTATAGTTTTTCTTTCTTTTCCAATTTGCCATTTAACTTCTTTTATATTATAAGTGATAAGTTATAAGAGTTAAGTGATTAAATATAAAAGTGATAAGTGTTAAGTGTCAAGTGATTACAATATATTAGTAACTGAAAACCACGATTCTGTCAAGTATTTTTTTAAAAAACTTTTTATAATTCAAAGGTGGTTTCTTCTGCTTCTTCGTCACTGACGGGTTCTTCGTCGCCAATTGGCTCTTCGTCACTTATTTCGAAATTTGATTCTGGATTCTCATCGAAGAAGACATCTTCATAGCGATCAGCCCAGAGTTTGAGATTCTTTTCGAAAAAGATCTTAAATAACTCACCTTCAGTCATTTCACCAGGACCATATGATTTGCCGTCAATAGTGATTTCTTCATCGATAGTGTTGTCCTTTTGAACTTGACCATAATATCTTCTCAGAGGTGGGCCTATTCTTTTATATGCTTCGCGAGCATACTTTTTAATTTCGTCATTATCATTTTCAGCTTCATTAACAGCATCTTCTCCAAGAGTGAATTCCGCCTCATCTTCCTCCTCCTCTGGCTCCATTGTTACGTCACCATCAGCATCTTCAAGGTCTTGAACGCTAACTTTCATGAAAGTATCTTTAGGTTCAACAGTTTCCTCTTCCTCTTCCTCACCAGCATCAAATCCTTTTTCAACAAAGTCTTTGTTAAGATCTAAAGGTTCTTCACCAGCGTCAAGTGTTTGGAAGTCTTCTTTTGCGAGATCTAAAATAAATTCAACAAACATTTCTCTATCTTGCTTGTTTGAAGAAAGATCGGTATATGCCTGCTTGAATGCTTGATTACTGTCAGGCTTAGAGGGGTCGCCGACGGCTTCCTTGACGAAGTGAGCAAGAAGATTAAGAGAAGTGTAATCATACTTGACTTCAGCAGCTTCTCTGAGCAAGCGCCCGATTAAGTTTCTAACAATGCTCTCCTTGGCGTTGATTCTTTTTTCAACTATGCTAAGGGCTTTGCGAATGTTTTCACGAAGAAGTTGTTCTTCGATAATGTCTTTTCTATCATTGCTCATAAGGAAACCTCTTATTATTTTTTGTATAATTAGTGTCTTTCTTCTCTTTTTGCTTCATACGGATTCTGATACCTGGGAATGGGGAAGAGTATCCAGCGACTGATCCGCCAGCCATTGAAGAAATTTCATCTATTTTTTCTTCACTTTCGTTCTGTTGTTTTGAAATTTCAATAGCAGCTAGTTGTTTTTTTGCTGCCTTTTCGCTGCTGTGAGTTCCGAGTCTCTTACCGCCTTTCTTTGGATAAACAGCCCACTTGTCTTTTCCAACCTTGCGAATAGTTTCGAGATACATTTCTTCAACCATTTCCATAATCGCAACAGAGATATCGTCTTGCTTCTCGACTTCTTCAGGGCTCATTTTTTTCTTAAGCATATTGAAGATTTCTTCGTCATACCAACCCATAATCTCTTCAAAGTTTTCTTTGTTTAGATTCGCCATTGCTTTTCTGATTGTTGTTCCGCTCATCTCCTCTCCGCTTGGAAGCTTGGTGGAGACATGAGGGGCGACCATAATATAGGCGTGCTCGGTAGCTGGCTTGAATTTGTCGTTGCTTGCAGCATGAGACTTCAAATAAGTTGGCTTGCCCTTCTTTGTGACACCATCAAGGTTTGCAAAACGTGGGCTGTCTTTCATGTCCTTCTCGCCGACTGCATAAATAAGAATCGTATTGTCAAGGTCAAGAATATCGACCAACTCTCTAGCATTGTATGGACTCTTCATTTGGAGAATATTCGCTTCTGGAATACCGTGGGTCATCATAATCTTTTTCTTTTCTTCAAAATTTAGAGGGGATCTCGGTGGATCAACCTTGTTTGAAGTTGCAACATAAACATCAGTGTCTTCAAAGTCATTAACCAAAGCCTTGAAGACTTCATAGTGATGCCGCCCCATTGGTTGGAATCGTCCTGGGTAAATCACAACTTTTTTCATATTTTCTTTTCCTTCTGTGATCTTCTCTAGCGCGGGAATATCACCTCTTCCATACTTGAATAATCCTAAAATCTGGTTGACAGGAGCAAAATTTCCTGTAAACTTGTAAGTGTGACCATCATGATCGAAAACAAATCCTTCGGCAGCAGTGGAAACATTCTCAACAGATTTAATTTTTTCCATTTGCTTACTGAGGATATCCATTGCTGATTCAGAACCAGAACTTTCAATTGCTTTAATTGCTTTCTCTAACTCTCCTCTCAATCTTTCTGTTTCTTTTTTATTGTCGAGAATAAAAATACTTTCTAAGTTTTTTAACATTTCGACTGAAAAATCGTGTATAATAGACTCAATAGGGGCGATAGCCTTCTTGAGAAAATCATCAGAGTTATTCATAATGTAAATAATTTTATTTTTGTCCCCGCTCTCTCCGGCTTTTTTGAGTGCTCTTTTGTTCACTTCTGCTGGCATCTTATCATAACCATAAGCAGAACGGAAAGTCGGATTAGATAAGAGAATTCTTTTTAAAATCAACTTCTCAGTTTCATCGTCGAGTTCAAGATCTTCTTCCCTCAAAAGAGTCAAAAGTCTTGCCATAACATACTCAATAACCATTTGATTATCAGAGATACCCTCAGAAGAGATTTCTGATTCAAGTCTGTCCATAGCTTGATTCAAAACAGTTTCGTCTTCCAACTTCTTAAGATTCTGAATAGCATCCATTTGGATCTTAAACCTATTGCCAGCAAGATCTTGTTGAACTTTTTCCAACTCTGATGCTAAAAGTTCTGCGTTCTTTGAAATATCTTTAGGACCAGTAATCATTTCTCCAGTCTCTGGATCTTCAATGCTTACTGTCTTTGGTGAACCAGTTTCTTTATCAAACTCAGCACCGCCGCCTCTGTGAACAGAGACAAGCTTGGTATCATAGTTGATTACATTTGCGGTTTCTGGATTGATAATTTCTGCGTTATAATAAATGTCTGTATCGGGACCAAAAATCTCTATTTGCTTTTCTTTTGGAAATTGCTTGATGACATTTTCGAAATCTCTAAAAGCTTGTGAAAAAGACTTTTTAAGTTCATCACTGAAAGCAAACTTGTTTGCAAGCTGACGAGCACTCATCCCGCCTGCTTTAATGTTTGTCTTATTTCTAGCAGCACGAAGTTCTTGTTTTGGGACAGAAAAAGAAATATACAGATTTTGTCCGTCTGTCTTTTCTGTTCCCTCTAATTTTCCTTCTGACGCCTTTTTTAAGACACTTTTGATTTCTGAGAATGTGAGCCTGGGATTGTCATAAAGATGGCTCATATGCCCTGCTAGACCACCCACAGTTAATCCTCCTTGCCTTCTTCCAATACCATCAGTTGCTCTTGGAGCTTTGAGTTTTCCTCCGAAAGAACACGAACTTGTTCATTAAGTTTTCTGTGCTCTCTTCTGAGTTTGGAAAGGTTTTCAAGAGCCAGAGAAAGCTTTTGCTTCTCTTTGATTGTTCTTGGTTTGAGAGCCTGTAGGGACTCCTTAATGGCACGAAAGCGCGCCATCGCAGAAGGAGCCTGAACACCAGACCAAGCTTCCGAAAGAAACTTTCTTGTTAAATCATTGAAGTTCATGTTTATTGTTTCCTATTGCTCGGAAGTCTTTGTGGTTGTCTTCTTGGATCTTGCTTTTCTTTCTTTGGATTGCTTCACTCTAGATTGAATCTTTGCGATAGTCTTTGCTGAAGCCTCGATTGCAACAGCCTCTTCTGGCTGTGTTTCTTGAGCAAGAGCATCTGTCGTGGTCTCCCCAAGAGCCTCTGCTAGAGTTTCTTCCCAAGGTGTTTCTTGAGTAGTCGTTTCAACGGCTTCTTGAGCCTGTGTGTTTGACTGTTCTTGTGTTGGAGCGGTTGTTTGCGCTTCCTGTTGACGTTTTTCTGCAAGTTTCGCACGACGAATCCTTCTTAAAATTTTACCCATGATAGAGTCCTCCGCCAAGTAAATAGTTAAAAAATAAGTGTTTTTTTAATTTATTTGACTATGGTCCGGAAGGTTCCTCTGGAGGCGGAGGTAGGGTATTAACGGTGAACGTGTAGGTCTCCGTATCTCCGGTTTCTGTCGCTGTGCTGGCATACAACGAGACTGTGTATGATCCAGTTGTTGTATTATCAAATATAAAGCTGACTTCTGGAGTATTGGCAACCGTGCCCAATATTGGACTGCCTTCACTGTCAACGTCTGGGGGGTCCAGGAAACAGTTATGACCAACTGGTCCAGACAAAGACCAGTTCCAAGTAGCGCCGTCAAAGTTTATTGTATTTCCACCTGAATCAGTTGCGGAGCCCGAAATCGATACCGGCCATTCTGGCACAAACGAACCATCACCAGGATCTGTAGGCATTGTTGGGATAATCGTAACTGCTGGGTAATTTGTTAATTCTGTTATTGTTATTGTCACATCTTCAGAATCTGACATAGGAGGAGTGCCGGATGTCACAGTTAATCGAACTGTGTAATCACCCGCAACGTCCGCAGGGAATGTTGCTGTTGCTGCCGCAGTGGTGAATGTTGCTGTCGAACTTGCAGGCTTTGACCAAAAAGACCAGAAATATTCGACCGTATCGCCATCTGGATCTGATGAACCTGCCGCGTCTAGCGTTATTGTTTCACCTGTGTTTGTTGTCCCGCTATATGTGAAACTTGCCGTAGGTGCCCTGTCTGTAATGTCAACAGTCAAGGCACTCGATGTTACTTCAGCGCCTCCGGGGTCATCCGAGACGATAACAGTTATTACGTGAGGGCCTCTATAGCCACCAGTTAACATAGTGCCTCTTGGGTGATACGTGGCTGTTCTTCCACCACTGCCAGTAGTGAAAGTAGATGACAAGATATCTGATCTCCACTCATAAGTAAGCGTGCCCCCATCTGGATCCGACGCAGTGACTGCAAAATCAAATTCATCCGTTATATAACCGCTCGCTGAATCGGCTCCGTTGACAGTGAAAGAAGAAATAGTTGGCGCTCGGTTCTCAACAGTAATAGTTGCTTCCTGTGTCGATGAAGTTCCACCATATTGGTCACTTCCTGAGACACTTATTGTATAATCTCCAAAGATTCTATCAGGAGGATTAAACGTTACTGTATTTCCACTACCGGTCAAAGTAGCAGGATCACTAAGCGACCCACCAGGAGAACCGATACTCCAAGAATAAGTAATCACGTCATCATTATTGACCGCGAAATCCGGGTCAGTGCCAGTTACACTAGCCGTGAACACTGTATCTTGATTGCCGGTTGTTGCTGGTGAAATGCTGATTGCGCTAAGTGAAGGAACTCTATTGACAACTTCATATGTTATTGTTGAAGTGCTAGTATTGTACCCATCATCAACGGTGACACTTACCGTGTGTGTTCCTCTTGCGGCTTGAGAAAGGGAAACTCCAGTGGCACTAGGAGGAAGAGAAGACATTGCCCCGCCATTATCTGCCCAACTATAAGTCAAAGTCTTCCCTGCATCGAGGTTTGTAATAGTTGATGTAACATCAAACGAGGTATCGATAAATCCTTCCGTGGGAGTAACACTCAGCGACACTGTTGGTATTGTATTAGCGACAACACTGATTGTTTCAGAATTTGAATAAGTTCCGCCCGCTCCGTCAGAAACGGTCGCTGTTATAGTGAAAGTTCCAGCACTTGTTGGTGTCACGGTAGCCCGAGAAGAAATTAGACTTAGGCTTTCCACTGAAATTTGTTCAGAAGATATGCCAGACCAAGTGATTGTGATATCATCGCCATCAGGGTCTGCATTCGAGTCCATTCTTAAAACAAAAGAATCATTGACATATCCAGAAGTCTTATCGATTGTGAATGTATTCTGTGTTGGAGCCCTATTCAAAACTGACACAGTTTTTGTTTGAGAGATTGTCTGAATACCGTCAGAGACAGAAACAGTGACCGTATAAACGCCTTTTGCTGGCGCTGTAAACGTAGCTGTCCTGTCTGCGTCTGACAAAGAAAGAGTTGGAGACCCAGGGCCAGCAATACTCCAAGAATAACTTAGAGCATCGCCGTCGGCGTCTCCGGCGTCGACCTTAAACACAAAATCACTGTTAATGAATCCTGTATTTTCATCGACAGTAAAAGTACTAAAATATGGAGCATTGTTGTACCATCGTCTTATGGAGTGCGCACCTCTTGTTCCCATAATAAAAGGAGCCTGTGTTCCTCCTTCTCTGGTTCTGTTTTCTATGGAGTCTTTAATTCTAAGGCGAATAAAAAGATTTGGATTTCTTCCTCTTCTTGCCATTTTAAATATTCCTTAGCAGCTTGTAGAACAATCTCTCTTTTCTTTCCTGAAGTGGGTTTGATTGTTTGTATCCGTCTTCCCAATCACGAAAACACATATTGCCTTCAAGGTAAGCTTCTTTTTCCATCTCACGAAGATGATCGTCTTCTTGAGCATAGCCTTCTTTTGTCGCATATCCTTGATCAAACTGTCCATTGCAGTTTTGTGCATGGTGAACCAACTCATGAGAAAGAGATCTCATAATATCCTTTGGATGTCGACCGTCGACATAAATTGTGATTGTCATGTCTTCTGGATTGTAATAAGCTGTTTTGCCAAGAACATATTGAGCGTTCTTTGGGTCAGATTCAAATCGAACTTCTGGATCTTTGTCGAAGCCCATCCTTTCTTTTGCAAAAGGATAAAAACTCTCCAACAACTCAGAGATTTCATTGATGTTGCGATTTGAATTGTTTTGTACTTTCATTGCTATTTTTTTATTCCACTTGATCGTTTCTATCAAGTGTTTGTCGTGCAAGCTTAAAGATATCTTCGACATCGTTACTGGGGAGATTTGTTCGATAATTTCCTGATTCAATCGTTTGCACCAATTTCTCTATTTTTGCCAGTCGTTCGTTGTCAGGTTTTTTGTTTGTTGCGAAAAAGCTTTTAAGTTTGTCTAAAAGACCTTCTGTGATGAAGAGTTGTTCTGTTTTCTCTTTCACTTCTTCGGATTCATTCTGCTTAGCTGCTAATGATGCCAGTTTGCTTCTGATTTTTTTATTAGTTGCAACCTGCCTCATTAGATCTAGAATATCGTCAACAGCGCTACCTCCCTTAAAAGGAATTCCTGATTTTTCGAAAAATGGCTTAAAAAGCATTTTAACTTTACCATTCGCAGATCTATCTGGTGATTTAAGGAACATAGCTATGAGATCAGCATTACTGTCGACGATAGAAGAAGCCGCACTTTCATTAAATTGATCTGCTTGTTGATCTTCTTTGTCTGCTTTTCTGATAAAAGCTTTTCTGTCAAGCATTTCTGGTTTACCTGAAAGATCCATCATTTCTTTATCAACATTTGTAAGCTGAATTCTGTCGACTGGGATCTTGTCGCCGGAGATATTTGCACCTTTTGCAACCCTACCATAACCCACATCGTCTTTTTTATCACCGATCTTGATGACATAAAACTCACCGGGTTCAAGCTCCAAAGAGACTTCTTCTTCGGATTCTTCTTTGTCACCTTGGCTCTTTAGTGATGCAAGATTGGTTCCAAATTTTGGCTTGAAAAAATCGCGAACGAATTCATTGAGATCTTCTTTATCGTTCTTGTTGGATTCTTCTCTTTTTTCGATATTTTCTCTTAAGACTTTTTTAAAATCAAAGTTGCTCATAATCTATTTTCCTTGCGATAGCATCGCTTATCACAATAAATAGTTTATTTTTCGCTTTCTTTAATATTATGGACAACTTTTAGAGTTCCAAGGAGAACAGTCTCTTGTGTATCCTCACCTAAAACATAAATATCAGCATGAGGATGCCTTCGTCCTGAAAGTTCTATGGTGTGTACTTTGAGAATAATGCCTGTACGCAGACCTTCATTGAGTATGTTTCTGTAATATTTTACAATATCACCAACATTATATTCGCTCATAAGCTCTTCGCCTATGATCGGTATCTCTTCCTCGTGAGGCATCATTTTGAATGTTTATCGGCAATCGAACTCGAAGCCCAAGCGTCAGGCTTTACTTTACATTTAAATCCCGCACCTGTGGCATAACCAACTAGAGTGTCGTAATACTTTGATGTTGCCGCTCCTTTCCTAGAATTAGCATCAATATGTATTTCTATATCGGCATTCGGATAATCTTCCATAATTTCGTATGCCATATTCACAGAACATTCAACTTCTTTTAGCATTCTTACCAAAAGATTTGTGTATGTGTTTCTGCTTTCTTTTTCTCGTTTGAAAAAGTAATATCCACCTTTTTGGTCATCGGCACCAATAAGACAAACAACAGTACAAAAAGTACAATGCTCTTTTCTTATTTGACTGTCGCAACCAACAAAAATAGAACCGTTGTCTTTTGTATGCGAGGCAATCTTCTCTTTAATTTCTTCAAGAG
>Ga0208162_1001659_pt1 | contig 11406 bp, 14 predicted proteins | sample CB_VirMetaG_4_FD_184539 | JGI IMG/M metagenome (GOLD analysis project Ga0208162, IMG submission 184539) | Freshwater to marine saline gradient viral communities from Chesapeake Bay - CB_1508_1M Viral MetaG (SPAdes) (version 4) | ecosystem: Environmental > Aquatic > Marine > Coastal | place: USA... | reverse complement strand
ACAATTTAAAAAATAAAAGTTGACGTTAAAAAGTATAGAACAGTACGGTCACCCTTTCCAAATTAAGGTGATTTCTTCTCTCCTTACATCTAAGGAGTTTTTACAAAATATTATAGATATTTTAAGTGATGAAGATTTTCCTAACTCTGCTCATAGGTGGATTATAAAAGAAATTATCAAGTATTACGATACTTATAACACTAATATCTCTATGGATGTTCTTAAAGTAGAACTTCAAAAAGTAGAAAATGAGGTATTACAGTTATCAATTAAAGAACAACTAAGACATGCATATGAAGCTTCAGATGAAGATTTAAAATATGTTCAAGAAGAGTTTTCTAATTTTTGTAAAAACCAACAATTAAAAAAAGCATTATTGCAATCTGTGGATATGCTTAAGGTAGGTGATTATGATTCTATTAAATTTATGATTGAGTCTGCTATGAAAAGTGGGCAAGATAAAAATATAGGACATGAATATCTTAAAGACGTTGAATCCAGATATAGAGAAGATAATAGAAAAATTGTACCTACCCCATGGGATAAAATTAATGATTTAGTTCAAGGTGGGTTAGGCAATGGGGATTTAGGATTAATATTTGGTAATCCTGGAGGGGGAAAATCATGGTGTCTAGTATCTTTAGGTGGACACGCAGTAAAAATGGGTTATAATGTTTTACACTATACTTTGGAACTAGGTGAAGATTATGTAGGTAGACGTTATGATGCATTTTTTACCCAATTACCTGTTGATCAAATTACACGTCATAGAAAAGAAGTAGAAGAAGTAGTAGATAAAATTCCGGGACAACTTATTATTAAAGAATACCCTATAGGTGTTGCAACTACATCAACTTTAGAATCACATATACAAAAAGCAGAAAACTTAGGAGTAAAACCTGATTTAATTATTATAGATTATATTGATCTTCTTTCAACTAAAAAACGAAGTTCTGATAGGAAGGGAGAATTAGATCATATTTATAGGAGCATCAAAGGGCTTGCACGACAATTAAACCTCCCTATTTGGTCTGTTTCTCAAGTAAATAGAGCAGGTGCTAGGGATGAAATTGTTGAAGGTGATAAAGCGGCTGGTTCATATGATAAAATTATGATATCGGATGTTTGTGTATCACTTTCTCGTAAGCGTGAAGATAAAGTAAACGGAACGGGGAGATTTCATATCATGAAAAACAGATATGGAGTAGACGGCCTTACTTTTGGGGTAAAGGCTAATACGTCTACTGGCCATTTCGAGATTAAAGAATATGACGAATCCGAAGAAACTCCTCAACCGACTTCACAACCCTCTAGCGATTTTGATAATTTTGATAAAAAACAATTACAAAGTAAGTTCTTTGAACTTAAAATGTAGTATTAAAAAACTTAATAATGGCCAAAGATATAACTAAAGAAAGAATCCCTTATAAACCCTTTGAATACCCCGAAGCACATGAATATTGGTTAAAACAACAACAAGCCCATTGGTTACATACTGAAGTACCTATGATGTCAGATGTTAATGATTGGAAACAAAATTTAACTGATGTAGAGAAAGATATAGTAGGTACTATTTTAAAAGGATTTGCTCAAACAGAAACTGTAGTAAATGACTATTGGTCAGGATTAGTAACTAAATGGTTTAGAAAACCAGAAATTATTATGATGGCTACTACATTTGGGGCATTTGAAACTATCCATGCGGAAGCATATTCTTTACTTAATGAAGAATTAGGATTAGATGATTTTAGTGAGTTTTTAGAAGATGAAACTACTATGGCTAAAATCGAAAACTTAATGAATGTAAGAGATAGTTTTAATGGTGAAAAGGATTGGCATGAGATTGCTAAGTCTTTAGCTATATTTTCTGCATTCACTGAAGGTGTAAATTTATTCTCTTCATTTGCCGTTTTACTATCGTTCAAACTTAGAAATAAACTTAAAGGAGTAGGTCAAATTGTTGAATGGAGCATTAGAGATGAATCATTACATTCAGAAGCAGGTTGTTGGCTGTTTAGAGCTTTAGTTGAGAATAAACCAGAACTTAAAACACCAGAACTAGAAGCTGCTATTAATGAAGCTGCTCTATTATCACTTCAACTAGAATTAGATTTTATAGATAAAGTATACCAGTTAGGTGAGTTAGAAGGATGTTCTAAGTATGATCTCCAAAACTTTATCAAGCATAGAGTAAACATTAAACTACAGGATTTAGGTTATAAAGCTATTGTAGATGTAGATTTAAAAGCAGTAGACAATATGAAATGGTTTGATGCTCTCTCTGGTGGGAAGCAACACACTGATTTCTTTGCTAATAGAGTAACTAATTACTCTAAAGGACACGTTAAATGGGAAGCAGAAGATATTTTTTAAGATGGATAGTAATTTAATTTCAGATTATAGTCAATGGGTAAAAGGTAGAGATTACCCTGAGTTTTTTGATGAAGTAGCTTTAGCCACTATTTCTAAGGGTTACCTCTTACCGGGTGAAACACCTAAAAAAGCTTATAGACGAGTAGCTAATGCAGTTGCTGAAAGGTTAAATAAACCTGAGTTAGCTGCTAAATTTTTCAAATACATTTGGAATGGATGGATTGGTTTAGCTTCTCCCGTTTTAAGTAATATGGGTACAGATAGAGGTATGCCTATCTCATGTTTTGGGATTGATACCCCTGATTCTGTTAGAGGAATTGGTTTAACCAATGCTGAACTAATGAGATTAACCTCATACGGAGGTGGTGTAGGCATTTCTGTTTCTCGAATTAGAGAAAGAGGAGCACCAATTAGGGGGAATGGCAAGTCAGAAGGTGTAGTTCCATGGTGTAAGATTTATGATTCTACAATCATAGCTACAAATCAAGGATCTGTAAGAAGAGGAGCAGCATCTGTTAACTTAAACATCAACCATCCAGATATAGGGGAATTTATGCAGATAAGGAGACCTAAAGGCGACCCTAATAGACAATGTCTTAACCTACATCAATGTGTTTCTGTAGATGATAGCTTTATGAAAAAATTAGGAGATAGAGATCCTGAAGCTATGGGTTTATGGTTAGAAATTCTTAAGTCAAGAATGGAAACGGGTGAGCCCTATATTATGTTTGAAGATAACATTAATAAACATAATCCTTTAGCTTATATGATGAATAATCTTAATGTTTCTATGACAAACATCTGTACTGAAATTACTTTACACACGGATGAAGAACATAGTTTTATTTGTTGTTTATCTTCTCTTAACCTAGCTAAGTATGATGAATGGAAAGACACAGACGTAGTTGAAACTGCTATCTGGTTCTTAGATGGAGTTATGGAAGAGTTTGTCCAAAAAACGAGTGGTAAGGACTCTATGGAACGTTCCCATAGACACGCTAAAAAAGGAAGAGCATTAGGGTTAGGAGTTATGGGATGGCATACATTCTTACAACAAAAAGGGTTACCCTTTAATTCTATAGCTTCTACGGCTTGGACTCATACTATTTTTAATAGTATTAGATCTAAAGCTGAAGCAGCATCAAGAGAATTAGCATCAGAGTATGGTGAACCTCTTTGGTGTAAAGGAACTGGTATGAGAAATACCCACGTTTTAGCAATTGCACCTACGGTTTCAAATTCTAGAATTAATTCATGCTCAGCAGGAATTGAACCCTATCCAGCTAATGTTTATGTTTTTAATGGAGCTAAGGGCTCTTTTATTGTTAAAAACCCAGTTTTGGAGCAAGTATTAGAAGAGAAAGGATATAATAAGAGTAAAATTTGGGATCAAATTATGGCAGATAATGGATCTGTTCAAAATCTTCCTAATGAAATTCTATCAGAAGATGAAAAAGAAGTGTTTTTGACTTTTCCTGAGGTTAACCAATTAGAATTGGTTCGTCAGGCGGCTATACGCCAACGCTATATAGATCAAACTCAATCGCTTAATCTTGCGTTTTCCCCAACTGATAACCCAAAATGGATTAATCAGGTGCATATGGAGGCGTGGAAGTTAGGAGTTAAAACACTTTATTATTTAAGAACTGATTCAGTAATTAAAGGAGATATTGGGTCCAGAACTACGGATGAATGTTTATCTTGCGACGGATAGCAAGGTTTTTATGTATTTATTGTTAACCAATTTTATTTATTATGAGCAAATTAGCTAAAGTAAAAGAAGTATTGACTTCACCTTATTTTGTTGTTGGAGCAGCTGCCCTTGCAGGAGCTGTTGTATTTTTTAAAGGTATGCCTTTAATTGGTGGTATTGCAATTGGAGTTGCTGCTACTAAATTCTGGGATATTTTAAGAAAATAATCAAATTAGTAACAAAATGTTTCGTATAATAAGGAAAGCTATTTTTCCTTTACTGATTACAGTAACCGCCTTAGCCATTTCGGGTTCGGCGGCTACTTTTTCAGTAATTGGATTATCAAAATTATTTGCTGGAGCTTCATTAGCTGTTATTATAATGACAGGTACGCTAGAAGCATCTAAATTAGTTGTAGCATCATTGCTACATCAATATTGGTCTAGTTTAAATAGATTACTTAAAACCTATTTAACTTTAGCAGTCGTAGTTTTGATTATGATTACTTCAATGGGTATTTATGGTTATTTATCTGCTGCGTATCAAGAAACAGCTAATAAAGAAGGTATTACTCAAAAAGAATTAGCTATATTTGATTCTAGAATTGAGAATTATAAAAATCAAAAATCTTCAAGAGAAGAAACAGCAAACTCAGTTCAAGAAAGAATCACTCAATTAAATGAAGGTATTAATAATATTGAATATAGTTGGGTAGATAGAGATGGTGCTGCTCAACAAAGAGAATTACTATCTACTCAGTTAGAATTAGCTAATGAAGAATATCTAAGAGTTAGTAATGATATCTCAAAATTAGATTCTACTATCCTATCATTAGAGAATGAAAGATTTGAAACCGAAATTAGCTCTGATATAGCAGCTGAATTAGGACCTCTAAAATACATTAGTAAAATTTCAGGATGGGAAATGGATAAGACAGTTAATATTCTTATCTTAATTATTGTATTTGTATTTGATCCATTAGCAATATGTTTAGTACTTGCAGCTAATTTTGCATTTGGAAAAGCATTTCCAAAAAGACGAGAAAATATTTATGGTGAAAAAGTAGTTATAACTCAAACACCTATTGTAGAACTAGAAGCAGATCCTGACGATCTTCCTGATTTAGGAGAAAATAAACCTGTATTGTGGGAAGAAGAAGATGAAAGAATTGATGTAATAGGTCAAAATGGTAATACTGGGTTACATTATGACGAAGAATCTAATTCTACAGATAAGGAAATAGAAAAAATTAATTCTAAAATTCAGAAAATAAAAAATTCTAACCTTTCACCCTTTAGACAAAATAAAAAAGTTGATACCCTTAACAGACAAAAACAAAATCTTCTTGGTAAGAAAAAAAATAAAGAAGATGATGATTTAACTATAATTTATTAGGGTATTCTAAATTCTTTTCGTATATTTATGTCAAAGTATTAAATGCATTCTAAAGAGGTTATAGTTAAAAAGTTATCACAATTTACCCCACTCAAATACAACCAATTCTATTGGTGGAGAAAGTGGGGTCCTAGAAACAAACCTTTATTTAGTTCAAGACCATTATTAGATAAAATTAAAAATGGTGATTTTGATTTTAGTCTTTATTTTTGGCAGGCCCTATACGCAGAGTTAGAAGCAAAAGAACTAGTTAGGGAAAGTATAGGTGCACAAGGTGCTAACCCTAAACTTGCTCTAGCTATAGAACGTAAAAAACGTTTATGGCAGGATTTTGAGCGTGATGAACCTCAAAAGCTTCAAACTCTACAAAAAGAATTTCTTAAAGAATTTAAAATGACTCGAGAAGAGTATTATGAACAAATTGAATTCTTTGGTGGAGATCTGGAGGAGTTTTATTATCGTTGTGAACAATTGTTTGATAAAAAACCTCGTAGTAATAGAGGTAGACCTAAAAAATATAGTATATGATTAAAGTAAACCATGAGGTTCCATTTTGCCTACTAAATGCTAGTAGAAAATTCAATGATTATGAGTTTTGCTTACCACATCTTCTAGATCAGAATGAGCAATATAAAGACCACTTTTTAAAAGCTAAAGAAGAAGGTAGGTACATTATTATGGATAATTCCCTTCATGAGTTAGGAACAGCTTATGACACAAATAGGTTGTTATATTGGGTAGCAGAATTAGAGCCTGATGAATTTATTGTACCTGATGTATGGGAAAATTACAGTAAAACCGTGGTTAATGCCCGAGAATGGATTAATATTCCATTCCCTGAAAACACTACTAAGGTGGCAGTAATCCAATCTAATACTAGAGAAATGGTTAGTGTGTGTACTCAAGTATTAAAAGATTTAGGTTATAAGAAATTAGCTTATTCATATGGTGCTAATCATTACAAGAAAAATAATCCAAATCTACCAGATTATTTGGCAAAAGCACTTGGAAGAGTAGATACTATTTCGTACCTTTATGAACATGGAATGTTAACTGATCGGGATAATGTTCACCTATTAGGTACTGCATGTCCTTTTGAGTTTAACTTTTATAGTAAATTTAAATTTATAAAAACTATAGACACATCAAATCCAATTATGGCTGCACTGGAAGGAGTAAAATATGATATGTATGGTATTCACCCAAAACCAGAAGCCAATATGAACGATTATGCTGATGTAGAATTTTCTAATATTAACTTAGATTTAATTTTCCACAATACCAATATGTTTAAAAAATACTTAAATAACAACCTATGAAAAAAAATGTTGTAATTAGTCTTTCTGGAGGGATGGACTCCTCTACTTTATTACTTAGATGTTTATCAGAATATGATCAAGTAACTGCTATATCTTTTGATTATGGTCAAAAACATAGAGTAGAACTTGAAAGAGCTCAATCATTAGTGTCATATTTAAATTCCGAGGGGCATTTTATCAAATATCAAGTTATTAAGTTAGACGGTTTAGTTAATTTGTTAAATTCTAATCTTGTAGAAGGTGGAGATGATGTTCCAGAAGGTCATTATGCCGAAGAAAATATGAAAGCAACGGTTGTACCTAATAGAAATAAAATCTTTGCTTCGTTAGTTCAAGCAGTTGCTTTATCAGAAGCTAATGCTAATGGTAATGATACGGACATTGCATTAGGTATTCATGCTGGTGACCATGCTATTTATCCCGATTGTAGACAAGAATTTAGAGATGCAGATGATGCTGCTTTTAGAATTGGTAATTGGGATGCTGAAAAAGTAGGATATTTTACCCCTTATCTTGAAGGGGATAAATTTGATATCCTAAAAGATGGTGAAGTATTGTGTGATGAATTAGGATTAGATTTTAATGAAGTATATTCTCGAACTAACACTTCTTATAAACCAATCCAAATTGATGGAGAATGGTATTCTGATTACAAATCAGCTTCCTCAGTAGAACGTATTGAAGCATTTATCAAATTAGACAGACCTGACCCTGTAACATATGCAGACGAAACTGGAATAGTGCACTGGACCAAAGCAAAATCCCACGTATTAGATGTTTTAAATGAATATGCAAATGAGTAATTATAGATCAACAAAAATATATGATGGTTTCTCCACTTGTTTTAGACAATGGAAAGCAGTAGATACACACTGCCAATACCTTCACGGATATTCTATTTCACTAAAAATCACTTATGAAGGTGATTTAGATGGTAGAAACTGGGTAGTAGACTTTGGTAGAGCCAAAAGATCAGGAGTATTAATTGATGGAATGAATCTTAAAGATTGGTTAAATTATATGCTAGATCACACTGTTATTATGGCTGAGGATGATCCTTCATTAGAAGAATTTAAGCAATTAGATAGTAAAGGAGTAATCCAATTAAGAATACTACCAGCGGTTGGAGCAGAGAAATTTGCAGAATATTTTTACCACAAAATCAATGATTGGATAAAAGAAGACACTTACGATAGATGCCGAGTAGTATCTGTAGAAGTTAGAGAACACGAAAAAAACAGTGCAATATATGAAGTGTAAAAGATTAAGAAGTTACGAAAAACCTTTACAGGTACTTGAACTTTATACAGCAGTTCAATCTGAAGGTTCAAGACAAGGTTTTCCTACTATTGTAGTTAGAACATCAGGATGTACTCATAGATGTTTCTTTGGTGAAGGAGGATGGTGTGATAGCTGGTATACTTCTATCCACCCGGAAAAAGGTACATACTGTTTTAATGATATCATTAAGATGTATGATGATAATCCCCATATCAAAGAAATGATGTTAACAGGTGGTTCACCCACTATGCATCCTGCTTTAGTGAATGAATTAACTCATTTTGCTCATGAGCGAGGAATCTTTATTACTATTGAAACTGAAGGATCTCATTTCTTAGAAACTGATTACCCAATAGGACTATTATCTATTTCCCCTAAATTCAGCAACTCTATCCCGGTAGTAGGAGCTAAGACACCACTTGGAGAGATAGTAGATGAAAAAATGATCATTAAACATAATAGTAAACGATTAAATAAAGAAGCAATTAAAGCCTCTATTGAATATCATAATGATTATCATATTAAACCAGTATTGGATAAAGAGCTTAGTATTCTCCCAGAAGTAGAAGAATTTGTTAAAGAATTAGAGATACCAGATGAAAAGATTTGGTGTATGCCTGCTGGTGATGATATTCCCGCTTTGCAAGAATCGTACCCCATAGTAATGAACTTTGTAAGAGATAGGGGATGGAGGTTTACAGGTCGTAGTCATATTATGGCTTTTGGTACACAGAGAGAGGTTTAAGTCCTGAAAGGTATATATATGTATAATAAAAATTTAAATTAAACTTATGATATGTATAATAAAACATTCAATTTATGTTTATAGTAAACCATCCTGGTTCTTGGCAACATTATGTTAATCGTCCTGATAATAAAGGGCTTAACATAATGGAAATTAAAAGTAAATATTTGAAAGAACAACTATTGTTTGAACAATATATGAGTTTTCAAATACAACAACAACTATTAATGTCACAAAACGCATCAGGTGGTGGTAATAATACTGTAAACCAATATGTTGCGAATGATTATGTAGAAAATTACTTTGAATGATAAAATAAAATAAAAATGCCTTACGGACCCCTTTTAACAAGACAATTCGGACCCAATTCTAAAGGATCCAAACTTACCATCCAGGAAATGGATGACAATTTATTATATTTAAGTGAATCTATTGCCTCAGGGGGTGGAGGAGGTGATGCTGCTTTTCCATTTACAGGTTCAGCTGAAATAAGTGGGAGTGTAGTTATAAATTCTTCCTTAACATTAAGTACTGGAACTGGAGCACCCTCCTCCACATACAACGTTGCTTTAGGAAATCGTAATTTATTAAATAACACAACAGGAAATAATAATGTTGCTTTAGGTAATAAAGCTTTATATGATAATACAACAGGAAATAGTAACGTTGCTTTAGGTAATAAAGCTTTATATAATAATATAAACGGAGGTAATAATACTGCTTTAGGTAGTAGTGCTTTATATTCTAATACAGCAGGAGCTAATAATATTGCTTTAGGTAGTAGTGCTTTAAGATTAAACACAACAGGATTGTATAATATTGCTTTAGGTACTTATACTTTAGGATCAAACACAGAAGGGGATTATAATGTTGCTTTAAGTGCTTATGCTTTATATAATAATACAACAGGAAATAATAACGTTGCTTTAGGTGGTGCTGCTTTATATTCTAATACAACAGGAAATAGTAACGTTGCTTTAGGTAAAAGTGCTTTATCAAATAATACAATAGGTTCATTTAACAGTGGTTTAGGGTATTCTGTAAGATCAGGTAACTATTCAGGTTCAGTTATATTAGGAGCAAATTCTGCAGCTACTGCAAACGGACAACTTGCTTTAGGTTCAACAGCTCACCCATTAGGACCAGTTACATCATCATTAAGTGCTAGTTCTACCCATACTTTAAATGTTAATTTAAATGGAACCATTTACCAAGTCATGTTAATTTCAGGAAGCATTTAACATTAGAACGTAATGTTAAACATCTAGAAGTAATGTTAACAAAAGAATTCTTTACAGAAGCTTTAACTGTTGAACAAACAACAGAAATTGAAGCTTGTATTGAAGTAGGAAAAACATACATTGGGTAAAATAATTTGGAGACTCGAAAGAGTCTCCTTATTTTTAATTTAAATAAAAATAGTTATATGGTAAAAAAAGTTTTTTACAATGCATCCTTTCCTCGAGCAGGATCTACTCTTTTACAAAATGTTATGATGCAAAATCCTGACATTTATTCAACTCCAACCTCAGGTATTGTTGAATTTTTATTAAACGCACGTGCTATCTATTCAACTGGAGATGCTTTTAAAGCACAAGATCCAAAAGAAATGACAAAAGCATTTCATGGTTTTTGTAAAAATGGTTTGTATGGTTATTTTAATAATATAACAGATAGACCATATGTAATAGATAAAAGTAGAGCATGGTTAGGTAACTTTCGTTTTTTAAATTTTATTGAACCTGGTGGGAAAGTTATTGTAATGGTTCGTGATCTAAGAAGTATATTTGCTTCAATGGAAAAAAATTACAGAAAAAATCCACATAAAGACCCTCAAATAGTAAACAGAGCACAATTAAAAAATATGACAACAGATTCACGTTTACTACATTTTTCAGTATCACCTCCTATTGCTCCTTCTTTAGAATGGTTATATGATGCTATTCACCAAGGATATGACCAACATATATTATTTATTAGATTTGAAGATTTTACACAAAATCCTGAAGTAGAAATAAAACGTATTTATGATTATTTAGAACTTCCATATTTTAAACATGATTTTGAAAATGTTGAGCAACTAACACAGGAAAATGATGTAATACATGGTATATTTGGAGATCATAAAATACAACCTAAAATTCAACCATTAAATGAAGACTATACTAGTATTTTAGGGTTTCACAATTGTGATAAAATTAAACAACATTACCAATGGTTTTTTAATAGATTTAACTATATACATTAATTAATTCTATGTTAAAACAAGTTTTAACATAAAATTTGGATACACAAATATTAATTCGTATATTTAAGTAAATAAGATAATGGAAAATAACAGAAGAAAATTACACAACGATATAGAATGTGTGCAAAAGGGATTTGCAAATGGGGTTGCTGCTGATTATCCCTTAACTGATGAACAAAAGCAGGAAATGATTAATGAAGCAGCTCACCATTATGGTAAGTTCCTTACTGCCTTAAAATGCGATTGGGAAAATGATCCTAATTCAATGGAAACACCAAAACGTGTTGCTAAAGCATATGTAAACGATTTATGGAGGGGTAGATATGATTCCATTTCTGATGTTACTTCATTT
>Ga0208162_1001657_pt1 | contig 11420 bp, 20 predicted proteins | sample CB_VirMetaG_4_FD_184539 | JGI IMG/M metagenome (GOLD analysis project Ga0208162, IMG submission 184539) | Freshwater to marine saline gradient viral communities from Chesapeake Bay - CB_1508_1M Viral MetaG (SPAdes) (version 4) | ecosystem: Environmental > Aquatic > Marine > Coastal | place: USA... | reverse complement strand
AAAAGACTAAATTATCTAAAGCATATGAAAATTTCTGGATAAAATTAAATCAAGGTAAATTCCAATCAGGGGATTATGTAAGGTATAATAAGTTAGGTGAAAAAGTTTACATTCACGGAACTTACAACCCAATCATGGAGGAAGGCAAATTGGTTAAAGTACTAAAAATAGTTACTGATATTACTGAATCAGTTCTCCAAAAACAGGAAATAGAGAGAAAGAATGCATACTTAGAACATGCAGCTAAAATATTAAGACATGATATGCATTCTGGAATCAACACTTACATTCCAAGAGGTTTGTCATCACTGAAGAGAAGGATTACAGATGATAAAATAAAAGAATTGAGAATTGAATCACCCCTTAAAATGTTAGAGGAAGGTTTAAAACATGCTCAAAAAGTTTATAATGGAGTGAAAGAATTTACTAATCTAGTTAAAAAAGATGCTGTATTAGAGAAAGAATTTTTGGATCTAAAAGTAATATTGAATAACTACTTATCATCCACATCATATAAGTCTCAGGTTCAGATTGACGAGCTGATATCAGCCGAAGTAAATGAAGCTTTATTCTGTACAGCCATTGATAATCTTATAAGAAATGGACTGAAGTATAATGACAGTTCAACTAAGAAAGTGCATATTTATTATAAGAACGACAATCTGGTTATTGATGATAATGGTAGGGGTATGACCAAAGAGCAGTTCAAGTTTTTTGCTCAGCCATATACAAGAGGTGAGAACCAAAAAGAGGGAGGTTCCGGTTTAGGTTTGAATATATGTATTTCTATTTTGAAAGAACATGGATTTGAAATTGATTGCGTTAAGTTAAAACAAGGAACGAGGTTAAAAATAAAACTGCTATGATACCATCAATTCTATTAGTTGATGACGAAGATCTGTTTCACCTGGTATTTGAAGATGCCTGTAGTCTACTAGATATTACGTTATCATTACAATCCATTAACTCAGCTGATGATGCAGCTGGAATGTTCAAAGAATGGTATGAGAATGGTCCAAAAGAAGAAAGACCAGCTTGTGTATTCGTTGACTTAAATATTATTGGTTCATCCTTTGATGGTATTGAGCTAATTAGAAAGATCAATAAAGAATATGGTAACGGAGTAGTTATCGGAATCATATCTTCATCTTCAGATCAAGAAGAAATTGAAAAGGCAACCGCTGTTGGTGCTCAATTCTGGATTATCAAATCTGATGAAATTGAACCAAGACTAGAACAGTTCAGAGAAGATTACGAAGGCTTCAAAGATAGAACAATGCCTTTCAAAGTTTACAGGTAATATGATAATAAAAGGTTCTCATAGAGATTTGATATTAGAGCTGATATCAAAGAAGGTTTATTTGGAAGGTAATGTTCTTAAACTTATCAAGGCTGAGAAAAATGATAAAGAAATCGCAGATTATCTTGCAACTTGCAAAGAAAAAGATCAAGCAGCTAGGAAAAAAAGGCTTGGAATTACTAAACAAATCCAATCCCAAAACAAAGAATTAATAGAAGCAGATAAAGCTAACCAAGCTTTAATGCGTCAAATATCAGAATCTTTAGAAGAAACCAAAGCAGCAAAAGAAGAAGCAGATAAAGCTAGACATGAAGCTGAAGTATTGAGAGATGCTGCAGTAGAAGATCTAGATATCCTTCAGAAAAAAATGCAAACAGAATTAATAGGAACAATCGTAAGAGTTTCTTTAATTATCATTTGCTCAGTAGGTTTATTAACAACAGGGTTATACATTTATGTTATGTCAACAGGTCAAGATACTAAAATAGTAGAATCAACATGGTCTAATTTATTTGGAATATTGTTGACTAACTCATTTAGTATCATAGGTACTATCATGGGCGTTAAATACGCCACGGAAAAATCATAAGCATATGAGAAAAATAATAACATGGTGCTCTGGTCTATTGAAAGATGAAAAGGGCACGCCATCATCCAAAAGGTTTGTAGGCATCATTGCTGGTATAACATTGTGCGCTGCTTTGATGATCAATCTATATACTGACATGCCAGTAGAGCCAAGCTTGGTGAATGCAGTAACGGCAATTTGTATAGGCGGCCTAGGGCTCGCATCGGCTGATAAAATTTGGGGTAAGAAGGCCACTAACACAGAAAATTAGATATATATTAAAAAAGGGAATGAAATGATTTACAAAGTAGGTTCAAGAGGTAATGTAGTTAAGGACATTCAGGAAATAGTCGGCGTCCCAGCCGATGGTATATTTGGTAAACAGACAGAAGCTGCAGTGCAGATGTGGCAAGCTGAAAATGGTTTAGTAGCTGATGGTTTAGTAGGACCTGCTACATTGGAAGCTATGGATTTGTTGGATACTGATCTTTCAGAGAAAACTTATACAACAGAGAATGGATTAGTTATTCATCAGGACTTCTTACCGAGAGGTGAGTATTTGGATGGACCTACTAAAAAGGAATATTGTTTCCTTCATCATACAGCTGGATGGCACAATCCTTACAATGTAATCAAATCATGGGGAGGAGATAGCAGAGGTAGAATTGCCACTGAGTTTGTTCTAGGCGGACAATCAGTTAAAGGTAATGATGATACCTATGATGGAGAAATGGTTCAATGTATTCCGGAAGGAGGATATGGATGGCACTTAGGTAAGAATGGATCGCAGCATATGCATAAACATTCTGTAGGTATTGAGATATGTAACTTTGGATATATCAAAGATGGCAAAACATATGCTGGAACCAGAGTACATGAATCGCAGATTGTGACATTGGACCAGCCATTCAGAGGACATAGAACTTGGCATCGTTACTCGGATGCTCAGATTGAAGCTACCAGAAAATGGATTCTGTTCATTGCAGAAAGAGATAACATTGATGTGAGAGATGGTCTTCAGAAGTGGATCAAAGCTGAAGGAGTTAAAGCATTTGATTGGAAAGAAGATGCTTACTATGGTAGAGTGAAAGGATTGTTGACTCACACAAATACTCGTAGAGACAAGACAGATCTTTTCCCTCAGCAAGAAGTTATTGATATGATTCTATCTCTGTAATGAAAGAGCTAGAAGATATTTATAAAACCAAAGAATTCAAATCTTTACCCTGGAGAAAAAGAATCGTCATCAGATTAAAGATTGCTTTCTTTCAAACTATTAATTTTTTATGAAAAGTAAAATTTGTTTATTAGTACAAAAATTAACATTAGGTGCAGTATGTTTTGGATGGTGTAGATTAAAATGTGAATGTACTGATTGTGATTGTGGTACTTCATGCGAATGCCCTTGTTGTAATTGTTAAAAAATAAAAAATGCCAAAAGTAAAATACGGTTCAGGTGCATTCGAGAAACAGAGAGTGCGCAGAAAAGGAGTACATGCTAAAAGCAAAAACTCTACTCATAAAAACGGAAAACACTACTCCAAGGCCTACAAAGGCCAAGGCAAATAGTTTAACTTTTTTCAAAAAAAGCTAGTATAAGATTTGGACTTACGTTCCAAAGTTCTTAACTTTATAGTACTGGGCTATAGGTAACGTGCCAAAATTACACCTCTCAGTGTAAAAAAAAAGCTGAAAAAAGATTTGGTATTACGAATCAAAGGTCTTATCTTTATTATATGATAAAAAAAGATATGATAGAAGTTACCCAGTCAGCCGACCCATCCCAATTCACGTTTCAAACATTCTCTGAATATTGCCAGGCGACTAGAGAGTGTTCTGAATTCACTTTCAAATGTGTGAGATCGAGAACCACTTATAAAGATGGCCAGACCATCGGCGCTCCTCTTAAGACTTTTGAAGATTATCATAACTTCATTGAAGGAGTTACCAATAATCCTAATGTTGAATCTTACCATGTGTATCCTGTAGAGCATAGTTTCGATGTATGTGATTACATGTAAAAAAAGTTGAAAAAAAGTTTGCAAAAGGCTTGGTATTACGATCCAAAGGTCTTATTTTTATATAGTTGATAAAATAATTAGTTCACCATCAAATCAAATGTTATTATGAATGTAAAGTATTTCAAACCCCAAGGAGTAAATGGCCCATATGTGGATGTCGATGGACGTCTCAATACGAAGGGTCATGAGCATATCCGACCTTCAATTGGCGCTTTGGCCTTTGATAACAATCAGGCTCTAGAAGTGAATATGGAGACCAATCGTGTCCGTCGAGTCCCAATTGATCAGTATGATATTTATACGAAAAAGGAACCGGCAGTGCAGAAAGAAGCTGATCCAGTATTGAATTTCATCCACCAAGAAGCAGTTGGCCTTCGTCCAGATGTGTTGGTCATGCCTGATCTGAAATGGAAGTATCTGGTTCGATCGGCAATGCGTGGTAAGAACATTATGATGACAGGTCCGGCCGGTTCTGGTAAGACCATGGCAGTTCATAAGTTGGTCGAAGCATTGGAGCGTCCGTTCTTCTATTTCAATTTAGGTGCCACTCAAGATCCTCGCGGGACATTGATTGGTAATACGCATTTCAGTAAAGAAGAAGGTACGTTCTTCAGCCAGTCCACTTTTGTGAAAGCCATTCAGACAGAGAACAGCATCATCCTATTAGATGAGTTGAGCCGAGCGCATCCAGAAGCATGGAACATCTTAATGACGGTGTTGGATGAGGGTCAGCGTTATTTGCGTTTAGATGAAGATCCAGATGGTAAGACCATCCGAGTTGCCAAAGGTGTTTCCTTTGTGGCCACTGCCAATATTGGTAATGAGTATACGGCCACTCGAGCGATGGACCGAGCGTTGGTAGATCGTTTCATCATTGTTGAAATGGAGACTCTGAACAAAGAGCAGGAAGAAGGATTGCTTCTGAGATTGTTTGATGGTCTTGATACAGAGGCTGCTTCCAATATAGCAGAGATTGCATATGCCACTCGTAAGGAGTGTGCTTCATCCGCCCCTCGATTAACGAATGCCATTAGTACTCGATTGAGTGTTGAAATGGCCGGATTGGTCCAAGATGGTTTCACCCTGGGAGAAGCTGCCGAGGTTTGTGTCTATCCCTTCTTTGATGCGGATGGTGGTCTTGATTCGGAGAGAACTTTCATAAAACAAGTTGTTCAGAAATTTTGTGGTGATAGCACCGATAATGACATCTTCAACCTAGGCGATGACGCTGCCGAAGCATAAGAGTTGATTTGATGGTAACGGAGGGGTTGGGGAATCATCCCCAGCTCCTTCACCATATTTATTATTATGATAGAAAAATACAAAGAGTTAGGTTTTCAATATGTTGGATTCATGTGTGATTCAGATGACTTTGCACGTGACGTAGATGTGGTATCAGATTCAGAATTGATCTGTGACAAGCCTGGAGTTTACATCATCGCTGATACGGATGGCAAAGTTCTGAAGATAGGTGAGAGTATGAATCTGGATAAGCGTATCTTCAGAGCCTATAAATGGATCACGAACAGTACCAATGACAAAGTTCGTAACTACATGAAGGAGAATGGCACTCTCAGATTCTATGTGCTACCTACGCCGCTAATCACAGCAGCCGTCGCAGGTTTTGATTGCACAGCATCTTTCAATAAGTCTCTGGAGCGAGAATTGCTCAAAGATTTCCGAGACAATTATGAGGCCTTACCGATCCTGAATGCAGGTGTTGCATAAAAAAAGTTCAAAAAAAGTTTCCAAAAGGCTTGTTTATACGGATAAAAGGTCTTATCTTTAAGTATAGATAAAAAGATAGAGATATGAATAAAATGAATGCTTCGAATTTTTGGTTGAATGAAGATCTGTTTGATGATCAGATTGACATCTTAGATGATGAGCCGAAGAAGCGTAATGCCAAAGATCCAATCAAGTTGGCTTCTTATCGTAACGCCATTGCTAACTTCGTTCGTATTGTGACTGGAGAAGATATTCCAGTTACTTACACTTCCAATGGTAGTAGTTATACAGATGGTAAGAAGGTGGTCATCTCTTCCAGCATCAAGGAGAAGGATTTTGATTCCACGGTAGGGTTGGCATTACATGAAGGGTCGCATGTGAAATTGACCGACTTCAGCATGTTGGAAGGGTTGCGTGAATGGATCTATAAAAAGGATTCATTTGTTTTGAAAATCACTGATAAGCATGTCCCCGGCGGAGAATTTAGTGATCGGTTCCATGTAGTTGATTCATACATTTATCCTAAGCTCAAAGATCTCATCAACATCATTGAGGATCGTCGAATTGATCATTGGGTGTATACCAATGCACCAGGTTATCGAGGATACTATGATGCATTGTATGCTAAGTATTTCAATGCTCCAATCATTGACAAAGGTCTTAAGTCAGATGAATATACATCAGAGGATTGGGATTCATATATGTTCCGAATCATTAACATCACCAATCCTAATCGTCGCTTAGATGCATTGGCAGCTTTGAAGCACATTTGGTCATTGTTGGATCTGAAGAACATCACCCGATTGAAAAATACTTATGATGTACGTGATCTTGCTTGGCAGATGTTTCAATTGATAGAAGCTCAGATACCAAAGCCAGAACCGGCTTGGAAGAATGAAGATGATGATCAGAACGGTGGTAGTTCATCAGATGAAAAAGGTGAGGGAGAGGATCAAGGCCAAGGTGGTAGTTCCGATTCCAAAGCTTCAGATGAAGAGTCCAGTAACGGTGATGATGTTGATTCATCCGGCTCAGGTCAAAGCGAAGGAGGATTGTCAGATCGTCAGAAGGCGCAGTTGGATAAGGCCATTGATAAGCAGAAGCAGTTCTCCGATGGTAGCATTCGAAAGACCAAAGTCTCAAAGAAGCTCCAAGAGTCCTTAGCAGCCGTTGAAGAGTCAGGTATGGAGATCAAGAAGAGCGAATGGGAGAAGCAAGATTGGTGGTCGGAGAGCGGTCAGAAAGTGCGTACGGATGTGACAGTCATTCGTCGCATAAGTAAATCGTTGATGGAGAAGATTGATTGTGATATGTGGAGCAAGCCAAGTTGGGCAGATAGCATCCTGAATGGTGATGATGATTATTCTTGGTCACGCCGAGGAAGAGACTTGACGTCACGCATAGAGATGATACATGAAGCCATCCGAAAGGGTACGACCCTGGGTAAGAAATTGAAAGTGCGTTCAGAAGAGCGATCCACAAAGTTCAATCGTATGCGTTCTGGACGTATTGACAAAAGAATGTTGGCTCAGGCCGGAGGTGGTTATGAAGCCATCTTTGAGCGTATTGAGAGTATGACATTTCGACCAGGCATGGTTCATATCTCAATTGATGCTTCAGGTTCGATGTCAGGTAGTAGATTTGAGAATGCAATTGAAACATCCATCATGATTGCCAAGGCATGTAGCATGATTGATAACATTGATTGTGTGATTAGCTTCCGAGCCGGAGTTGAAATCAACCGAGGTGATATGAAGCCTGTGATGATGATTGGTTATGACTCCAGAGTGAATACAATGAACCATATCAAGAGTTTGTTTACATATCTGAGATGTCCCGGAACCACTCCGGAGGGTCTTTGCTTTGATGCTATCATGGATGAGATCATTGCTGACAGCAGAGGTAAGGATTCTTATTTCATTAATATCAGTGATGGAATGCCATCCTTTGCTAATTATCATGGAGAGTCGGCTCTGGCTCATACGGCAGCTCAGGTTAGAAAGATGAAGGCCAATGATATCAAGGTGTTGAGCTTCTATGTTGATAGTGGATACCGAAGTGAATATGCTGTGAGAGATTTCAAGAAGATGTATGGTCAAGATGCTAGATTCATTGAAGCAAGTGACATCCGAGCATTGGCAAAGAGCATGAATGAAAAGTTTTTGGCAGTATGATGTATTTGGAATTGACATTGAAGTATTTGGTTGCGGGGCTGATAGTCTCCGCAATCAGCTTTTCGCTGATAGAATGGCAGAAGCGACAGCCGGGATGCCCAAATAAGCTTAAAGAATATAATGCTGGTATTTCAGAGCATGTAACAACAATTGTGCTTTGGCCAATCATATTATCGATTTTGATAACAATATTGGTCAGAGATATGATCAGTAAATGATATTTATAGCAAAGTTATGGAAGAGAAGAAATATTACAGACATGAATGGATAAGATATCTGAACACTGCATTGCTGGTTGTTCTGATCATTGTGTTACTGATGAAAGGTTGTGGCGACGGCACTCCGTTACCAGGTAAAGATCCTATCATTATTCGAGACACAACAGTATTGGTGACATATGACACCATCACCAATGAATCAGTGAGTTATGTTCCTCAGTATTATGAGCGAGAGATCATACATCGAGACAGCATCATTGTGCATGACTCCATTATGGTTGCAGCAGATACTGCAGCCATCCTGGAAGATTATTATGCTAAGCTGTATTATCAGGATACCATCATTGACACAGATTCAGCTTTGGTTGTGGTAAATGATACACTGTCACAGAACCGAATATGGGGTCGTAGCACCTTCTATAAGTTCATATATCCCACTCGGGAAGTACTTGTAACAGAGAAGCAATGGATCAACCCAAGGGAGTTGTATTTGGGCGGTAACATCAACATAGGTGTACTACCATGGACGGCGGCAACGGTTCAAGGAGGATTCATGCTGAGAACTAAGAGAGGATTCATGTTAGGCATTGATGGAGGAGTGATCCTACCAAATGTTAATAATCAGCTCAAACCATATTTTGGTGTTCAATACTATCACAAGATAACAAAGAAATGATTGATCAAACAAATGACAATCTGTGCCCATTGGAACCATGGGCGAAACTTCATCCTAAAAACAAAAAAAGCAAAAGGACAATTATGAATATTTTCAAACGATTATGGAAGAAACTCTGGAGCAAGACGGAGATTGATGAAAAGGTTGTTGCGGCAGCCCAAGAGACAAAGCGTCGAGCTGAACGTGTTGCAGAAGAACTTAAAGATGTGGGTAAGGCTGTGAAAGAGGTTGCCAACCAAGCAGGTGATGTGGCAGATGCTGCTAAAGGTAAGAAGCGAAGAGGTCGCCCTGCCAAGAAGTCTACCACTGCTAAGAAGCCTGCGGCAAAAAAACCAACGGCAAAGAAGAACACTCGTAGAAAGCCGGCCCCTAAGAAGAACACAACGAAATAATATGGTCTCAGAAAAAGTTACATACATAGAACAATACATCTCAGAGAAGTATCTGAAGAATGTTGCCTGGCTTCAGTTTGATGAAGCGTCAGGTAAAGTGCATTACTTACTGGAAGGAGAAAACAGTCGCAGAATTATGTGGTGGCATTAGGATTATTGAGAAAAAGTTCTTATATTATAGTATAATGGGATATAAAATATTGAAGAGGATGGTATTGGAAGATCAGGAACTCTTCGTGTTGATGAACGACGGCCATGGTGAGATTCTATATTTTGATACAGAAGAAGAAGCCCAAGCTATGGTGAATATATTGAATGCCAATACCGATTCGGGTTGGAAATATGAAATTTATTAACAAGTTATGACCATGAATGTGGAACTGCAATTGATATTGGATATGTCACGGAGAGCTGAAGAAGCTGGAAAGGTTGTGGAATTCAATGAAGAAGCAGCCCGGCTCCAATATGAAGATTGGAACATGAGCAGATTAGATGCCATGCGCAAAGCATTGATTAAAGTATTAGATGAAAAATGATCAAATGAATTTTATTGAACTTAACATAGAGTCATTCAATCCTTACCTGAAAGCAAAGGATTCACACTTCACCTTCAGTTATGCATTTGACTCAGAGAAGGCATTTGCCAAGATGATGAGAGCATTAAGGTGGAAGTTTCCAGCCAATTATCATATTGTCCGGAGAGGTGAAGCACAGTTTGAAACCTATTCACCAATTGATTGCAGATAAATACCGTTTATGAATTACATCGAACTTGAAACATTGAAAACATTTGTCAAGGATAATCCTAATGATCAGGACCTAGGGCAAGTGATTAGAGAATACGTACGTATGAAAGTCAATGAAAAAGTTAAGACAACTACTTAGAAAGATTTGGAATGCTATATTCCGACGCAGGCCTTCAGTATGGGACATGGATGATTATGAACCACTGCAGGGAGAATTTTTTGACGGCGATGATAGTTACGAAATAGAATAAGCAGTATGATGATCGGAGATATACATCCTGATATGGATCTAATTACGACCCATCCAGTTAAGAAATCAGATCTAGGTTTCCATGCAAACCTGTTCGGAGGTAAACTTTTGGCGTGGTTAGATGCAGCGGGAGCAGCATATGCATCTGAATGTTGTGATACACCTTTGATGGTGACAGTGAAAATAGATGAGTGTGTTTTCAAACGGCCGGCCAAAGAAGGACAATTGATTAAGATCTATGGAATGGTGGAGGATGTAGGAAACACATCCATCACTCTATACATGGAAGCAAGATCCCATAATGTTTACAGTGGTAAACAAAAAGTAATTCTATCAACACATATCAAATTTGTCAGAATAGATGAGCAAGGAGATCCTACTCCGATATCTGATAAAATAAGAGAAAAATACCAAAGTAGGATAACTAGAGACTATTAATTATTAACATGAAAGAAGAAATAAAGAACGGTTGGGTGCCAGACCCTAAATGGCATGCGTACATAAGCTTCCTGAAGTCATCAGTACGTATAGTAGGTTACGGATTCCTTCCGTTTAATTTGTTGACAGCAGCATGCTTGTTAGCGGCAGCTGAAGTGTTGGGCATTGCAGAAGAGATGGTATGAGACGATTACAGATAATGGCATACAACCCTTGGCAAACAGATGCGCAGTCCATAACTTGGGGTGTTGGATATAATTCAGAATCCAGCCTGTACGGAATCATTCAGAAGGCCAGAAAAGAATATGCAGAACATTGCATCACATTGTATTATGAAGATGGTCATGTAGTTACCTATAGACCATTACACAGAGAACAGCAATACATCTGATATGGCAAAGAAGAAAACATGTTGGCAGGTCAACTATGGACATGACATAGCAAAGTTCCCTATCAGGTTCTATGTGTATGCTACAGATGAAGACAAAGCCAAAGAGGCTATACGGAAACATTGGCACGGGCATGACTATGCATGTGACAGTAAGATTACCAAGATAGTGCAAATGGAGAAAGACCCATGGAAATAGAATTGGTAGGACTATTGATGATATTGGCAGCCGGAATGTTGGCCATGGCAACGGTGATGGAATGATGAGTATGGAGCAACAAGTAAGGATACGTTTAGAAAATGAGGACGGCGCTATGGCCATCCGCTTCCATATGGCAAAGTTCCGGATGACCCGGAGAACCGCAAAGGAAGTATATGGCCAATATGGTGACACGCCAATAGTGTTACGGCGTGAGGATTATGAGAACATTATAAAAGATTATCAATGAGCATGGAATGGATTTGGATATGTCAGACAATGATCATGGCAACAGTATTTTTGATAACAATTAGTTGAGATA
>Ga0208162_1001656_pt1 | contig 11425 bp, 12 predicted proteins | sample CB_VirMetaG_4_FD_184539 | JGI IMG/M metagenome (GOLD analysis project Ga0208162, IMG submission 184539) | Freshwater to marine saline gradient viral communities from Chesapeake Bay - CB_1508_1M Viral MetaG (SPAdes) (version 4) | ecosystem: Environmental > Aquatic > Marine > Coastal | place: USA... | reverse complement strand
CAGCCGGAACCGCTGGAAAATCCTAGATTAAATATCGCATACAACGAAATATCGCCAGAAATTCCTGGCGGTCTAAATTTAGACGTTGCATACAACAAAAAGCCGCTGGACTTCTCTGAAAATCTAATTTTTGACGTTTCCAGAAAAAACAGCGCTCAGGTAACTAGTGAATCCCCTGTAGACTTTTTGCCTAAAACAAAAGAGAAGAAAGTTTTCAATGATATTCCTAAAGACTTTGTGCCTATAACCAGCAGTGTAATCGTACCTACAAATGTTTGGAATAAAAACAGTTTTCAGAACCCTAACTTGAACGAGCAAGTTATTCCTGAAAAATTCTGGAGTAAGCTGACAGCACAAGAAGAAGTTTCTGAAAAGCCTACCAGAGGAAGAGCTAAGGAGTTCTTGCAGAATACTACAACTAACGAGGCAATTGTCCCTGAAAATTTCTGGAATAAACCAACATTGCAAAAGGAAGCCTTTGAAAATCCTTTCGAGGGAAGGGCTAAGGAGCTTTTGCAAAATACTGCCGCTCAAGAATTAGTTGTCCCTGAAAATTTCTGGAGTAAGCTGGCATTACAAGAAGAAGCCTCCGAGACGCCTATCAGCAAAGGGGTTGAAAAGCTGAAGGAGAATGCCGTCGACGGTGGAGATAAGCCTTTTTCAGGGTTTTACGACGACCTGTTCTCTAAAGCTTTTGCACCTGCAGCTGGTAGTTTGACTGTTCCCAAGAGTATCTGGGATAAAAACGATTCTCAAGGCGTTAATTCAGATAATTCTAAGGGAAATTTTGAAGCCAACACCTTTCCTAGCGTTGACGAAAAAGACTTGAAAATTACCAATAGTTTCGATATCAATGGAATGGAAACTTTTGATGATTTACTTGAGCTAGGTAAAAGAAGAATTGATAACATCAGGTCTTTCAGTGAAGACAATACCGGAAGTCAGCCGTCAGGAGGCAGCAGATGGAGGGGTGGCCCTGTTACTAGTGGAACCACATATAGGGTTAACGAACTAGGGAAGGAGGGTTTCGTCGGCAAAGACGGATCCATGTTCGAGTTGCCTGGAAATGCCAACAATCGATTCACTGCTCCCACCGACGGTCAAATCATTCCCGCTAATATCTGGAGCGAGATGAAGGCGCAGGGCAGGGAGTCTAAAATGCCAAAAGGTGCAAACGTAAGTTTTGGCAACAGTTTTAGTAAGAGTTCTAGTACGTCTACCAGTAACAGTATTGTCAACAATGTAACGATTCAATCCCAAAACCCAGTTCAAGCCTCTAATAATGTAATGGTTCAACTCCAGAAGATTAAAAGAGGCAGGCTCGGCAGATAGGAACACTTTCTCTAAGAATATCGGTTGCTATGTTTAATTTCGGAAGCACAGAGGACAACGCAGAGCTATTTTGGCAAGAAAGCGTGAGAATGCGTGGGGGCCCTGCCTGCCCAGAAGGACATTATTCTGAAATGAAAAAAAAGGATCTAGATACTCTGTTTGTCTACATGTATGCGGCTCTCGACAAAGCTTACATGGCTGGAGCTGATGATATGGTAATTAATTATCTAACTGAACATTACGACGAAATCTTCGCTTATTACGCCGAAGTAGATGATGATTTCAGGAACTTCGTAGACAGGGGTGGACATCACCCTCTACCGGGTCGATACCCTGACGCCATCAGAAAATATAGACTACTTGCTGGACTACCAGCTTCGGCAACCTAACGCCAGCAGGCACCTCCGAGAATGGCGCAGATTGGAATTTCATATACACCTTCAGGGGGATCTCCTGTTTACAACTTTGTTTTAGACAACTTCGGTGGAAACGAGATGCCTCGGAGCTACCTGGCATCTGCAGAATTCTCTCAATCAGCAAATGGAGCCAGTATTATTAACGGCCCCGCTTATAGTCAGAAATATCAATGGGCTATTACTACAGTCATGCCTACAGTCGATGCTGGAAGTTTTGATGCCATGTTTAGAGATTGGGATCAGGATCGCGCTAGCGGTCTTCCCGTTGCTTGTGGTGTCACTGATACGACATTTGGGGCCGATGTTAACGCTGATGTAGTTTTTGTTACGCCCCCTTCTTACACCTACTTTGGTCCTGGGTTTTCCTTGGTATCCTTTGGCTTGATGGAGGCTTGAGATGACTTTCATTAGCAATACTTCCAGGCTTTCCAGTCTTACGATCGCCGGAATTGACTACACTTCTAATTTTATTTCCTGGGCTGTTTCTGACGAAAGCGCTAACAGGAATGGGTGTATTATTACCTCTGGAACTCTCGTGCTTGGCACAAAATTAGGAGGAAAGGTTATAGAGGACTACGATAGGAACAACTTTCGGAGAGGCGATCTGGTTACCTTGAATGTAACGGAACCAGGTGGTGGAAGTGTACCTCATCCTAGGGGGTATTTGTATGTTGTTTCAACATCTTACTCTCCAGAAAATGAGCAGCTTTCGATCGAGCTTACTTGTAGGCTCGGACTGATGTCTTTAAATGAAGACTTTGAGGCGCTCTTGGATATTGTGCCGATCCAACTAGACGTAGCTCAAAGTACCTTTGAAAATTGTTGTGCATCATTTTCCTCGACAGGGCAGTATATATATCAAAACAGTAGTGGAGACCTTCAATCTGGTTATTTTTTTGACGGAGACACTAATGGCACCGCTGCCAGTGGTCAGTGGGTTTCTATCCTCGGTACGACTACTAATTCTGTGGGTCCGTTGGTAGCAAGTGGCGCTATTCCTGACGAAATTAGTCTTTTGTACCAGGTACCTCAAGGAGATCTGAGTCAAGATCAGAAAGGGCGAATTGACATAGTCGAAACCACTTCCTATTTTTTCTTTAATTACCCTGCCGTTAATTTTCAAAGAATCAACACAAACGCGACTGCGGAAAACCCTAACGGAACACTTGATAACGTTACCAACATCACAGAAACACCTGCCCCTGAAGCAGGTTCCAGCTCTTGTGGTAACACACCAGAGCCGCCACTTCCTCCTTCACAAGAAGGCAGCAACGCCTCTGGTAACGGAAACTCGTGCAACGAAGGTTACGCTTTAATCCAGGTACCTCAATATGTGCCTGCGACCAGAGTACAGACAATCACCTCAAAATACGATGGCCCAGGCGCTCAGTTATCTTCCTCGGAGGGCGTGATCGTGGGTCCACGAGTTGAGGCGAATGGTCAATACTTTGCCGATGATTATGCTTACTGCAGGCAGACCTGGGGAGATCAGTGCAGTCCAAATGGGAATTGCCCAAAGAAAGGTCTTGACAACATCGTACTTGGCAAAACTGTTACTTTGAATGAATTCGGAGAGGCCAACGAGGTAGTCAGAACCACTGTCGACAACTACGCTACTGTTCTCAGCGCTGCTCAACCAAGTGACTGGAGGGCTGGAAATGCCAATGGTCGAATTCAGGATTTTGACTTCAGCCTTGCGACCAACGAAGAGCTTTACAGGCAGACAAGGGTAATTACAGAATACACCGTAGAGGAAAGCGTAAATGTCCAGACTACGACGACATTTAGCAGTCTTACTACAAGAGGTATCGGAATTACTGCGGGGCAAAACCTTGATGCGTTATCTGGAATTGAGACTAAGACAGTCAGAAGATCTGCTACTATTACTGCGCTTGATATAACTCCAGATATCCTGAATACTGCCACAACTACAACAGAAAGTCGCTCAACTAATATTATTCTGTTTTCTGGAAGATATAAAATTCCGCCTTCCGAGTCTGGCCCTTATGTGCTTGAAGAGCAAATTCCGGTTCCGCTTCTTTTTGAGGACGAGGTTGCGATTCAGAACGTAGTAAACGATTATTCAAACTACATTTCCAGGTTTACCAAGGGCGATGCTTTTGGTTTGCAGGTCGGAGAAAGCCTCAGGAGTGAGGTCTTAAGCAATTGGGTACCCAATATGCCATTCAGGTACTACGACGCTTCTAAAGGACGTCTGATGGCACTTAGGATGGATGCCACGACGTGGGGTATAGACGATAACGGGGCTTATTTTGTAACAGATGGTGTTTGGATTGGCTTCTCCAATGGAGGCGTAGTAATCCCTTCCAATGTGCAGGGTAACTCTAGTCCAGACATGAACGGCCCAATTACTGGAGTAAATCCAGGAACTGGGCAGTCGACACCCGCTTCACCAACACCACCACCTCCAACAGTTCCACCATCCGTATTAAATGAGACAGCAATCGACTCTGGTTCTTTTGGCTTTACGGTCAATGTGTTTTTCAACTTCAGCTCTGGAGCTAATGTAACAACACCTGACGGAATTCAAAAAGCGCCCCCTGGTCCAGAAGAAAGAAACGTGTTCACTACTACCACTTTTTACGTCAGAGGAACAATAGTTGGCCCAGGACAGATTTTGGCTGCCAATCCTGATGGTAGTATTCCTCTTGAATACAATGGTGGGCTTATCGTCGCCGACGCTACTGTGATTGACATAGACGTTTTCTCTGACGACGATTAGGAACACTAGATGCGATTATGAGCAACTCAAATGGCACTGGCCGCTGCGATTTCTGCCGACGAGGTTCGTGACCAGGTTACGGACCGTTTTGTTGACAAATACTTAGAGGCTAGACTTATCAGCGCAACTGGTACTGTCTACACCCCAGGTGCAAATACTGATGACGAACTCTTTTTAGGCTTCGAAGTTCCCCAGGGCCAGGGAGGGTACCGCCGCCAGGCTTTCAATTATACAATTAGCGATGTTTTAACTTATAGTGACGATGGAGTTGGGCTAAGCACCAGGGCAACGATCTTCGCTCAGAACGGTACTTCTACTGCTATTAACTTTTCACACGTAGCGCTTTGCTGGAGTTCTGGTAACATCGTAGCATATAACCCTACTTTTGTGCAAAGGCCAGCCAACGGGGATGCTGTTGACGGCGTATATTCAAATATTCCCATTGACAGTACCAGCGGAAGTGGGCGTGACGCGAGTATTAATCTTACAATTGCAAGCAGCGGCAGTAACTACACCGTGGAGATTCAAGGAGCTGGAATGGATTACGAAGTTGGGGATACTGTGACAATTTTTGCTGGTACTCTACTTGGAATTGGTGCTATAACCGGAGGGACTGCAGATCTGGTCATGACAGTAAGCGCGGTTTCTAGTAATCCCGATGAAGGCAAGATTGTTGCTGTCGCACAGACCTCCTCAGAGGTAAACCTCAACGGTGGCAATGAAGCGGTATTCTATTGGAATCTTAAGCAGTTCGGGTTCTATGCTACTAGTTCATAATGATTGAAACCTTAAAACAAATAAGCCTAGCAAACAGGGTTAATAGGCTTGCAGATCTGACTGAAGGAACCAAGCAGATAAAAGGAGACTTTGAGGGTAGTGTAACTGGCTATTGGGTTAAAATAGGAGATTCTGGAGAAGGTATTGTTACTTATAATAATAAGCAATACTCTACAAAACCCATTGGCTTTATCTCTATTCCTAAGGGAACCGAGGTTGAACTTAGCTACGCAAACGGCATTTATTACAGCAAATTCTAATCATGACTATCAACAGAACATCGCTCACGTCTGAATCGGTACAGACAAATACCGACGCTATCATCGAGGTCAGAAACACGGCCCCACAAACTGGTGTCGACCTGGATCCACCCGACATCCCCGGAAGGCTTCTTGGGTACTATAACGGCTCCACGGGGTTTGTTGAGCTCTACGTTGTATCACCTGACGGCAAAAGACTTCTAGAGATTTAATATGGCAATCAATAAGCCTATCTTGGCCATTCCTAGTGCTCAGACAAGGAAGGATGTCAAGTTTATGATCATAAAGGTTACGGGGTGGGATCCTCTGACACAGCCGTACAGATTCTTTAGACCGCCCAACCCGATTGAAGTGGAGCAGATTCAAGCTCCTGACCCCGCTTTCTGTAACGAAGGTTATTATCCTTATGTTTTTGCTGACCAGACAAGTGGTAATGGGAATAGTTTTGCATTGAACATTACTATCGATGCTACTGGGGAATTGAGCTGGGAAATATACTCAAGCGGCAGTCAGGAGTTTAGAGCGGGCGATCTTATCAGATTTTCGCAGTCTCAGTTGGGAAAGCAAGGTATCGTCAACGTGGACGAAAATGCCGAAGCTTTTTTCTTTCAAGGACCCCCTTCTCTTGTTCCTCAAACAATCGCAGCCTGGGGTATTTCTGCAGACTTAGATAACTCCTTTAGGTGGCATTCTTCTGCCGATGCCGACAACTGGCTTGACTCTTTGCCTATCGGAACTTCTGTTCAGTTTACAACCAAATCCGGTTATTATCATCGAGGTGTGACGACAAGTTTAACTGCAGTTTTACCAGACACAACTAATTCTAGATTTATTAGCTTTGCCAATGATCCATGGCCTCAAGAGATGTTGGACGCTTTTAACAACGGTGAAAGTTTGACCATTGGAGAAATAAGTGCTGGAAGTCTTCTTCTTAATGTAATCCGAGTTGATCCACCTCAAGTGGAGGAACAAAGAGTTCAAAGGGTCGGCCAGATGATTTTGTTTAAAGAAAACCCAACTGAAGATGGTATTCTTTATGTCGTCGTTGAGATCGATGGTGAGCTGCAATGGAAGCCAGTGATAACTTCTTTTACAGCATTTGACTTACGAACTGGAGAGCAGTGGGATCCCCTTGCTAATTTTTACAGTCCCTTGGTACCCTACCAGCGATGATTGCTACTGTATAGGTGAGCTGGCTTCAAGAACAGTTTGATAATGCAGATGCTTTCCTTCAGACTGGAAACTGGCAACCCAATATCGGAATTCCTCTGCCTCCTGCTCCAATCGTAACGACTAGTGGTTCGGAAGACACTTCTGGAGGAGGCAAGGATTCCAGTTGGAAGGCATCTACCAAGTGTTCGGATAGCGGGGACTGTGCTTCTGGCTGGAGGTGTTCTGGAGGCTTGTGCTACCCTCCTGTCAATAGGCCTTCAGGCGGCAAAGCATCCGATGTGGACGCGGGCTGTGGCGGAGAACCTACTTTTGGCTCTTCAACGGAAGATCCTACCAGGGACAATGGTTCTAGTAGCATTGGATCGTCTAGCCCTGGCGGTGGTAGTGGCGGTGGCGGTGGTTCGTGTGGCTCTGGTACCGGAGGAGGTGGTGGAGGCGGAGGCGGTGGTTCGACCTACCTTTCAGGTTTTGGACCTTTCAGTGATACTCCTGTCGGATGTGTAAAGAGTGGTTGCGGCAAGAAGTGGCCTTTTCCTATACAGCCTGGCGGTGGTAGTGGCGGTGCAGGTGGTGGTGGTGGTTCCTGTTGCGGACAATCCAGGTGTTGTCGGTATTCAGCTTTTGGCGCCTCGTGCTTTTGTGGAAACTGTCCTCCACCACCCCCCGATTGTAACGAGTTTTGCACCTTTGCTGCTAAAGGTAGTGGTGGCGATGGTTGCGGCGGTGGCTGCGATGACTGCTCGAATTGCAACAGTATGACGGGTTCTTGTGAGCCGAAAAGCGGCGGTGGTTGCCTTTGTGATGAGCCTTGCGGTAAGTGCGCAACCTGCTCGGAGAGCGGAGCATGTGTTCCGACTCAAGGCGACTGCGGCCCCCCTCCAAATCCACCGGGAAACCCTCCTGGCGGTGGCGGCGGTGGCGGTGGCGGCGGTGGTGGTGGCGGCGGTGGTGGCGGTGGTGGCGGCGGTGGTGGCCCCTGCCCTGGCGGCTGCGGCGACTGCGGAAGATGTACTGAAAATGGGTGCGTGTCAGATGATTGTGAAGGCGGGCAGCAGGTGCAGATAGCTTGGCAGCAGGTTGTACGAGCGGAGTACGATACACGTCAATCTACTTGTAGTTTTAGCGTTAGCTCTGTGCCAAACAGTAGCTGCCCAGCCGTTGCTACTAGCCGCAGTGGTCAGGTAGGCTCAAAAAATTCTGCTCCACAGCCTATTTTGAGTTGGCGCGAAACAGAAAACTTAGGCTGTCTTGACAGGTGTAATGTAGTAGGACTTGTGGCGGTGGTATATGAGGGCGAAGAGCAAGCACAAAATATTTCATTGACTGCTCCTGGGAACCCCCGTTACTCTTGCAAGCAGTATTACCTTGCCTCGGCAACCTACTCCGAATGGGGTATTGCAGTGGGATTTGCGTGGGCAGGATCGCCAAAGTCTGCCAGTGAAATAGCTCAAGAATCTTTGCCTCCCTGTATCTGATAATCCCTAGTCAGTGGAGCGTCGGAATCCTAGTCCAGCTTAGTCTTGCAATCCGTGGCGGTTTTTCCAGATAGAATTGTATTAAAAAACTCCTCGGATACCGAAGCTGAGATCGTTGCTGCTATCGGAAGTGGTGGTAGTGATGAAATAACTCAAGGGGAGCTCGTGATGGGGATCTTTCCTGGCACAGCAAAGCTTTATACCTTGGATTCAAGCGGCAACGTAATTATTATTGCCAACGAATCAGCTCAGGGTAGGGCAATCCTGAGCAGCACTGCGCCTACAACTAACGTCAACGGTGATCCTATTGCAGATGGGGATCTTTGGTATAACACTCTTTCGGGTGTATTTTCTGTTTATGATGCTGGGTTGTGGGATAGCATTAGCGGAAGCGGTGCAGACAATCTCTCTATAGGGGCGCTCGTTGATGTAACGTTGACCGGCACTTCGCAAGGAGATATCTTAGTCTATGACAGCACCAGTGCGCAATGGGTTAATACTCCCAGGAATGACGGCAGCAGCCTGTTTACAGACCAAGGACAGATGCTGTTTTCGGGGGAAGCTCCTGGTTTCGAGCCGCTTTACATTGAAGCCCCTGGCACGGATGGGCTTTATCTTCAAAGCACTCAAAGCGGGATTCCAGCTTGGCTACCCAGTCCGGTCATTTCAAACATCGGGGACTTGGATGATGTAAGCAGTACGCCAGCGCTAAGCGGGCAGGTTCTCGTCTGGAACAACGGAACTGGCGAATGGGAGCCAAACAACGTAGCTGGAACAGGTACCGTTACCAGTGTTGGCCTTGTAGTTGGCCCTGGGTTGGCCTCTATTAACGCACCAGTGACCTCGGCTGGCGATCTTAGGGTTGAGCTTTTGGCATCAGGAGTTACGCCCTCCACTTACGGGGCTCCTTCTATAACGGTGGACCTTTATGGCAGGGTTACAGGTATAGGAACCAGTAACCTTTCTGACCTTGGTAATGTAAATAACGCGGCACCTACAGAGGGACAAGCCCTTGTATGGAACGCTGATGATAGCGAGTGGCGGCCAGGTAGCGTATCTGGAGCCGTAACGCAGATACTCGCCGGAACAAACGTCACTGTTGACCCGCCTGGGGGAACTGGTCCTGTAACTGTCAACGCAGTTATTAGTGGCAGTATCGATCAATTTGATGACGTCGATACGACAGGTGCCCTTAATACTGAGGTTCTGGCATGGAACAACAATAACCAGAAGTGGGAGCCAGCTCCTCCTACTCTGGGGGCCCAAGTGCTTGACGACTTGACTGATGTTGATACCTTCAACCCAGCTCAAGGTCAGATCTTATTTTGGGACAACACTCTTGGTCAGTGGGTTAACGGGGACGTCGATATTTCGGTTGGCAGTATTGGAGACCTGAGTGATGTTGATATTGTCACGAATGTCCCAGCTGCGGGCCTGTTCTTGGGCTGGGACGTCGGCCTAGGTGCTTTCACCCCACTCGCCCCTAACGTTGGAACGGTTGCACTTGCTGACCTTTCTGACGTAGATTACACCGGCGGCGCACCTGCGACTGGTGACATTCTTGTCTACAACCAAGTCGCTGGTTCATGGTCACCTCAGGAGCCTTCGTCTGAGAATATAATCATTGTCTCCAGTTCTGCTCCGACGCAGAGGCCGGATAATAGCAGTCTTCAGGATGGCGACCAATGGTGGGATTCGGATGATGACATCCTTTCTATCTACGAAGGTGGCGCCTGGAATCAGGTGACTAGTGGTGGAAGTATTGACAGTTTAACAGATGTCGACACCAGTACAATACCTCCCACTGACGGTCAGGTTTTAACATGGAGCCAGTCAATTCAGCAATGGCTACCCGCTGACTCTACCGGCGGTGGTGGCGGTGGTGATTATGGTTCCACCCATCTTTCCCAGACTCTTACTGTTAGTGGTGGCATTGCTACGTTTGACCAACTTGGATTTAGTGGAATCTTGCAAGGAGTGACGTCGACGGTGGATGCCTGGGTGGTACTGTACACCACCTCAGCTGCCCGCTTGGCTGACAGTTCCAGGCTTTTTGCTGATGACCCATCACCCGGCTCTGGTGTCGTAGCTGAGTTCTACGTGACCGCTGGAGCGACCTCGTTTGCTACTCCTGGTACTACCTACTTGAACAACGACATAACTCCGACAGAGGCTGTCTATGTGGCTTACAGGGACCAGAACGGAATAGGCCTGACTGGCGATCTGACTGTCACGGCTTACGGCATTGCTACTATTACAGGCGTCAGTGGCGGTACTTACGGTTCAGGCCTGTAGGAATCCTAGCGGAGAAAATAAACTCCGATGCCAGACCTTAACGTCCCCCTGAAACCTAAAGCGTCTGGCACTGCTGGAGAGGTCCCAGCAGCTGAGGATCTGGTTGTAGCGGAACTAGCTCTGAATACAGCTGACGGCAAGCTGTTTACGAAGCACACAGATGATTCAATCGTAGAGATTACCAGCGGTAGCTCGACCGCTACAAGAGCTCTTCTTGGTATTGGCGAATATGCTGACGATGCAGCCGCTGGTACTGGTGGAGTCGCTTCTGGAGCGATGTATTACAACACGACTTCCAGTGATTACCGACTCAAGACCTGATTGGTATTCTAGTCCAGTCTTTAGCGTTAACAATGGATCTCAGGGAGGAGCTTAAGTCAGCGGGTGTATATCCCACAGGACCAGTATCTGCCTGGCCCGAGTCCCGTAACAAGGAGCTGATGGCAGCTTTCCCTGAGACTCAGAAGTCGGAGATTCGTCATGCCGAGAAGGTGAAGGCAAGCCCATTGCAAATGGCCCGTGGCCTGGCGAGAAATGCTAGAACGGCTGCACTTCACGGCAAGGTCAGTGAAACCATCAGAAATGAACGTTATGACACCTGTAAAGCCTGCCCCGCTTTTGTCGAGGATTCTAAGCGGTGTTCCGAGTGCGGTTGCTTCATGGAAGTCAAGACCTGGCTAAACGGCAATAAAGACGAGCTGTGCCCACTTAAAAAATGGAAAAACTGACATTAGGCATACTAGCGGCGTAACTTTCAACCAGGCGTGATGCCTGGCTACATGAATGGCTGACGAGAACCTCACTCCTGAGACAGGAGCTGAAACTCCGACTCCCGCATCTACTCCAGCTACTCCAAGCGACGACATGATGCCCCGCTCTGAAGCGGAGAACCTCCTTAAGGCTCTAAAGGCCGAAAGGGATGCACGAAAGCAGTACGAGCGCGAGCTCAAGGAA
>Ga0208162_1001651_pt1 | contig 11450 bp, 23 predicted proteins | sample CB_VirMetaG_4_FD_184539 | JGI IMG/M metagenome (GOLD analysis project Ga0208162, IMG submission 184539) | Freshwater to marine saline gradient viral communities from Chesapeake Bay - CB_1508_1M Viral MetaG (SPAdes) (version 4) | ecosystem: Environmental > Aquatic > Marine > Coastal | place: USA... | reverse complement strand
CCTTGACCAGATGATGGGCGTCATCGTCCGCGTGCGCGACATCGAGCGCGGCGCCATCCTCGGCGACTATTGGGTGCCGCTCGACGTCATCACTGCCCGCCGCGACGCGAAGGATTTCCGTGGTCGCAAGATGTCCGGCCCTACTTGGGACCACTGGCCCGTAGAAATGGCACTCAAAACCGCGGTGCGGTGGGCATTCGCCCGCGGCCTCGTGCCCTCCCGCTCCGAGGCCATCACCGCCGCCCTCGCCGCCGAGCAGCGCGAGATCGATGCACGTGCGACGGCGACGGTCATGCACCGCCAGTCCAGGCCGTCGCTCGACGACCTGATGCCTGTCCGGCCGCCGCCGGCCATCGAGACGACGGTGGAGCCCGAGCCCGAGCCCACCCCATCCCCCGAATGAGACCCGCCCACGGCATCGCCGGGCGCGACGTGGACTACCTTGTCGCGCTCGTGACCGGCCACCCGGCCGGCCTCCACGAGGCCAACGACATCATCTTCGTCGGCACTTCTGCGCAGGGTCGCCGGTGCGCCAACCGGCTCGCCGCCTATGGTCTCATCGACATCCGGCGGCGGTCGATGGGCCGGCAAGGCAGCCCGACCATGCTCGTACGTGCGACCGAGGCCGGCCGCGCACTCGTCGCCGCAATGCAGCTCGCCCAATCCCTGCAATCCGCAACCCAAAACCAGAACGCCGCGAAGTAGCGGCAGGAGAAAACATGTCCAAAGCAACCGGAACCATCGTGGGGCGCCTCGCACGTGACCCAGAGAGCCGCACCACCGGCAACGGAACCCAGCTCGTGACCTGCACCATCCCCACCGAGAGTGGGTGGGGCGACAACAAGACCACCACGTGGTGGCGAATCACGCTGTTCGGGAAGAAGGCCGACATCGTGGCGAAGCACCTCGCCAAGGGCCGGTGGGCGATGTTCACCGGCGAGTTCTCGGTCCGCGAGTACACCAAGAAGGACGGCACGAAGGGCTTTTCCGCCGAGATGACCGCAAGCGACTTTGCCTTCGTCGGCAACAAGTCCGACAGCGGCGGTACCGGCCAGTCCAACGGCTACAGCAAGCCGGCCGCGAGCGCGACGCAGAGCCAGCAAAACAGCGGCGGCGCCCCCTTCGCCGACGACGACATCCCGTTCGCGTGGATCCTCGTGCCCCTGCTCCCGTCGCTGTTGGTGCTCGGGGATGTGGCCGGGATGGTGGCTTGATGTCCGACCCCATCGCCGGAATCCGTGGCGGCCCTTGGACCGTGACGGGTGACGAGCCCTTCGACCGCGACGACCTCCGAGCCCTCTACCACGCCATCGCCCGAAGCCCGCAGGGCCACGGCGCCGGCTTCGTTCGCGGGTCCAAGCGGTGGGCCCGTGCCACGAGCCTACTCCGGCGCTCCGGCCTCGTGCGGTACCGCGCGGGGTTCGGGTGGGAGGTGACCGGTGCCTGACGACATCCTCACCCCCTGGTACGCATTCGGGAATGGCGAGCAACGCGGCCGAGTCGACAACAACCACAACGCCGACATCCTCCGCACCGACGCCGGCTACCGGTGGACGGTCACGGACTGGTCGACCGGCCACAATGTCGTGCTCGCCAGCGGCACCGATGCCGATGTCGATGTGGCAAAAAGGCGCGCTACTGCGGTCCTTCTCGTCGACGCTCCGGAGAATGTTTCTGATTCTGATTGACGTGCGCTGCGCAGCGCTGTACTGTAGCAGCACACCAACGGAGCGCAGATGCACCGAATCACAATCAACAGCGTCCCCGACGACATGCACCGCGACCTCGTTGCGGCAGCATCGGCCGGGGGCGTCTCGGTTTCCACGTGGGTACGCGACGCGGCCATCCAGCGCCTCGAACGCGTGGCCGGCAACGACCCCGACCCGCTCGCGACCGTGTCCGCCACCCTCGCCGAGGCCAAGGCCACGGTCGATGCCGTACGGCGGGGTGGGCAATGACCGCCGCACACGTCACTCTCATCCTGGTCGCCATGGTCGCCCGCTACGACGTCCTGTCTGACGCGTTGTCCGACGCCACTACCGACTCCGAGCACCACGCCATCATGGCCGAGCTCGACACCATCGCCGGATGGTTTGAGGCGCGCGGCCTCGACATCGACGCCGCGGTTGCCGAGTGCTCGGCGCTGTACTGAATCCCGCGGCCGGCACGCCCTTCTCAACCACTGTTCGCCGACAAGGCACCGGTCGAGAGCGCGCTGGTGGAACAGACGCCGAGCCGCGGGCCCTCCTCGATTCACCAACCCGACCGCGCGGGCCTTCGCGGAAACCCAAACCAGGAGCCAGAAATGGACATCGTTCTCGCCGCCCTCATCGCCCTCGGCATCCTCTCCGAGGACGTCACTGTGCCCGACGTTCCCCAGTGGGGCAGTAGCTGGGGCGACTCCGACTGATTGACCGACCTCGCCACCCCAACCGGGACCGGTGCCCCTCCTGCTCGAGCTCAGGTACAGGCCCGCGACGGGTGGCCCTTCTCGCCGACACGACAGCAGACACGACCATGGCTGACAAGCCGACCGCCACCCCTGACGACGCCCGCTGGCAGACCGCCACCGGCCCCGGCCCATCCGAGCCAATCACCGACACCCGACCGCTCCCAGAGGCCCAAATCGGCCCGCCAGACGCCCGGCCCATCGTGGACGACCTCGGAGCCGTTGCCGCTGTCGTCCGTGGCGCGGCGGCTGTCCTTGCGGCTGCGGGCAGCACTGACACCCTTGCCGACCACGGCACACCCGACACACCCGACACGGAGACCCCATGACCACCCGCCAGACCCTCCCCGACCTCCTCGCCCGACTCACCGAGGACCGGCACACCGCCGAGGTCGAATCGCTCCGACGCGTCATCGCCGAGCAGCGAAACCGCGGCGACCGACTCCTGGCAGAGGCCAGCAACCTACGCGAGATTCTGGACGACGCAATCGAGTCGCTGGAGCTGCTTGTTCCGGTGCCCGAACCCGCAACCGAGCCCGCCGTCGACACCATCGCCCCGCAAGACCTCCTCGACGAGCTCCACGCTCGCGACATGCACACCCCCAACGACGCCCCCGTCACCGCCGCCGCCGCATGGACCGCACTGCGCACCGTGCTCGATGGCGTCGAAGCCGTGCTCGGTCGCGTGGCCGATGGCGGCGGGCCGGTCGTGGTGCCGGTTGGCCTCGTGGCGGACGCGAACGGCTGGTACCCGCACGATGGGGCGGCGTTTCCCCCGTGTGCACCGGGAGACAGGGTCGAGGTCAGACTGCGTCGTGGCGACACCTACGCGACATTGGCCGGCTCGCTGGTTTGGCGTCGAGCTGGAGACGGTGGCGATATCATCGCCTGGCGCCCCGTCCGCGAAGGCGGACCCGACAAACGCGACATCTGACCACGCCCGCGCTACACTCCGGGCATCCACCCGCCCCCGGACTGCGGCGGTCCGTCTCCAGATGCACACCAGCATCCGGGGGCGACTGCGTCCGAGGGTGACGTGGACCCGACCGACACCATCGTCACCGCCGCCCTGCACCTCGTACACGATGAGGCAGTCGCAAGGGCGTCGCCGATGGAACAGGCGCGCGCAATCCGTCGGAGCGCAGTCGCTCACGTGCTCGCCCTCGTCGAGCTCGCCATGCACGACGACCGAGCCGGCGCCGGTGCGACGCTGCTACCGGACGGCCGGGTCGTGTTCGTGATTGAGGTTCGGCCGAAGACGCGGTAACCACGCTGTCTCTCGACAAAGTTACACGCGGTGTGTAGATTCTTGTGGCGCCACGTGTGTCGGTCGAGTATATGTATCGTGTCGCCGGGAGAGACGGCGGCGCCACAACCGACACGGAGCACAATATGAACACCGCCGTACCCGCCACCATCCGCCGCGCCCACTTTCCCAGCCAGGGCTACGCTATCGGTGACGTCCAGTCGTTCGGTCGTCATGGTGGCGCATACTCGGCGCGGTACCGCCTCGTCCGGATTGAATCTCAAGACCGTGAGACTACGCGGACTGAGGTTGTCAGCGATGCAACCTCCCCGAAGGGCTACCGGCTGGAAAAGATCACAGAATCCTACACAATTACCGAGCAAGTATGGGAACAAGTGACCGCGTAACAGATCGCGGCCCTTGCTCGCCCCGTACCGGTCCGCCGGACGGGGCTTTCCAGGTGTCAGCAACCACAACCGACACGGAGAAACAACAATGACCAACAGCATCACCATCCTCGCCACCGCCACCTTCTCCAACGCCTACGGCACCGAGTCCATCTACCATCAGGTCCGCCGCGCCGGTGACGTCGGCTGGATTTCCGACATGGACCTCAAGCTCGCCGGTGACCGCACCCAATCCGGCGACTGGTGTGTCGGCCTTCACCCCGAGTCCGACCTTGGTGAGCGGGTCAACCCCGGCACTCTGACCGACTACCGCACCGGCGACGCCATCCGCCCCGCGACCATCGCCGAGCGCGACGAAAGCCGCGAAGCCGCCAAGTTCGACGGCGGCGCCGGTGTCATCGAGATTGACGGCGTGTCCTGCTACGTCGCCGAGTAGCGTTTCCCGGCCCGCCGTCGGCCGCAACGACGGCACACACCCACACGACAGGAGACACGACATGAAGCTCACCTCAATCGCCGACTGGCCCGACCGCCCCGCGGCCTTCGCGGCCCTGCGCGGCGACATGAACGGAGTCACCTCCGGACAAATACTCGGCATCCCCGGCCGCACTTGGGGCTCGTACGTCCGCGGGGAACGGACCCCGCCCGTCGGCGTCCTGTCCGCGCTCGCTCGGCTAGGCGACCCGGACACCGCGGTCGTGCACGTGTTCGGGCGGGTGTGCTTGGTTCGGAGAGTGCCTACCGAAGCAGCCGCCCCAACACCCGCACCATCTCCGACCGCACCGCATGAGGTCCGACGGTAGCCGACGCCTCGGTCACGGTGTCGGACCACCACGGGCCCGCCGAAGTCCCGGCCAGCGCTGCGTCGATGGTTGACAGCGGGGACGTGCCGGCCCGGATTGCGGCGACGACATCGAGCACGGCCGGGAGCTGGCCAACCTGGAGGATGCACGTGGAGTCCGTAGCCGTGTGCCAGGATGGTTGCCCCGACCCGACAGCGGCCCGCCAGCCCATGCCGAGATGGAGACCCCATCCGAGTGTGGGCGACTTCACGAAAAGCGGCTGTTCACCGTCTGTGACTGCACCGACGCCCATCACGCGCTCCGAGGAAGTAGCGCCTGCGAAACCGTACCACGCCCGCCGGCACGATGGGCGGCGGCCTCGTGGCGGAACTTTGCGGCCAGCCTGGTCCACCAGTCGTCGCGGTCGCTACCGTCGGGAGTCGATTGCGTTGGCGAGTCGGTCGAGGCGCCCGGCTGTCTCGGCTCGGTCTGCTGCTCGGTCTGTTGCGCATTGCTGTCGATGTGCATCGAGGTCACTCCTGAGGCCGGCGATGCGCTCATCGTGCCGGGCCCGGTCTGTCTCTGCGTGGTCGACCCGCTCGCCGAGTCGGGTGATGGTAGTCTCGGCCGATTTGAGACGTGCGTCAAGTGCTGCAATCGCGGCCTTCTCGCCGTCGTCAGTCTTCCGCCCAACCTTCAGAAGCCCTGCCTTGTCGAGCGCATAGACGACGCCGACGATGAGACCGACGGGCCCGGTGTAGTCACCGAGCGTGCCGCCAGCCGTTTCGACGACGGGCGCCGCGTCCTGTGCATGGGCGGCGGCGATGGCGAGGAGGGCAATCACTCGGTTTTCTCCGGTGCCGGTTGCGGACGAAGCTCGGCGAGGACGTCTTCCATCACATCGAGGGCTTCGTGCCGGTACTCCATCAGCATATCGACCAGCGGCGGAATCGCGATGTCGGCCGCCACCTCACGGATTCCGCGCCACGGGGTGGCCTCGTCAATGATGCGAATCATCTCGGAGCGGCGACCGAGGCAGAAGGCCATGACGAACTGACGGAGGGCTTGGGGATTGCGGGGCATCGGTGCTCCTATCGGTTGATTTGCCAGTGCGGGCCGTCCTTGAATGAGCGCCAGTCGCCGCCCCATTCAAGCTCGCCGTGCACCTTGCCCTCGGCCTTCAGTCGGGCCCAGGTTGCCTTGATGTGGTCGGCCAGCGGGTGGTAGTCGTCCCAGTCCCACGAGACAGCGCCGTCGACGTAGGGCGCCGCGTCCACCGCCATCGAAGGCATCGAGTTGTGCCGCGACCGTGGCCACGAAAGCTGCGACTTGCCCTCGGCCTGCATCCGGTTCTGGCGCACCTTGCCGCGGTGGCCCTCGAGAATGGAAATGTCGACGGGACACGCCGGGTCCGCCAGCGCCTCGGTCATCAGTAGAATGAGGTCGGGGTCGCAGGTCGAGAGCCGAGCCGTGGACGTGCGGCCGTAGCGGTAGGGCATCTCACACCCCCGCATTGATGTCGAGCGCAGTCCCGAGCGTCAGCCCGTTGCCGTTCGCGTCGACGCCACAGCCACCGGACACGAGCGCGGCCATGATGGGGCCAGCAAGCTCACGACACTCGCCGGCCATCGGGTCGCGGCCGGCGTCGGTCCGGGCGGCGTAGTGGCCGGCGAGGCGGTCGCACTGGTCCGCGTCGATGACGAGCTCCACGCGGTACACGCGCCGCTCCACGCCATCGGCCCCAACGGTGTGGCCCTCGCAGAGCCGCACGGTGTCGATGTCTACGTAGTTGCTCACGAGGCCCCCAATGCCAGGCGGTACCAGACGATTTCGGAAATCACGAGGTCGAGCTCACCGCCAGACTGCGGGTTGTTGGCGATATACAGGTGGTTGTACGGACACGTCGGAAGCGTCGCCGATGGTGATTCGGACGACCCGCCGATAGTGCCCATCGTGACGTCTGAGCGGACGGGGCTAGACAGGTCCGACCATCCGCCGCGGACGCGGTCGACGTCGATTTCCAGCATGATGGCGCCGGATGAGGGCATCGTGGCGCCGTAGTCGGCCAGTTTGACCCGCGTGACCCCGGACGTAAACTGACGCACGTAGTGGTCGATGTCGCCCGCCGACGCGACGAACGTCTCAACACCGCGCGACGGGTTCGCGCTGACTGACGACGACGACGATGAAACCCCGATGTTCCAGTTCTGGTTGTTGGCGTCGACGTTTGCGATGCTTGCGAGCTTGACGAGAGCGACCAGCTTGTCGCGGCCTTCGTTGCACGCTGCGAGGATGTCCGCCATCGGAAACGAGACAATGCCGACAGATGCGCCGTCGACGCGGTACACCCGCAGCCCGGCGGCAACGATTTCGCGCACTTCGGACGCGACGCTGCCGGTCTGCGTGGCCGAGACGTAGTCGACAACGTTGGTGCCGCCGCTGTCGCGGGTGATGGTGCCGGACGCGGACAAGGCGCCCAAATCAGCACCGGCGAAGGTCCAGCGGTCGAGTTCTTCCCAGGTTGGGATGGGTAGGGCCGAACCCTGTACGAACTCGGTGAACGAGAACTCGGCCGACAGTCCGGTCGCCGAGTCCGTCGCGACCACCCGGACCTGCGTAGCCTCGCCCGATGAGCCGCCGCTCGGTGCCGTCCACGATGGGGAGGTCGTGGCGTCGCCCGTGACCGAGACCACGCCGCCGGTGTCGTTGACGGTGGTTTCGAGGTCGGCGCCGCCAGGGTTGCCGATGGTGAGCGACCGAGCACCGGCCGAGACCGTGTAGGTGCCGCCGTTCACGCGGCCGGTGACGGTGATGCTGGGCTCGGTGGGGGTGGTGCCGGATGCCGCGCCCGAGATCTCCGGGTACGTGCTCGCAGTGGGGTAGCCCATCAGCCCCCCATCACGGTCGGGCGGAAGTAGACGTCGACCACGCCGCTATTGTCGGCGCCGGCATTGAACCCGATTCGGACATAGAGCGAACGGCCTTCGGTGAGCATGACCATCCCGCCGATCTTGGCGACGTTGCTCTGGTTGGCGACCGCAACCGCTGAGCCCACATCGAACATTTTGGCCGAGCCGGCCGGTACCGAGGACTCGCCCGCCGCCGCCTCGTGAATGTCGGGCTGGTAGGTGGTCGCGGTTCCGGCGGTGATGCCGTGCGCGTGGACTTGCGACAGTGTGCACGCGGGCGGCACATGCACCCCGCGGACGAGCTCGACCACGGTCGCGGCGCCGGCATTGGCGAAGGTGCAACGGAGTCGGTGCAATTGGTTGGATTGCGGGTCGTATTCGATGCTCTTGACTGCTGGCACGGTGGCCTCCGTAGTGGGATGGTATCACGCCACGCGCCGGGCGTGCTATGCGATGAGGACAACAACAGGAGGCTACCATGCCACGGACACAGACCCTCGCTCTCGCTCTCACCCTTGCCCTCGTCGCCTGCGGAGACGGCCCCGACGACGACGCCGAACGCCAACCCGCCACCGAAGCCGGCGGTGCTCCGGTGTTCGTTCCCATGGGCGAGATGATGCCCGGCATCGAAGTGGAGACCGGCTACGGGTGGACCGTCCTGCATTGCAACGACATCGACGGGGTAGAGTTCTGCCTCGACATGTCGGACCATTACCTCACCAAGAACGGCCAGCTCTGCGGTCCTGTCGTGGAAGTCGAATACATCGGCGGCGGATTCGGCGCCTTCCGCACCGATTGGGACAACTGCCGAGTCGGACCCGTGACCGACCAAGACCGTTGGATCCGCGTCCACTGACTACGCGCTCGTCGACGAGTGCTGACAGTGCAGCCGGAGCGTGACCACGCCAGCGGTCCAATCCGTCGACATAGACGTCACCATCGCCGGCCGGAAAAACCCGGCCGGGATGGCGGACGTGTGGTCCCACAGCCCGAGGTGCCGGACCTGCACCCAATCGCCGACGCATAGCTGAGCGGCGGCGAGGGTGCATTGGACGTCCACCACGGTAGCGATGCGGGTGTGCCACGGCCCGACGCGCTCGGCAATGCTCTGGTTGATCGCGGCTTGGTTGTTCCAGACCGCCGGATACGTCGTGATTGACGGGCCTCCGAGAGGTTCTGAATTCGCTGGCCGGGTTCGGACCGCCTCGCTGATTGCGTAGGAGTCCAACAGCGTCTCGCCGAACACCCAATAGTCCCGCGCCTCGGACGTGTTCGACGTGTCCCAATTCTGCCGTTGCGGCAACGCAGCGAGGATGTTGCTCGAATCGAGCGTCATCACGAACGACGGGAAATGGCGGTAGTAGTCGAGCGCCGGCCGGATTGAAATCTGCCCCTGACGCATACAGAGCCACATGCCATAGGTCTGGAGCGTCGACTGTAGCCACGACAGCGCGGGCCCTTGGGGTGAGGTCGCCACCGTGTGCACGGCAGCGGCGCCAGACGCCGGAGCGGTCGCGCTCACGCAATCGACAAAGCCCTGGACGTCGATCAAATCAATCGGGACACCGAGCCCCCACGATGCCGGGAGTGTGTCATTTGCCCCATTGGTGCCGGTACCGGTGCTCGTGAGCACCCGAATCGCCATCGAGGCCGGATTTCGATTGATGTAGGCGACCTCTTGGACCGCGTCGCCGATGCTGGCGTTGCTGCCGGTGGTGCCGTAGATGGCTGTTGTGCTCACGCCGGTGAGGTCATTGCCTGACGTGCCAGTGAACGTGACGATGTAGGGGTCGCCACCGCCGGATGGGGTGATGAGCACGGCACCGGGGCGGCCGGTCTCCCGCTCCATTGTCGGCGCCGAGGACAGTGTGATGGTCGTGTCGGAGCCAAACGTGAAGTTGGCCGCGAGAGTGCCGGTGTGTCCGCTGTCCGGGTCGGTCTCGCTGAACAACATCCCATCGTTCACGCTCGGCGATACGGCCATCTCCGGGCGCGAAATCACCAACGACAACGCATCCCAGCACGAGACCACCGACTGCGGGCCGATGCCGGACACGTCCCGGACCTGCCCGACCATGATCGGCTCCGGCAGAATGACCGAGCCGATCTTCATCTCGACAAGCGCGGCACTCCCACGCGGTAGCGACGCGGTCACGGATTGCGACTCCGACACGCCCGCCAACCCGACGCGAAACGTCCCTTGCGACACCGAAAACGACGGCACCGACAACGACTGGCCCGAGAGCGCCATCGGCACACCGGGCGACAGCGCAACGACGCGCACCGGCGAATAGGTCGATCCCGCGCTGAACGCAGTGGAGCCCGGCAACGCCGTGAACGAGGGAACTTTCCGCAGCCGAAAATCGGCTTGGTTCGTCTGCCCCAACGCGGCGATGAAACCGGCAGTCCACGGCATTAGCCCCTCCCGCGTACGATGTCGTTCGGTGTGGGCTCCCCGTAGTCGGTCGACCCCATGAGCGCCTGACCGGACTGGCCAACCGACCACGCCTCTACCAAGTCCTCCCGCAGATTGACCGCGAAGTCGTAGGTGCGGCCGTTGTTTTGGCTCGTCAGGAGTGGGACGCCCATCTCATCCGGGCCGAGCTTCATGTGAGGCCAGAATGTTCGATGCCGGACCAGATAGGTGCCAGTGTGGTTGTAGCGGGTGGGCCGGTCGATCGTGATGCTCCAAGTAGAGCCCACCGCGAAGATGTTGCTCACCTCGACCACCTCACGGGCGCCGTACGGCGTCCGGCCTTGGATGATGAGCTCGTCGCCCGCAACCGGTGTCGATGACGACGACCACGCCAGATAGGCATTGGTCCGCAAGGTGAACACCAGCGAACCGGGAGCGATGCCAATCGACTCATAGCTACCGAATGCCCGGTCCGGACCGACAGCGACCCCGATCGAGTAGCCGGCGAGGAGGTGGCTTTGTAGACTCCGGAGGTCTTGCAGTAGGTTGGCATTGTCGCCGGTGCTGTCGATGTGTTGCCGAACGAGGGTGATTTCGCGGTGGTCGCCGTAGAGCTGGCGGTGCATCCCGCCCGCGGTCGTCTCCGATGTCGCGTGAGTCACGACCGGGATCTCGTCGGACACGAACGTCACGAGCGGTAGAACGATGGTGCGGAGGGTGCCGGTGCCCATCGGGTACCAGTAGATCGTCGTAGAGCTCGACATCATGCACCGCCGATCGTGGTGGATTTGGCCCGACCATAGGGGCCGTATTGCGCGTCGTACTGCTGGGCGAGGCCATCGAAGGGGTTGGATGCCACGACCGGCATCCGGCCGCGCCGCCGCATCGTACCCATGGTTACCACGTCCTCGGCGCGAGCGGGTGCAGCGCTACCGGCCTCGATGGACCGGGCCGCGTTTCGTCCGGAGCGAGAGTCTCGGGAGTCGCGACCGCTAATGGTACTAATGACGGTACCCACCGCCGTGAACGAATCGCCAAGGTCAGAACCGCTACCGCCGCCGAATATGTTTGCGAGTCCGGTAGCGGCCCCGGCGCCCTCCCGAATCCGTTGCCGGCCCTCCTCGCCGACACCGAGCGCGTCGAGAATGGCCGCACCAATGGCGGGCGGGAGGTCAATCACGAGCGACTTCAGGATTTCCGGCGCCGCTTTCACCAGAGCTGGGATGAGCTCGGCGACAAGC
>Ga0208162_1001649_pt1 | contig 11459 bp, 11 predicted proteins | sample CB_VirMetaG_4_FD_184539 | JGI IMG/M metagenome (GOLD analysis project Ga0208162, IMG submission 184539) | Freshwater to marine saline gradient viral communities from Chesapeake Bay - CB_1508_1M Viral MetaG (SPAdes) (version 4) | ecosystem: Environmental > Aquatic > Marine > Coastal | place: USA... | reverse complement strand
TGAAGCACCTAAACAATTCAATGTACAGTGTATGGATGGCGATGGTGTCATTGGTAGCTGTTACGCAGATGTTCATTAGAAAGGAAATATTATGATAGCAATTATTGATGCTGATAGCTGTATTTATCAAACAGCGTGGCAACAACCTACGCTAGATAAAGCCTATGAGAACTATATTACTATACTAAATAAACATTGGATAGACCCTGTATGGTCTGAAGAACACTTTATTTATTGCGGAGGTAAAGATAACTTCCGTTATAAACTTTGTCCTGATTATAAAGCTAATCGTAAAGACCCACCTGAAGACGCTAAATTCTTTAGGCCACTTATGGAACGACTCATTGATGAAGGCTTATGTATACCCTCACATGGTATGGAAGCAGATGATATGGTTCGTATTAAAGCTACTGAATGTGCTAATGAATGGTTAGATTTTACTGTAGTGCATATTGATAAGGACTTAGATTGTATTCCAGGAAAGCATTATAATCCTAGAAAAGAAAAGTTCTATGATATCGATGAAGATACTGCTGATCTACTTTACTGGTTGCAAATGCTTAAAGGTGATCCAACAGATAACCTACCTGGGTTGCCTCGAATCGGCCCAAAGAAAGCGGAAAAGATGCTTGCAGGTGTACCTATGGAACGTCGTAAAAGCAGAGTGATTGCCGCTTATAGAGCTAAATTCGGTCGAACAGACTGGGAAACTAAACTTATGGAAACAGCTAATGGCATCCATATCTTAAGGAATGAAAATGACTTCTTTGCGATTTAATAACCACGAGCGTTGGCATAATGTAGAAGTAACTCGCATTACTCAGTTCGATGATAACGACTGGTGTGGAGTTATTACTAAAGAACACGGAGAAATCCGTTGCAAACGTAGAAATAAGAAACGTTATAAGCTTAAGAAAGGATATAAAGGCCCAATCACTGTATTCTTTTATAAAGGAAATACAGCTACTATTGCTGATGATCCTCGTGGTCATATCGAAGTAGAAAGTCATTGGAATATAACTAACGAAGATTTATTCGATGAATCACATCATGGTTTCTTGTATGTGATTACTGATAACCGTAACAGCAAGCGATATATTGGTGTAAAAACTTTGCACACTAGTTGGAAAGCTTATACTAGTTCATCGCAAGAACTTAATAAAGAAATTGAAACAGCTGGCAAAGAAAACTTTAACTTCGACATTTTGTTTTCTTGTGAAATGAAAGGCGATCTTAGCTATATGGAAGCTAAAATGATACTACATACTAATGCTTTACTGTCAGATATGTGGTACAACAAATGGGTTCATGAGATCCGCTTTAAACCAGCTATGCAAAACATGGAGAGTCAACTTGAAATCGTCGAGAAGTACACGTAATCCGTTTTATGATAAAATTCCACCGCAACAAGTAATTAACGGTAAAAAAGCAGAGCCAGATATAACTGACTATGATGATTACTTATCTGATTACTTGCTAAGCAAAGAAGAAAGACGGAATAACGTAAGTAAGTCTAGTAAAACAAGGCAGAAGAAAAGGAATAATCGTCATGCCAAAGAAGAAAGACTATACGGACAGTAAAGAGATCGGTAAAACGAAATGCCCTGCTTGTCCCTCATCAGATGGCTTTGCTATATACGATGATGGTCACGGGTTTTGTTTTGTTTGTAATCATTATGAACGAAACATTAATGAGGATAACGAAAGGAACGAAGAAATGCCTCTAGATAATGTAGGTGTATGGTGTGCTGACACATTTAAATCAAGCACAGGTGATGCTCGTGGATGTCAAGAGCGTGGTATTACTAAAACAATAGCAGAACATTATGGTGTACGAGTAGATTATGATTCTAATCGCAATATTAGCGCATATCATTATCCATACTACAATGCAGATACTATTGTAGCTTATAAGACTCGTACATTACCTAAACAATTTAAAACTGTAGGAGACTTTAAAAATGTCTGGCCTTTTGGTTGCCAAAGCTTTGGAGCAGGAGGCAAACGCCTCGTCATCACAGAGGGTGAGTTTGATGCAATGTCCGTTGCACAAGCCTCTCTGGATCATTATAATAAGATTTATCCAGCGATCAGTATTGCGTCAGCAAGTAACCTCAAGAGCTTGTTGCAAGCAAGAGAATGGATTAGGTCATTCGAAGAAGTTGTGTTATTCTTTGACAATGACGTAGCAGGTAAGAAAGCAATTAAAGATGCCGCTAATATTATTGGCATTGATAAAGTAAAAGTAGTTAGCACTACTGCTAAAGACCCTTGTGATCTTTATGCTGCCAGCGGAGCAGCAGGTGTACTTAGAGTTATCTGGGATGCACAACCATTTAGCCCTGCTGGTATCGTAGTAGGTCATGACCCTGTATGGGAACAGTACCTTGCAAGACGCTCTACTGAGTCTGTCGCTTACCCTGCTTGTCTAACAGGCATTAACGATAAGACTAAAGGTATGCGCTTTGGTGAGATTACTTTGTTTACTTCAGGCACTGGTAGCGGTAAGTCAACTGTTATTAAAGAAATTGTATTAGATCTTCTTGATAAAACAGAAGATAAAATTGGTATGATTTCACTTGAAGAATCTGTTGGTGATACAGCAGAAAAGTTTATTCAAATGAAACTACAACGTAACTTACAAGAGTACGATGTGCCTCTTGAAGAACAGGAGGAAGCATCCCGTGCAGTATTTGGAACAGAACAGCTTGTGTTACTCGATCATCAAGGCTCTGTTGGTGATGAGTCTCTCATTGACAAGATTGAGTATATGGCTCTTATGGGCTGTAAATACCTTATTCTTGACCACATTACAATTGCTGTATCAGAGGGAGCAGAGGGTTACACTGGTAATGAAGCCATTGATAAAGTTATGTCAGATCTTCTTAAGCTTACAAAGAAGCACAATATATGGCTTGGAGTTATCAGTCACCTACGCAAGGTTCAAGGTGGCGGTTCGACCTTCGAGCAAGGTAAACTTCCTAGCATGGATGACATCAAAGGTTCTGGTTCAATCAAACAAATATCATTTGATATCATCGGATTCGCTAGGGACATGGCTAATGAAAACGAAGAGATTAGAAACACAATTAATTTCATCGTGCTTAAAAGTAGGTTTACAGGTAAAACTGGCCCCGCTGGACATGCCAAGTATAACCACGATACAACTCGACTAGCTTATCATGATGAACACGCTATTGACTTTGAGGTGCTGTAATGGGTGAGCTTAATAAAATAATGGTTGAGAACCAAGAGCTACGGAGAATACTTGAAATAGTAACTGCGGAGCGCAATAAGTATCGCAGTCAAGCAATTATGCGTGCTAATAAAATAGAGCTATTAGAGAAACAATTAGAACAGGCTTATGAATAATGGCAAAGAAAACTAATAAAGATAATATGTACTTTCAACTAAAGGCTCGTAAAAGAACGACCTTTGGAGGAAAGAAATATTTAACACGTAAGAAATACCGAGGGCAAGGCCGTTAGGAGGTTACTATGTCGGTAAAACAAGAGCGATATGATTCTATGTATATGGATATCGCACAACGTGTATCCGAAATGTCATGGGATACTGACACTAAAGTTGGAGCTATTATTGTCAAAGATGGAAATATTATTTCGATGGGCTGGAACGGAACTCCTTCTGGCTTTGATAACGATTGTAAGCATCCTAGTACAGGGGCTACTTTACCTACTGTTATTCATGCTGAAGCTAATGCTATCTGCAAGCTTGCTCGTACTGGAGGCAACGGATCTAATGCCACACTCTACACTACGCTCGCGCCTTGTATGGAGTGTACTAAACTTATCTTGCAATCTGGGATCAGCGAAGTTGTCGTTACTGCAGCAGATCCACGATATATGGAAGGCTATAAAATCCTCAAGGACAAGGAGATGATTAGACTATGCAAGTCCACTTCCAAACATTAGAACACGATCCTGACCATGTAGCTTGGGTTCAATGTGAGCCTGAAGACTTAGATGAAGTAAGAGAAATATTTCCTGTCGAAACTCATGAGATTTTAGTCGGAATTAGATATAATTATGATCCACTAACTTGTGATGTTAGGACTTTAAACAACCCACCTGCTCCTACTTGGGGCGTAGACGTTAGAAAGAGAAACAATGCAGGACATCAAGACTTACCTCTTAGAGAGAATTCGTAGTGAAGATATTGGAGTTAAACCTAGACGTAACCTTCAGCTAATGCGTATGATTGATACTGATGGCGTAGAGATGCTTGATTTCTTAATTGAAGACATGATTATCTTTGCTAGAAAGTATATTCAGCGTTGCTTTAAACGCAGTAAAGTTGAAGGCGAAACACCTATTACTCAAGCATCTATGGCTATCGGCAAATACATTGTTGAAACATGGGATCCGAGTAATGTAAACTTTAGGGATCACATTAGAGTAGGTGATCTTATTATTGAAGGCTTTGTTATGTGTGAGTACCTTACTATTAGCGTAGGCCATATGAAAAGCCGCAAGCCAGTAACAATCCACGCAACTCAAAAATGGGGTGAAATGGAAATTGTTGCTGGCAAAACTGCTTGTATATCTGAAACCGCTATTCCGCTTATTACGGGATTGTTTCAAGATAACGGGAGAAGTGTTATTAAGACTTGGGATAAGTCTAAAGAAATGCTATTTACTAAATATGTTAATGCCCCATTCGTAAAGGCTATTGATAAGCTTCAGTCTACTCGTTATAAAGTAAACGAAGATATTCATAAAGCTATTATGGAAAACTGGGATAACTTTATTGGTAATGAAGTCTTTAAGGGTGACAATGATAAAGAGAATGAAAAGCTTTATCAACGACAGGCATCAAAGAACCGAGAAGTAAAAGAAATAATGGCTACCGCAGCTAAGTGGCTGCATAAAGAGTTTTATTTCTATATTGATGCTGACTACCGTGGTAGACTGTATTACAGCGAACCGTTCTTTAACTTCCAAGGCTCTGACATGGCACGAGGACAACTATTATTTGCTGAAGGTAAACTATTTAACGAGCAAGCTAGCTTCTGGTTAGCTGTACATACTGCTTGTTGTTATAATCAATCCTATACCGTAGATGAAATACCTAACTGGGTTACTTCGGATTATCGCTCTGTATTAGAAGACGAAGGATTAGATACTATCTCAGTAGACAAAATGACTCTTGAAGACAGAGCTATGTGGACTCAGCAAAACATTGATACTATTATTGAAGCAGGTGAAATGGGTTTCTTCTTTGCAGAGGCAGAAAAAGAAATATCATTTCTAGCGTGCTGCATTGAATGGTATAAGTATTCTATTGCTGAAGGTGACTTCTATACTCACTTACCTATCCCTATTGATGGGGCTAATAATGGTTGGCAACACTTAGGCGCAATGTCTAAGGATGAGAAAACAGGCAAGCTAGTTGGTCTTGTTCCTGTAGAAATACAAAATGATTTTTATGTTCAAATAGCTAAGCGGCTTACTGAGCGTATGCCTGATTGGTTTGCTGAACGAGATATTCCAATGAAGCATATCCGCAAAGGAATTGCTAAGCGTGCTGCTATGACTCGTGCTTATAGCTGTGGACAAAAGAAAATGGCTGAGTCAATGTACTCTGATTGTTATCAATACGGGTATACTGATGACTACAACATCAGCGAGTATGATTGTATTGATCTTAGTGGTCAAATAATTAAAGCAATTGAAGAAGTCTGTCCTGGACCATTAACTACTATGAAGTATCTTCAAAAGCTTGCTGACCAAGAGATTAGCAACTGGTTGTCTATGTACGGCACAGATAGAGGTCACGCTATTGAATGGACAACACCATCAGGGTTTCCAGTAATATACGAGTGCTATCGTACTCGACCAGCTAAAGTAGACTGTTATGGCTTTAGTACACCGCATGGCGAAATACGCTTTAAGCATGTCATCAGAGAGAAAACAGATATCCCTGATAGGCGTGGCTTTATGTGTGGCATTAGCCCTAACTTTGTGCATAGCATGGATGCATCTCATATGGCACTTGTAGTAGCTAATTGGGATGATGACTTTGGTGCTGTACATGATTCATTTAGTAGCTATGCAACTCGCACTGAAGATCTTATGTCGCTTACTCGTACTAAGTTTATTGAAATGTACGACAAAGAAAACTTTTATGAGACAATAGAGTTTGGTAAAGGTTTTAATGGACGACAACCAACAATAAGTAATTTAGAAATTAACAGAGTTAAAGACTCTAATTATTTCTTTTGTTAAAAAATAAAAACCCCCACAAGGTTTCCTGTTAGGATTCCCTGTGGGGGTATTTTTATTTTAGTCTTCAGACATTGCTGCTTTACGCAAACGTCCTGCTTTAGCTCGTGCTTGACCTTCTGTCATGCCCCTTGCCATAAATCCTTTAACGTTCTTTTCAAACATTAAATTAAAAGCAGCTTCATTAATTGCAGGTGTCCCTGCGAGTGAAGCATCTAGCTTAAGCGTCTCTGCTAAATCAATATCAGATACACCTTGCGAATTTAAGATATTATAGTTTTTCATAATTAGTCCTCATTAATTATATTGCGCTGAATTTAAATTAAATTCTTTAAAGGCAGATTGTCTTTCTCTTTCGGCTCGCTTATGCCAATTAGTTAAAGCAATTCGTATTGGTTGAGATGTTCCACCTTTAGTAAATTGTAATCTGCGATTCAACATCATGGTTAACGCTTTCTTTAAAACTGCACCACTAATCTGTCCAGTTCCATCAGGGTTCCATTGTGCGCCTTCACCTTTAGTTACTGTTCGTAATATCTGTTCAGTAAATTCAGGCGTAGTAGAAATTGCTTCCATTGTTGTTTGTCTGTCTTGACTAACTACTTTCATAACGCCTTCATTTGCTTCTTTATGCAGACGCTGAAGCTCTTCATGCAGCGAACGATACTTTGATTCATCATTCATATCATACATTTGAGATGGATTTATACTCCGCATAGCGGTTTCATAGCCACCCATTAAACCATTATAAATAGCTTTAGCAATAGAATACTGCTTATTTATTTTAGTAAAGTTTTTATTTATTGCAGCATGATATTGTTTTACTGAAGAAGCATCTGTAATAATAGCATCATGAACAGGAATTAAATATTGAACCCCTTGTCCTGAGTCAAACATTTTTCTGTTAACTTCAATAACTGATTCAGCCATAACTGCAGCATCGATTTGTTGAACAGTAAGAACAGGTAATTGATTAGCTACCTCTTGACCGTATCGAGATCTTTCTTGTAGAACCCAACCAGTCTCTTTGTCTCTAACTAATTTTCTTTTCTTTGTTCTTGCGCTACCTGTATACTCAGGCTTAGTTAATTCAACACCGACAATCTCATCACCTACTGCTAACTTTAAAGTTTCCCCTGTTTTAAAATACTCTGTTGAACCCATATAAATAGTATTACCCATTGGGCCTTGCATACTAGGGACAACCCCAAACATTGACCATAAATGTCCTGCTTGTTTATATATTTTTTGATGAGTAAAGTTTAATGTAGGTGTTAAAGTAGCTGTAATCAAATCATTCAAGTCTGCTATCATTTCATCAGGTGAATATCTTCCACCTTGATAGGTAGACACATCGATTATTCCTGATGCTTTTACTTTAGGCGAATAAATAAAATCAGAGGCCGTCTCATCGTTCATATTAATTGCACGACCATAAGAAACTTCCATTAGAGGTTGCTTAGATAAGTCTTTAATTAAACCTCTACTATCATCTGCATTATTAATATTCTCTACTACTGAATACCAAAAAGATTTTTTATCATCTTTACCTGCAAAAGCAGTTTCAATTCCTGTATAAAGATTGTTAGCAAACAGCTTACGGATATCTCCTAACGGTAATACATTTGTAATATCATTACCTTGCTCATCCGTCTTATTGCTAAAGATCATGCCTACTCGTTTTAAAAGATTTACATCTCCAGCTTGAGTTGCTTGAATAGCTATTCCGTTTTGTTTACCATCATGTTGAGTTTGTGCTTTTGTTTCAAAAGTACCACCTGATTTCATAGCTTGATCATAATTTGCAATATCAATATATGACTGGAAAGAATAAGCCCACTCGCCTTTGTCAGTAAACTTTTTAAAGATATCGTTAAGTGCAGGATCCGCTGCTAAGAAACCTTCTAAGTTAGCTTGAGGATCTTTTTTCATTGCATCAACAGCTGCTTTAAGTTTATTACCGATTAAAACTAAGTTATCATAAGCCTTTTTATCGTTGAACATTTGTCGAGATGCATCCATAATTGCATTCCAACCCATGTCTTCAATGTCAACTCCATTTGTCTGCTCTAATGTTAATAGATTGCGACCTGTAATGTACATAAAGTTTTCAAACGTTTCAGTATTACGATCTTGTGAAGGATTAATAACAACTTTCTTTGCATTACCCAAAAACATTCGTGCTAGACTTTTACTATCTTGAGGATTCAATACAGTGTTTCGCATAAAGAAACGACCGACTGAAGTAGCATGGAATATCTTATTATAGAAAACTCTGTCAAAGCCTTTTTGTGCGCCTTGATCTAGGATTTTTATAATCTTCTTAGCTTCTTTACGCATAACCATATTAGCCTGTGCTATTGCTTCTTCTTCAGGCATAGTTTTAATTGCGTGATCGTAAGCTTTACGCCATTTAGTTTCGTCAAGCCCAAGTGTTTCTGCAAACATTCCATTAGAATAAAAGTGTCTACGATCAGGTCTTTCTCTTAGTATTAAACGTGGTTGATTTGTATATGGATTTACTTCTCCAAAACCAACTACACTATTAACCATCATACGAGCCATCATAAATCTTTCTTCAATAACTCGATTTGGTATTGAGCCTAAAATACTCTTTGCTAAATCAGCTTTAGCTGTATTAGGATCATATTTATTTGTAGCTGAAATATTTCCTGCTTTTCGTTTTCCTTTTTCTCTTGCTTGGAAAGGGGCTGTTGTGCCACCTACTGTTGGAGAAGAGGATACATCAATATCAGTAATTAAACCCATTTCACGAAGCATTGGAGTCATTGCGTTTACATACTCTTGCCCCCACGCACTTAGTGCAGGATAAGGATTGCCTTCTGGATCAGGCACTTGACTAAACATTCCTGATTCATTTAGCACTTTAGCAAACACAGCGTTAAGCCCTGCTTTTACTCTAGGTGAAGCAGCTGTTCCTGCTCCCCCAAACCCTGTTCTAACTTGCTCACTTAAAGCAGTAGGATTATCTGCAACTAAATTAAGAACTTCTTCTGCCATTCTATTTTGCATCATAGTAGCATTTAATGGCATGCCTTCTGTTGTTTCATAAAGATTGTTTTCACTAAAATCTTTACGTTTAACAATACGATCATCCTCACGATCCATCATATCTTTACCAACTAAAGCAGCAGCAACTGCAAGTCCGTTACCTAGCTTTGGGCTAAGCACTCTTGTTTCTGAATCATAAAGATTTAATTGTTGTAAAGTAGAAAGTATTTCTTGTGAGGCAGGGCTATCATCTGCAATTAAAGGTTGTGTAACACCTCCCAGCATTTGGTTGTACTCAATGCCTCTATCCGCAAGCCTTTCAAGATCATCATTAAGCTGATCTTTTGAACGAGTTCTATTTTGTTCGTTAAGCTCTAATCTATTTACACCTTGAGCTGCTTCCGCTTGAGCGTCTGCTTCTTGCATAACAAAGGCTTCTTGAATTTCAGGCTTTGAAATAAGCTCTTCACGACTTCTAAAATCTAATGTTCCAGGCTGGAAACTACCTTGCTCATCAACAGTGTCCTGTTTAAACCGAGAGGCTTGTGCAGTCTGCATTAACTGCTCTTCTGATAATGCTTGTCTTTTAATTTCAGGATCATCAGTAAATTGATTTGTAGCAGGGTTAAACACTGGCCCCATTGCTTGAACTTGTAATTCTAAATTACCTGATTCTGCAATCGCTTCATCAGTTGCTGCTTGAGGATCTGACATATATTCAGGAACTGAAGTAACAGGGTCATCAGGTGTTACCATTCTTGAACTAATTTCTTCTACAGGTGTTTCTAAAAAGAAATCATCACCCTTTGCTTGCTGCAGTCGTTGAGCAGCTAACCTCCCTACTTCTGCTTGTTCTTCTTGTCTTTGTTTTCTTGATTTAATTGGGCCAAGTACCATTCTAATTCTCCTAGATGGGTGACACCTTGGGAGTGCCACCCGTAGTTAATTAATATGAGCCTAAGAAATAATCTCTCATTTCGTTTTCATCTGGCAATTCTATATCGTCTATTGGATTTTGTAACGTAGCTGCTTTAGCTGCACCTCGCCTTAAGTTTGTTGCAGGACCAATAAAAGGTGCTGCACTAAATAACTTATTAAATCCTCTTTCACCTTCGCCTTCAATGAAAGAACCTCCTGCTTCAAATACAGAACTTACATTACGCATAGTTGGTCCTGCTTCGCCAAACAAAGTGTTAGATAACCACTCAATCCCTTCATCTCTTTGCGGATAAAGAGGGTGAGCAATATCAACTACTCTTTCATATTGACCAAGCACACCTGATGCATACACTGCACGCTGTATATAGCCTGAAGTATCTAAATAAGGACTAGGCTCCTGGAATTTAATTAAGTCTTTAAGGTATTGTGATGCGCCACCTAAGACTAATAACATTACAATAACACTAAACGTATCTGCTTTAACTTTAATATTGCCTCGCTTTAAACCGCGTGAATAAAGCTTTGGGATAATATTAGCAGTGAAAGTACTAATGAAACCATTAAACTGAGTTATTAATTGATAGTGTGGATCTTGAAATACTAAAGGTCTATTAGCATGTCCAGGCATTTGAATTCGTTCATGGACATATCGCTGAATCCCTAGCGTCATTTCTTCATTAATATACTCTTCGATTTCTTTAGCATACTCTCTATACGCTTGGTCTACCGACATTCGGTTTCTACCTTCGTATAACTGTGGGTCATTAGAAACTTTTAATAACTCAATCATTGCAGCTTCACGTTGCGTTCTAGGCTTAACTTTCCCAGCACCCCCTACGTCTGCTTCATTAACTAACTCTTTAGTTACATTAGCTGGAAGACCATCTGTTATATCTAACAAAGCATGGCGTGTTACTGAGTCAACGTCCTTCATTAGCTTCATCATTCTTTCAATATTAAAACCAAGAGAAGTTAATTGACGATAAGCTTCTTGCTCTAACTCTGAAAAATTTTCAAAGTCAAAATCATAATCAGATTTTTCTACATCTTGAGCAAGATCTTCTACATTATCAGATAATTTGCTTAAACCAATAAATTTACTTTTAGTTGGTGCTAATTCTAATATATCAAAAGAATGTCGGATAGCATCTAAAGCTACAACAGAAACAATTCTACGCTGAAGTTGTGTAATGCCTTGAATACCTACGCCTTTAAAGAAAGCTTCATGTAACCTAGCAAATGCAACATCACGCTCACCCGTAGCTA
>Ga0208162_1001647_pt1 | contig 11461 bp, 11 predicted proteins | sample CB_VirMetaG_4_FD_184539 | JGI IMG/M metagenome (GOLD analysis project Ga0208162, IMG submission 184539) | Freshwater to marine saline gradient viral communities from Chesapeake Bay - CB_1508_1M Viral MetaG (SPAdes) (version 4) | ecosystem: Environmental > Aquatic > Marine > Coastal | place: USA... | reverse complement strand
CTGAAATATCTCCTAATCGCTTATATAACTGTTCATATCTGCCTGCTGACCATACTGATTGTTTCTCAGAGATTATGTTCCTGCTGCTGTCCGGTTGTGGAGTAGGCTACTCAGTGCAACAACACCACATAAAGGATCTGCCAAACATAACTAAGCCATTTGTCAAGAGAACTAGAAGGTTTGTTATTGGTGATTCAATTGAAGGTTGGTCAGATGCTGTTAAGGTATTAATTAAATCTTACCTTGGTAACAAGCGTACGTCTAAAATACTGTTTGACTACACTGACATCAGGCCAAAAGGCGCTAGGCTGGTTACATCTGGTGGTAAAGCTCCAGGTCCTCAGCCATTAAAAGAATGTTTAATCAAAGTAGAAGGAATATTAAATGCGAAAGAAGACGGATCGACTCTCAGCTCTATTGAGACTCACGATATTATTTGCCATATTGCTGATGCTGTCCTTGCTGGCGGCATAAGACGTGCGGCTTTAATCAGTTTGTTTAGCGCAGCTGATGATGAAATGATCTCCTGTAAATCAGGTGATTGGTGGGAGAGCAACCCACAACGTGGTAGAGCTAACAACTCTGCTGTATTAATGAGACACAAAATCACGGAAGAGTTTTTTATGAATCTGTGGAAACGTGTTGAACTGTCTGGTGCTGGTGAGCCTGGTATTTATCTGAACAACGATAAAGACTGGGGAACAAATCCTTGCTGTGAAATAGCGCTAAGACCTTTTCAGTTCTGTAACTTATGTGAGGTTAACGTCTCAGATATTGAAAGTCAATTTGACTTCAACGCTAGGGTGAAAGCTGCTGCGTTTATAGGAACGCTTCAAGCGGGTTACACTGACTTCCATTACTTACGTGAGATATGGAAAGAGACAACTGAAAGAGATGCATTAATCGGTGTGTCAATGACTGGCATTGGATCAGGCGCTGTGCTTGACTTTGATATGTCTGATGCGGCTAAAATAGTTAACAAAGAAAACGCTAGAGTTGCTAAGCTAATTGGCATAAACAAATCAGCGCGATCTACAACTGTTAAGCCTGCAGGGACGACATCTCTGGTGTTAGGAACGTCTTCGGGTATTCATGCATGGCATAATGATTATTATGTCCGTAGGATGCGCGTAGGGAAAAACGAGGCTATATATACATATCTGTCTGTAAATCATCCTGAGTTAATTGAAGACGAGTTCTTCAGGCCTCACGACACAGCAGTTATATCTGTACCTCAAAAAGCTCCTGAAGGATCTATTATGAGAACTGAATCACCATTTGATACGCTTGAACGTGTAAAGCGTGTAGCTACTGAGTGGGTTAAACCAGGTCACAGAACAGGTTCGAACAGCCATAACGTTTCGGCTACTATCTCCTTACGAGAGGACGAGTGGGATGAAGCTGGAAAATGGATGTGGGAGAATAGAAACCATTACAATGGTTTATCTGTATTGCCTTACAACGGCGGTACATACACGCAGGCTCCGTTTGAAGACATTGACGAAGCTAAGTTTAATGAAATGTCGAAAGTGTTATCTAACGTAGACTTAACCAAAGTGGTTGAGCTAGATGACAACACAGATCTATCAGGCGAGCTTGCTTGTGCTGGTGGCAACTGTGAAGTAGTTTAATTTAATTTAATATATTTATTATGACAGAATTACAAAGAGTTTACAACAACATGTTAGTAACCTTAGAAAAAGGTTTAGCTGATTTAGAAAAGTTTGAAGATGGCAATATGTCAGCTGGAACTAGAGTCCGCAAGAATATGCAGACAGTTAAAGATCTTGCTCAAAAAACTAGAGTTCTAGTTCAAGAACAAAAAAATGCTGTACCAGCTTAAATAGCTAGCGTGTAGACGATAATCATTATCACTACATAAAGCGTTTTGCTTATATCAATTTTACGGTCCATAGAGTTATAATTACTTTATGGGCCGTTTTTTATATTAAGTAATTGTTAAGTTATTGCTAATCGAAGTCTATGTATTCTATAGTAACTTCTTCTCCTTGCTCTATAGCTTTAGCTACACTAGGGTATATACGCTTGTAAGCGTTTACAGATTTACCTACAAAACCGTCAGGTAATAATTGATTGTTTTCTTGCGCATCACCTACTATCAAACAACCTGCCGTGTGCTCATCTGTGTTTCCAGTATGTATAAGAATATACTCAAAGTTAGGAACATCAGTAATGTGTAGCATGCCCCTGTGTATGCCAGGATATTTTTTAGTATATCTTCCGTGAAAGCCACCTTCTTTTCTTAGTTCTATTTTATATGTTCCAGCAGGAACTCTTGTTTCACCCTTTACTTTCAAAGCCCTACGCTCGTCTTCTAGCGTGTAACACATGAACTTATTACCTAAGTCTGTTTCTTGAAACAATAAGCCTGAAGTTGAATCAGACTCAGAACTAAATCTTAATACTTTTAGTTTCATTTTTCTCCACATTTTTTACTTGGGTTACCAACCTGTCTCCAGTCTTGCTTAACCCAATCTCTTAAACCTTTGCTTTTAGTACTACCATCTCTAATAAAGCTCTTTGAGCTTCTAACCTGTTTACCTTTACTAGCTGCAGCTTTTTTAGCGTTAATAACTTTTTGTTTTTCAGCAGGACTCATTCTAGCTATTTTAGCTTTAGGTAGACATACTTTACGCGTAGCTTTTTTAACAGGACTAGACTTTTCGTTTTTAGATTTTAATGTAGCTTTAGCAGACTTAGCAAGCCTTGCTTGTTCCATTTTACCCATAACCTTAGCTCGCTGTTCTAATACAGTTAGTATCTGTACTTTTCTAGCGTAAGGTTTATTTATCTTCATAACCTTAGCTATTGTCTTTCTAGCATCAGCTACTGTAGCAAATTTAATAGGTACTGTATCTTTAGGATTTTCATCTGTATATAGACGTCTATCCGAGCCTTTAGGCTTTTTACCTGTACCAACTACAGGGTCTTTACGTTTTTTTAATGGTCGATTTGTTTGCATATTTATAAACCAATTTGCTAACTGCTTATCTCTAGCTGTAGCTTCTTTTCTGCTTTTTAACTTACGAGCTTTTTCAACTGTAACATCTCCACCGTATAGCTTTGATATACGAGCTTTTAATACACCTCTGTAAGCCATTATTTTTTATCTTTACCTAGTCGCTTTCTAACGATGTCCATTGTTTTACGCATCTTAGCCGCATACTTAGGGTCTTTGTTTCTTCTAAATACTACCTGTTGATTTAGACTACTTATTATTTTTGATAGATTACCTTTACGTGATTTAATCATCCAGCTAGCTAAACTTGAGGCTGATAAGCTTTTAAATTTACCTTTAGCGTCAGGTGCATCAGACTCTTGAAACTTGCCCATACGCTTTTTAGCTGGGCTAGACTTTTTACAGCTACCTTTAGATCCTTTAGCTGTGCCAGCAACTCTTTCATAACCCTTCCAACATTTAAGTGGACTACTGGGTTTTAAGTGTTCATACATGTCTTTACCTAACTGCTCGCCAAATTTACTGTCAGACTTATAATGAGCATGAGCTACGTTTCTGCTGTAAGATATATCTTTGCCAAGCTTTAAAAACTCTTTAGCATGTTTAGGAAACTTATCGCCTATTAACTTTGCTATTAATATACCTTGTACTGAGTGGCCTGATGGATAAGAAGGTGTTTTCATTGAGTCAAGCTCTTTATCATCAAGCTTAATGTTGTTTTTCTTTGCTAGCGCTTTTGGTCTAGGTCTGTTGTGGTGTTTCTTTATTTTTAATATTACTTTAGCAGACTCAGCAATTACTTTATCAAGATCTTCACTACTAATGTTCAAGTCTTTTTTCTTAGCTAGTTTTAAAAAGCTAGATTTAATGTCGTCTTTTTCTTTAACAAACCTTTCGTTTATAGGTATTTTATTCAACTCTTTTATTTCTTGAGTTGTAGTAAAAGAGCCATCGCTTGGAGGCTTCTTGTTTAAATACTTTTGTATGTCAAAGTCTTTGAACATACTAGCATTTATGATTAGAGGCCCACATATTAGCGTAAGCGCTAGGATATACATCAAACTTTTTCTTAGCAGCTGCTTTTTGACAAGGCTTTAATTTACCTTTCATAGGAGACTTCATCTTGACAGCAGTCTTTGGTCCACGACCAACGTTGTCAGGGTGAAATCTAGATGACTTATTCATTTCACCTACTTCTCTACCTTGAGCTTTAGCAGCTTGCTCTTTAGGTGAAAGACTCATGTCTTTACCTTGCATCTTCATTGCTGATACTCTTCTTCTACCACAACCTGTTTTAGGTATAGGATTATTTTTTTGTACGTATGCCATAATTATTTTGTTAACAGTTCCATCTACGTCTAGCGGCTAAACCTCTTTCGCCTTTCCAGCTTTTAGATCTAGCACAAAACGACTTTCTTCTATTCGCGTCTTTACTTCCTGGTTTTAGTTCAGATGGTTTTTTTGTAACAGCGGTTTTTAATTTACTACCTGGATTTTTTCTTTTATATTCGTCAACACCTTTCTGTGTCATACCTCCACCAGCTGCAGCTCCAGTGCCCGTTGGTTTAGCTTTATTAAAGTTTTTTCCAGGACCTATAGTTTTTCTAGGCTCAGCTTTTTTTAAAGCAGAAGCCCTACGTCTATGTCCATTTATTCTTTTTCTTTTCATTAATCTATAGTATAAACAACCTCTATCGAGCTAGCTGTATTAGTGTTAACTGTTATAGTGCTTGTATCACATTCAAGTGGATATGTATCAAATAATACTATGGAAGTTTTAATTGGCAATAATAAATCTTTAGTTACAAATACAGAGCCAAATTTAACCTCAACCTCTGGAGTAGTGCTAGCGTGTATGTTGCTAATAGTCATATTTAAAAGCTTAGTGCCTTTAACTAATGCTTTAGCGTCTGTGCCATTGAATGAGCTTAATGTAAGTGTTCTTGCCATAGTATTACTATTACACGTTAAGGTGTTGAATCTATTTCTCTACTAGATCCTGCTAAGTACGTGCTCCAGTCGTCTTCAATAACTACAGTTATATAAAACCTTTCGTTGCTTCCAGATATATCTGTGTCAGACTGTATTGATATAGCAAACATATCTGTAGAGTCCCAATGCTTAGCGTTGCTAAAAACATAATGAAATAAATGATGGTCATCACCGTCGTTTATAGCTAGCGTTTCTGTTTCTTGTTCCGTAAATGTAGCATAGGTAGCTCCAACCACATTTGTTGTCACGCCAAAAGTTACATTAGCATCTCCGGAGTGTGTGTTTAAGTTTTCTACTCTTAAAGATACAGAAACAACTCTACCATCACAAACGGCCAACTCTGAAACTTCTTCTCTATGTACCGTAACGTTTTCATCTTGAGACTTAAAAGGTATAAAATACTTTGTAGTATCTATGTCTTGTCTAAACGAAGTGTTTATGATCCTATAGTTTTTTCCTGTTTGAGCGGTAGCGTGAACTGCCGCCGCACCAGCTGGTGTTACAGCCCTTGCCGTGTCTGTTCCAGTTGTAGCTTCGCCTGTTGTGGCTAGCTCTACTACACCTTTGTTTGATTCGCTTGCATCTTCTGCTGAATATGTAACTTGCTTTACTTGTGTGCTAACTTGGTTTATTGAAACATCAATCCCTTCTCCAGTTAGAAATTGAGTAGTATGACTTCCAGAGCTTGTAGTTAGATTTGAAGATCCATTGCTAACTACTATAGCTGTTATATCACCATCAGCAGGAACATCAGCCTTTACTATTTTGTTATTAGAGTCTAGACCTAAGTTACCACCACTAGCTATAGTGCCAGTGCTTACGTCTTCAAGAAATACGTCGTTACGAAACCTTGAGATGAAGTGTTGTATAAACTCACCTAAAAATTTCATCTAACAATAACTTTAGTTGTTACGCTAACTTTATCTTTATAAATTTTAACCAAGTAGAATCCTTTGTTTAACTCTATACTTTTTATACTTTTTGATTTTTCAATTAGCCTACTTTCAATACTATAAACCTCTATATCCACGTTAGTATTAAAATTAATTATACCGTTAGATGGGTTAGGATATGGAGTTATACCTAATCTATCGAACGTAGATATGCTTGTAGGTCCAGTCCAACCATCCTGGCAATAGTTATATAAATCGTAGCAAGCGTTATCCCAGTTGTCATCACAACAATAAGGATCAACTTCTATTACCCAGCTAAAACACTCATTAGGAAGAGTGTATACATCACCAACGTTACAACCAGCAGAATAGTAGCAAGAACTGTCTGGCACGTTTGCCTCCGCATTATAATTAAGAGCGGACGGATCAGTGCAACCAGGCAGTGGATAAATACAAGAACCATTATCAGTGTTTGCAATTATGTTATAGTTTATTGCCGTACTATCAATACAGCCGTTAATTACCTCTATGCAACTACCATCGTCAGTGTTTGCGATAGAGTCATAGTTAAATGCTGTGGCATCAGTACAACCATACGAGTATGCTATACACGAGCCGTCATCTACGTTTGCGTTAGGATTAAAATTAAACGCTAACTCACTCATACATCCTAAGACAACGTCAATACAAGAGCCTTCTAATTCTTGATTTGCCTCAGGGTTATAATTCAAGGCTGTAGAATCCATGCAGCCAAGAACGATCAGCGTTTCACAAGTTCCGTCATCAAAGTCAGCGTCTGCGTTATACTCGATGTAAATTGGATTCGTACACCCTTCAACGTAGTAGCAACTTTCGTCATCTGTGTTAGCTTCATCATTATAATTTAATGCTGCTTGATCTATGCAGCCGTATGCTTTTTCTATACAACTATTACCACAGTATGGCATGCCTTGTACTGTTACAAAAGGTATTAGTGGACTAGCAAATCCACCCGGCGCGTCAATAGCTACATGCTCTTCAGAGTATAAGCTATAACCACATTGTACCGATGTGAACTGTGATTGCTGTGTTATATTAAACTTAACTTCTATTGGTTCTGATATGCTTAAATCAAAAGTGAAAGTAGTGTCAAAGCCGTCTTCTAAAGTAAACACACCTAAAAAGTTATTACCTTGAACCACTTGTAAGTACGCCCCAGCCCAACCGTTGCCAGCTAAGTCTGTTAGCTCTAAAGTGTGGGTGCAACTGTCTGTTAGTATGTCTGTATTAGCTAGGCTATCATAATTAAACGCTTCTTCATCATTGCAACCAAATACTCTTTCTGTGAAGCACATGCCTGTGTCTACCGTAGCTTGAGGCAAAAACTCTACATACATGTTGTTCATACAACCAAACACAGGTGGTGGCGGCGCACAGTCTTCTAGTGTAAATCCATGAAAAGCAGCAAAGCCAAAGTTAGCAGAGTCTAGTTGTACTATAGTATCTCCACAATGCAACACATAGTAAGACCCATCTTGTCCTCCCCATAAGCTACCAGCTAATCCATCTCCATATAAGTCAGATATACTAAATATATACTCACCGTTAGGTATACACAATTGAGTAACCTGTGGTGAATAGTTTATTATATCATCGTAAGGTCCACCAGTAACAACGGTGTCTTCGTATAGATCTACTATAGCCCAAGATGTTTCTTCCGGATATTGATCAGGGTTAATTACTATATCTACATAAGTTCCGTTAGGACACTGCGCAAACGCTATGTTAACACAAAGTATTAGTGTAATTAAATATTTCATTAAAATTTACTTATTATAAGTTCGTCAATATACTCTTGAATTTCTTTTTTAGTTGAGACCATTTTAAAACTAAGGTCTGCTTGAAATCTTTTAACTTCTTCTCCATCGTCGAATATTATTATTGTTGGCACTACAGCAATAGAATACTTTTTTTGAGTATCACCATTACTAATGTCTTTGTTGCTTTTATCTACGTCAGACAGTTTATTAAACCACTCAACATTGTTGGCAGAGTTCCAGTCAGCGTTGAAATGTACTGCTGTTATCTGACAAAAACAAGTTGTAGATATAAATAAAGCTATCGTTGTTAAAAGCACTTTCATTATCTTAACTGATCTATTTTATCTTCCATACGAATCATGCGATCCTCAAGCTTTTTAACATCATCTCTTGTCTCCAAAATAGTATTACGTATGTTTACATCTTTCATTTGAAACTCCATCTTAGAAACCTCCGGAGCTGGTAGTTCTTTAGCTTCAGCTATATCAGCTTGAAGTGTAAACCACATACCTATCATTGTTGCCATGCCAAACCCTAATGCTACTAGTGTTTGTATACTAACTTTAAAGCTAGTGTTTTCGTTTAATTCTTTTGCCATGTTAAAAAATTATGTAATTAATACCACCCTTAAAGTCGTACCATTCTTTGTTCCAATACTTATTATACTTACCTTCTAAAAATACACCTAGGTTTTTATTTAGCTTGTAGCCAAATATTAATCCTCCTGAGTAATCATACCATTGTTCTCCGTCGTTAAAGTTGTGATATGAGAACTGACCACCATCATCGTAGTGGTAAGGCATTAAGTTACCCCAAGTGTGTAACCAAAAGTTCTTTTTATAATGATAGAAGTCAAAGCCAACGACTAACGAATATTGCCACTGGTTGTTTAACTCTCCTCTTTTCTTTTCAACATAATCTTTCAACACGCCAGGCATAACAACCTTATTCCATACCTCAGCGCTTGTAGCTATTATAGCTCCATCAGGAGCTCTATACTCTGACTCATACACGTCTATGCTATAACCTTCTTCTATAGCCAAGCATGTATAGTGTATTCTATTATTATCAAACGACCACTCTTCAAGCGGATCATAACCATAAGGCTCTGCTAGTCTTTGAACTGCGCCTAAATTAAACGATAGTTTCTTTTTACCGTTTAATCTTAGTCTTTGTGTAGACTCAAAATACTCTATATCTGCAAAGCCATCTACAATATATTCTACTTTAGCTAACCATCTGTCGTCAACATATCTTACAAAATGCTGTTGATCAAAGTATTCTATACCCTCTTGCCTTTTGTAATCTACTTCGAATAAAAATTCAAACGGTGATAAACCTACGTTAGCAGCATCTGAAAATGATGTTTCTGTACCGTCTTTAAATGGAGTTGATCCTTCGTAGTTAAACCTTTTGATCTTACGTATACCCATTGTTAGTGAGTAATCGTAAGGAGTAAATATAGTATCGTATATTAATGTGCTACCCTCAACAGAATAAACATCTTGGTCTGATAAAGAAGTACCTCCATTGGCAGCTACATAGAACGTAGAAAACTTAAATGCTTTTTTTATTTGAGCATTAGCTACGTTGCAAAATAATAGTAGTAAAATTATATACTTCATAAGTAAATTATTACACATTAATCGTGATAGTAACACAGTCCAGATTTAGAATTTGTCTTAACGCCACATCTCTTGCCATCAGACTTTATCTTCTTACATTGTTTCATTTCACCAGACTTGCTTTTCTCTACTTTCTCGTGAACAGTACAAAAAGATTTTCCATCAACTACTTTTCGCTTACATCTATTGCCTTTAGAGCTAATAGCAGCACAAGTAGCGTCATCACCTTCTTCTTTTTGCTTTTCAATGTTCTTCTTAACTTCTTGCTCGTTTTTCTTAGCTTCTTCTTCTTTCTTTTTTATTTTGTTTTTCTTAGCTTCTTCTTTACGCTCTTCAGCTTTTCTTTCTTCAATCTTTTTTTCAACTTCATACTGCTTCATACGCTTAGTGTCTAGCGTAACAACGTATTCGTTTTTCTTGCCTTCGTTTTTAACAACTTCAGTTCCAACGCCTAAGTCCCAAGCGCTCCAACCAAGAGCTAAAAATACTCTCTGCATTGCTGAGTTTTCTTGATTAAAAGCTTCTCTAAGATTATCTGCTTTCCTTATAGCTCTAGCCATCGGTATGTTTGTAGTTGCTTCTACCACGTTACCTATAGATTGCCAAGCCGGATTGTCGTAGTCTAACATAGACATTTCTTGCATCACGTCTTTTTGATACTTACGCGTATAACCAGCGCTAGCTATTTTTCTAACTTTAGAACCTAGTGGAGGAGAAACGTTTAAAAGTTCAATAGCAACTTGGTTGTAGTCTGCTCTAAAGCCTTTTTCTTCTTGCTCGTAAAACTCAAGTATAGCGTTTTTAATAGTCGCTAAAGCTGCTCCGTATACGCCAGATCCTCTAGCTAAAGAATCAAACATGCTGTTTAGTATTCTAAAGTTTTTAGTATCTTCCTTCCTATCTCTAGCAGCTTGTTGAGACTCTGTTAGCTCTTCATCGTCTTCGTCAAAGGCTAAAGCAAACAAAGCATTTTGTAATGACGCGAATATAAAGTTCTGTATAGCACCGTAGTATAATATTCTAGATACATTTGCTCTCCAATCACCTCTTTTATTTACTAGATCACCAGCTGCTTTTTTAATAAGCCTGTTATATTGCATAGGTGTATTAGCAAAAGCTAATATAATTCTACCTAAATTAGAAGCTTGCTGTTGTGATATACGATCAGGTCTAGCAGACTGTTGAGTTTCTTCTGCTATTTCTTGAAAATCTAGCATAGCTCTACTCTCTGCTTGGCTTTGAGACATACCTGACTTCAAGTAAGTATTAATCCTATTTCTATAGTAAGTAGCACCACCTGAAGCGATAGCAAAGCTATCCGCGATTTGCGTAGGTGTAAAACCTATTTTGAGCAAATAACCTAAAGCCGCTTTAGCTTTGTTTGTTGCACCAGCTACAGCGCTTGCAAGCTCAGCTTCGTTTACGTTAGTTGCTAAACCAGCTCTTCTGTTTCTTAAAAAGTCAGAGTTAAACAAGAAACTAAAGTCAGACCAATATTGTTTTTGATTAGCAAAAGCTTTACCAGCCGCAAATATGTTGTTGTCTTCAAAGTTTATAAAGTTAACAGTAGACAGAGTCTGTAGCACAGCAGATCTTGCATTGAAGAACATGATAGCACCAACAGAGTTATTAACCCAATTAGTCCAGCCTTGACCGTAAGTTTTACCTTTAGATCTATTAGTTCCGTTTTCCATACGATACAATACATCTTCTAATGCCTCTCTAAATTGCGTACCGTATACAGCTTCTATTTTATTTATGTTTGCAGGAGAGAATATTACTTCTTTGTTCTGAACCCACTCTTGCAAGAACTGTTTTCTACCTACCTTGTTCGTAGCATTTTGTAAATCTAAAGCTATGTTTTCTGTATTCCAGTATTCGCCTGGTTTTAAGTAGCCATCTTTTTGCTTAGATATTATACCTAAAGCGTCTGCGAAAGCTCTCATCTCAGGATCTGTCTTGACTGTAAGTAACAACTTAGCTTTTCCTTGTTTCGAAAGACCAGGTGTTTCATACCCAGCTTTTTCGAATAAGTAAACTCTTATCGCCATGTCGTTTGTAAAAGTAGTTCCTTCTATTAGCTTACCTAACTTCTTTTTAACTTGAGGAAACTTTTTTCTTAAAGCGCTATAGTCATCTCTAATAGTTTGCTTCATCTGACTCATAGCTCTA
>Ga0208162_1001646_pt1 | contig 11464 bp, 19 predicted proteins | sample CB_VirMetaG_4_FD_184539 | JGI IMG/M metagenome (GOLD analysis project Ga0208162, IMG submission 184539) | Freshwater to marine saline gradient viral communities from Chesapeake Bay - CB_1508_1M Viral MetaG (SPAdes) (version 4) | ecosystem: Environmental > Aquatic > Marine > Coastal | place: USA... | reverse complement strand
CCTGTTTTTCTACTATCTTTTTGATAGAATTAAAAACAAATGCTGCTTTTCTAAAAAATTCAGATATTCTTTTTCGATTCTTCTCATCCTTAAGATAATCTGTTGCACCTTTAGCAATAAAAATCGCTGCTAAATCTGCAAATATGCTTGCAAATGGACCTAAGAATTTCTCAATCCACCCAAGAAATCCTCCACCACTTTTCTTGACATCCTTAGTATCCGAATCTTTCTCGTTTTCCTTTGCTTTCTTTTTGAGTTGGGACGGTGATTTATTACTTGCTGCCTCCTGTCTCGCCTCTGCCTCAAAATCTCTTTGACGCCTTAATTCCTTAGTCCTTTGAATTTGTTGCGTCTTATAAAACTTTTGTAATGCACTATTGTTGACATTGATGTCAGCAACAATGTTTGCGATCCCTTCTACAGTTTTACCCAAGCGGTTTGTTGCCAGGAGTTGTGTGCTCGTAGCACGCACAGTAGGATCCGAAGAAGATCCAATAACTCCTGGATTAATAAACTTGTATGGGGTAATCTTAGCCAACTTGACGCTCCTTGATTCGTCTTTCCTCTTCCTTTAGGAATTGGATTAGTAAACTCATGTAGATTTCCTTCTCAAAAGGGATCAGATTATCGATGTATTCCATATCCCACTTGTGATGATGCATCAACGCAAAGTTGGATTCATAATAATTTCTCAGTGTATTATGTAGAAGGGCTACTCGAAAAAAGCAGCAAGACCTTCGATAACAACTTCACTTTCAACCTTAGTCTTTGGATTTGTCACCTTAACTGTATGAGATAGTTTTGGCATAGTCTCAAAGAATTCTTGGACCATCTTAAACTGTCCACTATTCATAGATTCAAAGAATTCAATCAACTCCTCCTTAGGAGTGTCCTTACAAATATAAACTTGCTCACTATCAGCGATACTTTCAGCACATCCTGCTGCCATCTCAAAAATTTCATCCATACCAGCACCAGTAAAGTTGCTTTTCACAAACATATCCAAACTTGGATATCCCATAGTAAGAATAATCTGATCATCCAATTTCAACTCGGTTTTATGATCTGGATTTTTAACAACTTCAATTTGGTCTAGAGGAATAGTGACAGAAACTTGCGTTTCTTCATCATCAGGACATGTAATGCTCACATCAACACTCTCACCAACAGATGATGAACGGATCTTCAAAAATAGATACTCAATATCAAACGTTGCAAGTTTAGCGACATTTTTGAGATTAGTGCAATCGAGTAGAATCTTTTTGACCGCATCAATCATGTCTTCTTGCTCACCTGTTTCCATTGCAAGAAACAGAAGTTTTTCTTCTTTGACCAAGAATGGTCTATATTTTACATTTGCCCCTGTCGATGGTAGTTTACAATTATATGAGGGGACATTTAACTTAGGTAGTGCCATGTTGTAATCAATTCAGTAATTTTATTTATTGAGGTGGCGTAGGGTTGTTTGAATCATTTGTGTCAGTAGTGCGATATGCAAGACCAGTCCAATCAAGATCCCTATCACCATAGAATCTATAACGCTCATATAGGAAACTAACATTCATTGATAAAGTTCCTGCTTGAGCATTTGTAAGTGTCATTGACCCAATATTCTGAGGGTATGCATTACGAATGTCGTATACACCAACAAGTTTATCATCCTTATACTTTAGCACATCCTCAGGATCTATATTCTGTGCTTTAAGAATCTTCTTCCAGTTTTCGGGAATTTGAAATTCTGGTCCACCACCTCTTTCCCACTTATAGATGTATAAGTGTGGGCAAACATAATTATCATAGTAGTCGGTGAATTGATTAGAATCACTAGACATAAGACTAATCCACCTTTCAAAAATCATTCTAGTCTTATGATTTCTAGGCATTAAGAAATCAATCGAAATCTGACTGAATGTAGATGAGGTTGCGTAATTAACTGTAGATCCAATATTAGTTACCGTCCCAGTAGTAACCTGCTTACTGGGAAGATTTACATTATCAGCATAGAAATTTAGAAGTTTAGCATTATCACGTTGATCTGGGCTAAGTCTATTGGCAAGTAATAAAGAATTTCTGAATACTGCAGGACCAGCAAAGGAAACACTATACCTATTATTAGTAGCAGGATGAGTGTTTTTGTCCATTGCAAAAGACATAAACTCAGAGAGTCTCTGCTTAGGCGCTCTATTTTTTGCTAAATTAAGATCCATCAGACTTTAAGCTCTTTTTCGGTGATTAACATAAATTCCCAATTATTGTCCTTACAGAATTCCTCTGCTGCTTTCCACTTCGCTTGATTCACACTCCAAGTAACAACTTCATTAATATAACGTTTTGTCATCCTCTTTTGTGTTTTAGGCTCCTTTGTCTGCCTAAAGGGTTTCACTTCGACTAGATATTTTTTATTTCCTATTTTGACGTAAAAGTCAGGAAAATATCTATGTCTTTTTCCATCGACGGGAGAAACGTAAGGAATGACAATTTCCTCACTACCCCATTCTTCAACAGAAGGAGTTATATCACACCATTTCATGAATTTATACTCCCAAGATGACCTATAAATGACATTTTTGGGATCACCTTTGTATTTGCGAGGAAAGGAGGGAGTGTAACGTCCTTGATACCTCATAAATAGAATCATATAGTACACTTGCAACTATTTAGGTGGCGTCTCCAAGTATTCTAAGATATCCATTAAAAGTGCCTGTAGAAGGGGATTACCTCGATAGTGCAGATGCACCAACTGGCAGAGTTGACTATTTAAAGATTCAGAGATTCAGAATCGACCACGAAAAATCTGAAGGTGGTTACGGTGGATCTAATCTTCCTGGCAATAGACAAAATATTCGACTATCTGATGAAGGTGTTGTCTATCTTGCAATGCCACAGAGCATTTCTGTTGCATATCAGGCAGACTATAGTGCCATCAACATGGGTATGATGGGTGTATTGGGCGCTGGAGTTGCTGCTGCTATTGGTGGTGGATCTGATGCAGACCAATTAACTTCAATGGTCCAATCTGCAGCATCTGCTGCTTTACCAGAGCTTGCATATAATAAAGGTGCAAAAATAATCAGTTCCTTAGCAGCTGCTGGTGATTTAGAAACTGGCGTTACAGGTGGTGCTTTACAAAATCTTGTAAAGGGAAGAATTATGAATCCCTTTACTGAGCAAATCTTCAATGGGGTCCAATTCAGGAATCACCAGTTTACAATCAAGATGTTTGCTCGAAATAAAAAAGAAGCAGAAACTATTCTTCAAATTATCAAATATCTGAAAAAAGGTGCTCTTCCGATGCTTGGTAATGCTGATGAAAAAGAAGAAAAGCAATTAGCACAATCAAAAGCAGGACAAGACGTTTTTGGGAAAAATGATGAGAAAGAGGAAACTCCAAGCACAACATCTAAAAAGAAGGAAGTAAAACAAGTCAAGGCAATCAATACAGCAGGAAAATTCCTAAAAATTCCAGATAGATTCCAACTACAATTTGTAAGATATACACCAGGATCTTCAAAAATTAGTTATGTAGAGCACTATAAATTCCAGCCATGCGTTTGCACCAACGTAAGTGTAAACTATACTCCAGATGGTCAATATGTCTCTTTTAAAGATGCTATTGCAAACTTAGGGACTTCTGATGATAAAGGTGCAAATCAACTTTTGGTGCCTGCGGTTGAATTAGGTCTTTCTTTTGCAGAAACAAGATTTGTAACACAAGCAGACATCGACGCAGGATACTAGTATGTCAAAATATTTTCAAAACTTACCCGATATTTACGTTGGTGTAGAAACTGCTGACGAAAGAATTGACCATAAACTAGTCAAAAACATCTTCAGACGAGTTGCTGTTGACGAAGCTATTGAAAAATATTCAACTCAGTTTGAATCATATACTATTCCTGAAGGCAGTCGTCCTGAAATGGTTGCTTTTAGATTATTCGGAGATGCTGAGTTGGATTGGGTTATCCTATTAACCAATAATATTACAGATCTCTACAATCAATGGCCAAAGAATCACCAAGTATTATCTGACTATGTTTTAGAGCAATATGGATCTTGGGAAGGTATCCATCATTGGGAAACTAGAGAAGTTAAGTATAATGAAGCAGTTTTTGTGAAATCTGGTATTGAGGTCAATGAGACCTATAGAGTTACTTTACCAAATGGCACAACATTATCAAAAAATGACTCTATTTACCCAGTAAGTAATATGGAGCATGAAACTTATTTAAATGAGCAAAAACGTCTTATTATTATCCCCAATGGCAACTTACTAGAATTCTTCATTGAAGACTTTGAAGATCTAGTTGCATATCTACCCAGCAAAGAGTTGTCTGAAGATGGCACCAAGAAAACTCCAATCACTGCTGCAAGTAAATTCCTCGATAGAAAATCGTTTAGGAGATCTACTAGTCGCTCTACTGCTGCTCAAGAGACTGTTACATCCTTTGATTACGGTCCCACAACAGGAGGATCTACTGCTAGTGCTAGCGCAGTAACTACAACTACTACTGCTTCCACTACTACATCAAGCACTTCATCTTCTTCTGGATCTTCTGGTGGCAGCGGATACTAAAAAACCTTAGGGACCCAATTTTTGGCGGGATTTTTTTTCCGCCTTTTTGGGAACCTAAGGTCGATTTTGTTTTCAGTGATCGTGATACTTTCTCCAGCAAGGTTCTCTTACTGTTTCATAGTAGTAGTCAACGAATCTACCTCTTGAGTCACGCACCTCTCGATACTCTCGGTGCTCACACATTGCCCGTCTTGGGCGGTAGTGATGGTGGTGGTGCTCTACATGGTGGTGATGGTCACTCTTGAATGGTTCCCAAAACTCACCCCATGTGACTGCTTGAGCAGGAGAAGCAAACCCAACCAACGCCACCGTAGAGGCGAGTAGTTTTGCTTTGAGAGCAGCACGACGCTTCTTTGCTTGGCGCAGTGCCTGAGGTTTCAGGGTGCGCTTTGCTTCTTTCTTAGAATGGTGTTGCCAGTTGGGTGTTGTCATCAGTCTTCCTCAGCGAGGCGAGCGAAATAGGACATTGCATCATCTTCATCATCGACAGGAGAGGAAGCAACTGCTTTCTCTCGGAAGTCGGAAACTTCACGACCCCACGACTCAGAAGGCATGGGTTTTGCGATCACTTCCTCTTCCTCTTCATTGAAAGTGGGACGAGGAGCAGGTGCAGGAGCATTGCCGAGCACCAGATTCAGACGCTGTTGCAGTTGCTCATAGGTCTTGAAGTTTTTAGCGTCTTCAAACTCTGCAAGAGAGTATGCTTGCTTCCAGATTGCCTCCAGTTTGTCATCAGACAGGTCTTCCAGAGTGCCAGGAGAGGCAAACTCAGACTTGTCATAATTCCAATAACCATCGACCTTGCGGATCTTCAGTTTGAAGTCAGCACCAGTCCAGAAGTTGAAAGGATCCAGAGGAGTCTCGTCAGCAAATGCAGGTTGCATTGCTTCTACCAGTTTATCAAAGATCTTCTTACCAAACTTGTAGAGGAAGACACGACCCTCATTCTCAGGGTGAGCAGGATCGCTCACGACATAGATGTTAGCATAGTAGGAGAGTTTGCGCTTTTGAGCACGGGCAACTTCCTTGTCACGATCAGATCCAGAATTCCAAAGAGTGCGATTCAATTCAGAAACAGGATCTTCCTTACCAAGAGTGGTAAGGGAATTTTCAATATACCATTGACCACCAGGACCCTTGAAAGCATGGGACCAGACCTTTGCCCAAGGCATTTCTTCGCCATCGGGTGCAGGGAGGAAACGGATCACTGCGTAACCGTTACCAGACTTATCCAACTCAGGTTTCCAGAGGCGCTCGTCAGGACCACTCGATGCCTGAGGTTGGTTGATTTTTTCGATCTCTTTGGTCAGTTTTGCCAGCGAGTTGCCAGCAGCAGACGCTTTCTTGAGAGATGCAAAGGACATTTCGTATTCTCCGTATTGTTAGTGTGTAGTTGTGTGTGTTTGCTACTGGGTTATCGTAGCATACTATTTAGTCACGGTCAATGGTCTGTTGTGCCGCTTTCTCAAGCGTCTGCACCATTGCTTCCATGCACTCAGGTAGGGTGTTGTATCCAAAAGCATTACACAGAGCATTGATGCGCTGTTTCATGTCTGCTGCTTCAGGATCTTCGCTTGCTGCCAGAGCAAGCCGTGTGTAAAAAGTCCTCTGTCTATCGATAAGGTTTTTACAGTCTTCAATGTGCTCCAGTTTTTCTTCTGTAGTCATTGTGCTAATTTGTGAGGTGCGACTTGCAACCTCTTGATAAGTTTGAAAAATTTCATGCAAGTTTTCTTGCACTTGATCTGACTTAAAAAAACTCATAGTTTTGCCTTAATTGTCTCTAAAATTATCTTCTTATATTTCTTACAGTCAATCGCCAGGAAAGGTTGATACTTAGTGATCTTAAGTTTGGTATCATTCCACATAGGATCAGTCAATACCTTATCAATACGACTTACATACTGAAGACAGTGGTCAAATACAACTAAAGTTTCTAAATTAACTTCACCTGCATAGTATCTTTTCAGGAGGATAGGATGCTTACCTCTTTGTGCTTGGAATAATTTGTCAAAGTTTTCTTCGTAAGGAAATCCAACATCATCTAGAAGCAGATCAATATCCTGTTTAAATTTATAAGTAAAAGACTCTTGATGAATCTTCCACTTAGTATAGACATCTGTGCTGAAGTTGCGTAGATATCCTTTAGAATCATTAATGAAATTAGCAACAAAATACTCCAGCATAGAATCGCTAGAATACTTCGTTGCTAGTTTCTTGAAAAAATATACATCGTTTCGTCCTTCAAAAGACTTTTCGCTTGCGCGAGTCTTACCATTGTATTTCACATAATCATAATCAGGTTTAGTGAAGTGATTTTTTAATGCGAGATACATTTTATACACTTCAAATCCAGTCACAATGGCAGCACTCCCCTAGAAGATTTTTTCATGTAATTCATTCGCTGAGCTTCATGCCGTAGTCTTTCCTTCAGAGGTTTAGACAACAATTTTGGCACACTTTCCATCTCAATTTCATTCTCCTGGCAGAAGGTAACTACTGCCTCGATGTAAGTGATCAAACCATTGCTGGTTTTAACCAACCTCTCAATTTCCATAGAAAATTTTGAGGGTGTCATAAACTTTTCCTCAGGATTATCCTTTGGCATTTCTTCCCCCAGCAAATTCTTCGATGTAGGTTTTAAGTAACTGTAAATAGTCATCAAGATTGTACTTCTCAAACACTTGAATAGACCCGTCTTCAACCGCGATAAGTGTGACAATTTTCTTTACCTCAATTCCTGTCCTTTCCAGAAACATAGCAGCGTAGGCAGTCTCTTGCACAAAGTAGTGCTCGATGTGATCTTCGCTTTTAGGTTTCGTTGAAGTTTTGAAATCGATTACTGCCAACTCACCATCAAACTCTGCAATACAATCTACTCGACCAGCAAGACCGAGATAGTGAGAGTATAAAAAGGTTTCTAAACAGTGAATGTTGTTGATTCGATCAAGGGTCGTCTTTGCAGACTGAAACATTCTAACAGACAATGGATTGTTTGCCAAGTATTTGTCAATATCCAATACTCCTTTGAAATAATCTTCGGAGAGTGCGTGGAATGCTGTCCCCCTTTGAGTTGCTCTAGCAGTAATACGATTTGCCTCTGCTTCACCAATTCTTTTTCGCCATTCGGCAAAGAACTGCGCGTTCTTAAACGAGGTGATTGAGGTTACACTTGGATAATATTTATCTGCCCCAGGAATGGGGTAGAATCTTACACCATCTTCGCTCACAGGATCGACATCAACTTCGTTGACATCAACATCAATAAAATTAAAAGGCATTAGAATCCAAGATTGTATTTGTTAATAAGATAAGATTTGACTAAACCAGATCTAACGATATCTTCGATACCAAATTCGATGCAGGTAAACTCTTTCATGTTTTGAAGAATCTTAATGAAGTCTGCAATACCAGTCTTTTCATACTGTTTAACCAGATCAGACTGAGTAATGTCACCACAAAACATAATTTTAGAATCTTCACCCACACGAGTGATCATCGAGTCAAGCTCGTGGAAGTTGAGGTTAGAGAATTCATCGACGATAACAATAGCGTTATCGAGAGTGACACCACGGATAAAACTAGTAGACCAAAAAGAAATAGTCTCTTGCGCTCTGAGGTTGTCATACAACATATCAAACGAGTTGTCATCAGGCATACTAAACATATACCTTACCATATTTTTATATGGAATTTGATAGAGAGCAGACTTGTCTTCATGATCGCCAGGAAGGAAACCAATCTCTCTAGTAGGGACGAGTGATCTTACAATATAGATTTTATCATAAGGTGTATTTTCGTCAAGCACTTCTTGCAAAGCAAGATAGAGCGTGATGAAAGTCTTACCAGTGCCAGCTGCTCCGTGAAGCAATAAGTTTTGTCCTAACCCATACTGCTCAAAAGCAGTCTCTTGATTAGAGGTAAGTGGATTGATAGGGACCATGTAGGACTTATCAATCGGTTTCTTTCTTCGGATTTGTTTAGCAGACATACCTGGAGGAACTGGAGGACCACCATTATTACGCTTTCTTGCTCTTGTCATAGTTTAGGTGAAACGACTCAGGTTTGCACGGGGATGTGCTTTTTGGACTTTGGACATCACTTCTTTGAATCCGTCAGACTGTTTGGGTTGACCGTAGGTTACCCCACCGACACCTTCCATCCAATCCTTATCCCAGTCGGGATTTTCTGCCCGCCAGGTTTCGTATTCTTTCATGCTCATATAGAGAGTTTGTTTCTCTCCTGTCGTTTTATTTATTACTGGGTAAGAAGGCATTAATCGATCCTCAATGATGGTTGAATGCAGTTGCAATCGTCTAGATGCTGAGAGCATCCACAATCGCCCTCAGGGCACCATCCAAGCGCCTCTGAGATGGTCGGAAACTGACAGATGAAGTGCTGCTTACACAACTCTGCAACGTCCTGGTGCTCCTTCTGGGTGCCATGTCCGCAACGCAAATCGATGTAATGCATCCATGAGCGAACTGAGCCCGTCATGTAAATTCTGGTGGGCACTGCCATAGGAAGAATCATGCGAGCACATTCCTTTGCCACGCCAGCATCCAGCATCTCCTTGTAGACATCCATCGTCTGCTTGAAGTGATACTGCATCCAGATTTCAAACTTCTGCTTGATGAAAGGGTCAAGGTCATCGATACTCTTCTGACGATTGGTAGTATCCTGACGACGAAGCTCGGGCAAAGGAATCTCATCACCAAGCAGAGACGAATCTGCATAGCGTTGGGAAAACTCTTGGAAGGTGAAGGATCTATGACGCAAAATCTGAGCTGCGATTGCCCTGGTAGTGTTGATCTCCAGAGTCATATGTGCCTGCTCAAAGATGCTCCAGTGCTGGTGTTTGATACAATACTTCAGCAAACCAGAGACTTTTTCGTTTTCCTGATTGGCGGGATTACTTACACGAGCAACATACCCAATGGTTTTCTCTGCATCAGGAGTAACAGAGACCAAACATACTTTAGTCATTTTCTATGAAACAAAATACGAGACATCAAATAAAGTCCAAACGCTTTTAAATATCCAATGGTTGCAAGACCAAAGAGACCTGGGACTAACCAATTCCATAATAGCATAAGAATCAATGGATCGACAACCATTGTTACAAGAGAGGCAACTGCTTTCATTGCCTCTGCCTTTGCTTTTGCTTTCTCTAATTCTTCGACTTCCTCTTTTGCTTGCTCTTCTTCAGCACGCTTATCGAGATATACGGTTGTCATTTTTTCTTTTTCTTTTGCTCCGCTGGATTTTGCCATAGTTTAGGATTCACTCTACCTTCTGATTGAGTCATATTAATGAGATCATGTCGATATAGATCCCAATAGTAATCAAAAATTTCAGACTTTTTATTTCCATACACCAAATCAAACTTGGTCATACCATCTTGCAGGTATTCAACCAAGTATGCAGTGTAAGGAAGTGACCGATCCTGTGCAACAGATGGGTCACAATCCTTAGCGATAAACTTCAAGAGCGTCCCCCCCATTCGATCTGAGGAAATGCTTCAGAGATTACTGCTTTAGTAATTCTCTTATACTTGTCGCCAAGACGACCGTCTTTAACAAGCACCAGCAACTCTGCTTCTTCTGCAGAGAGTCCCTCTAAAAGTTGCACAAACATAGACTCACGCTTCAAACTAGGAAGTTTTGCACCACCTTTGAAAAAACGATAGAGACCTTTATACTCATGCTCTAGACGAGTATGATCTGTGCCGACAGGAGCATCATTAGGAGTGTAAGGCACATCTCCCTCTGGTAACTCAGAGACAACACTATCATCAAAGTTGATAATCAACAGTTGACGGAGAGCATTGCTATTGTATCTACGAAGCAGGTCAATCTTTTCCTGCTTCGTCTTTGCATTACTAACTTTTCTAAGCACTTCAGAAATTAATAGTCTTGCAGAACTATTTGTTGTAGCCATAATTAAAACTCCTTAATCATTCATCATCTTCATCGTATTCATCCTCATCCCAAAATGATTGCACGTCGGGTCGAATGTATATTAACTCGTCGTGGAGAATGTTGCCATCCTCATCTAACATTTCTGGGTGTGTGACTGACTTAGCGTATGCTGCGTTTTCGATAAAGTCTTCGACATAACCTTTTGCCAACCAAGAAACTGTGATTCCTAAGATGAAAGCACCGATTGTGACTAAGACTGTTAATGCAACTAACATGGTTTCCCCCCTTTACTACTTGATTATAATTACGGAAACCAACCTCCCTATATGTGACTTAAAAATATTTATAAACCCTCACAGAAGGTTATTTTCTCTCAGGTATTTTACAGTATCTGTGCATCCACCAAGATTCTGTGCTCCCATTACAACTTGAGGGAAGGTGCTACCTGCTCCAAACTGGGAATAAAAACTTTCTTTAGTAAAGTCTCTATCGAGCACATATTCCCTATAATTAAAATTCTTTCCGCCCAAAACCTGTTTGATCTGTGTGCAGTAGGGGCAACCTGGGCGTGTATAAACGGCAAAATTCATAAGTTTCTCCAGATAAAAAAGGGACTCCGAAGAGTCCCATTGGGTGTTCCGACTTTTGTAGAGTGACCGCACGAAAGGTCACTCAGTTATTTAGTCAGATCAGAAGCTGAATTTCAGACCAGCCTTGGTGCCGTAGCTACGGTCAACACCAGCAACGCCGCTGCCAACGAAGGAGACTTCGCCGTAAGCAGACAGTTGATCGGTCAGACCAGCAGACAGACCTGCTTTGCCCGAAGGAACGGTATCAGAAGCGCCACCGTCAGGAGCGACGATAGTAGCACCACCTTGGACATACCAAGCAGCGGATTCGCCCAGAGCACCTTCGTAACCGACATGGGTGTCAATGTTGGTGCCAGAGTAGTTGCTACCAGTGAAACCGC